>Ga0182745_1000072_pt1 | contig 147076 bp, 139 predicted proteins | sample eDN3rd30CKraftBY_FD_128523 | JGI IMG/M metagenome (GOLD analysis project Ga0182745, IMG submission 128523) | Enriched backyard soil microbial communities from Emeryville, California, USA - eDNA 3rd pass 30_C Kraft BY (version 2) (version 2) | ecosystem: Environmental > Terrestrial > Soil >...
CACACGATGACACCATGACCTCGGGCGCCCCCGACACGCTCGAAGCCACCCGAGCCGCCCACCACAGCACCATCCACCACACAGCCGCTCACCCCAGCCGGATATCGAACAGCTTGGGCTAACTCCTCCTGCTACCCGGCCCGGACGTCGATCAAGGTGGTTGAGCCTGTCGAAACCACCGGACAGAACAGTCGGCGTCAGCCGCGGGCGGTTGTCAGTTCGGCGGCGAGGCCGGCGCGCATGGCGGCGATGTCGGAGGCGATGGTCATCATCGTGAAGCCCTGGGCGATCCGCTTCGCAGCGAGCGCGCCCGACGAGTGGATGCCGGCGACGATGCCGCGGGCGCGGCAGCCGGCGACCACCGCGGCCAGGGCGTCGTCGAACTCGGGCTTGCCGTCGTGGTTGGCGGGTTGCCAGCCGAGCCCGATCGACAGGTCGGACGGGCCGACGTAGACGGCGTCGATGCCGGGCGTGGCGAGGATCGCGTCGAGGTTGGCCAGCGCCTGGGGCGTCTCGATCATCGGGATCACGGCCGTGTTGGCGTCGGCCCACTCACGGTAGGCGGCGAGGTCGGCGCCCTTGCGCGGGGCCACCAGGGCCGGGCCCCAGCTGCGCCCGCCCACCGGTGCGTAGCGGGCCGCGGCAACGCACGCGGCGGCTTGTTCGGCGGTGTTGACCATCGGCACGATCACGCCCTGGGCGCCGCAGTCGAGCACCTTGCCGATCACGCCCGGCTCGTTCCACGGGACGCGCACGATCGGGGCGCCGCCACCGAGCTCGATCGCTTGCACCATCGCCGTCACCGCGGGCAGCTCGATGAGGCCGTGCTGGAGGTCGATGCAGACGTAGTCGAAGCCCTGCCGGGCAACCGCCTCGGCGGTGACCGTGCTGGGGATCGACAACCACGCGCCGAGCGCCGGGCGGCCCGCGCGCCAGACGTCCTTGACGGTCGCCGTGCTCATGCGCTGGGCCGCGGGTCGAGTCGGGGGCTGGGGTGGTTGCCGAAGGCGATCGCCACGTTCTTGGTCTCCATGTAGAAGTCGAAGCTCCAGTCTCCACCGTCGCGGCCGATGCCGCTGGCCTTCATGCCGCCGAACGGGGTGGGCAGGTGGCGCACGTTGTGCGAGTTGACCCACACCATCCCGACGTCGAGCGCGCGGGCGACGCGGTGGGCGCGGCCCACGTCGGACGTCCAGAGGTAGCCGGCCAGCCCGTAGTCGACGTCGTTGGCCTGGGCGAGCGCGTCGGCCTCGTCGTCGAACGCGATCGCGGTCAAGGTGGGCCCGAAGATCTCCTCGCGGGCCACCCGCATCGTCATGTCGGCGCCGGTGAACAGCGCCGGGCGCACCCAGTTGCCGTGCTCGGGCGCGTCGGCGTACTCGTCGCCAAGCGTGACGGTGGCGCCCTCGGCAGCGGCGACGTCGAGGTAGCCGAGCACCTTGGCGCGGTGGGTCGGGTGGATCAGTGGCCCGACGACGGCGGCCGGGTCGAGCGGGTGCCCGACCGGAATCCGCTGCATCCGTTCGGCCAGCCGGGCGGTGAACTCGTCGTGGATCGAGCGCTCGACGAGCACCCGGCTGGAACTGGTGCAGCGCTCGCCGTTGAGGCTGTAGATCATGAACAACACGGCGTCGAGCGCACGGTCGAGGTCGGCGTCGGCGAACACGATCACCGGGTTCTTGCCACCCAGCTCGAAGTGCACGCGCTTCAGCGTGGGCGCGCCCTGGGCCTGGATCTTCGACCCGGTGGCCGACTCGCCGACGAACGCGATCGCGGCGACCTCGGGATGCTCGGTGAGCGCCTGCCCGGCCGACTCGCCCATCCCGTGGACGACGTTGAGCACGCCCGGGGGCAACCCGGCTTCGAGCGCCAACTCGGCCAGCAGGTGGGCGGTCAATGGGCTCCACTCGGCCGGCTTGTGGACGACCGTGCAGCCGGCCGCCAGCGCCGGGGCGATCTTCCACGTCGACAGCATGAACGGCGTGTTCCAGGGAGTGATCACGCCGACCGGGCCGATCGGCTGGCGGCTGGTGTAGTTGAGGTGCTCGTCGGTGGGCAGCGCCTGCCCGTCGGCGGCGGCCGGGGCACGGTCGGCGAAGAAGCGGAAGTTCTCGGCGCCGCGGTGGGCTGCCTGCGACATGAACCGGATGGTCTGGCCGGTGTCGACGCTTTCGACCAGCGCGATCTGGCGGGCGCGGGCCTCGATCAGGTCGGCGACGCGGTGAAGCACCTTGCGGCGCTGCTCGCCGGGCACGGCCGACCACTCGGCGAACGCGGCCCGGGCCGCCTGGGCCGCGCGGTCGACGTCGGCGGCGTCGCCGGCCGCGACCTGGCCGAGTAGGGCGCCGTCGATGGGGGAGTGATTGGCGAACGTGGCCCCCGATGCCGACGGCGCGGGTACGCCGCCGATCAGGTGGGGCAGCGGCGTGTCGGCGAAGCGGGCGAGGTGCTCGGCCGCCTCGGCAGTGTTGTCGGCGAACGTCGTGGTGCTCGGGCTCATGTGGGGTGCTCCTGCATGCGGTCGCGCACGCGGTTGTGGTTGATGCGCAGCTCGGGGTCGAGTTCGGTCAGTTCGATCGACCAGGCGATCGCCAGCGGCTGCTCTGGCACGTCACTGCTTTCGATGTAGCGCTCGGCGGCCGCCAGCAGGCCCTCGATCAGGCGGCGCTTGTCGTCGTGGGCGCGACCGGGGGCGATCCGCACGTGGATCGCCACGAACGCGTTCGCCGGATGTCCGTCGGCGACGCGGAAGGCTGCCCGCGGGGCGGCTCGGGTGCGCAGCGCGTCGGGGGCGACGAGCGCGTGGCCGAGCGCCTCGGCGTGCACGGCGGCGACCAGCCCGTCGATGTCGTGGTGCTCGGCGACGTTGGCCGAGTACTCGATCGTGACGTGCGGCATGCCAAATGATTAACATGTGAACTATGTCGACGGCAAGCCCCACGCCCCGAACCCGCCTGGTCTCCTACTCCACACCGGCGGGACGTTCGTTCGGCCTGGTCGATCGCTCCGGCGACGGTGTGGTCGACCTCGGCGCACGGCTGCCCGAACACGCCGACCTGGCCGCGCTGATCGCCGCCGACGCCGTGACCGCAGCGGTCGAGCGGTTCGCCGACCAGCCTGCCGACGTCGCCCTGGACGCGATCACGTTCGAGCGCTTGGTCGACCGGCCCGGGAAGATCTTCTGCATCGGCGTCAACTACGGGGGGCGCACGGCCGAGTACACCGACACCAGCGATGCCGAGTACCCGTCGGTGTTCGTGCGCTTCCCCGAGTCGCTGACCGGCCACGACCGGCCGATCCTGCGACCGGCCGAGAGCGACCAGCTCGACTACGAGGGCGAAATCGTCGCCGTCGTCGGCCGGGCCGGGCGGCGGATCCCCATCGAGCGGGCGCGCGAGCACCTGGCCGGGTGCACGCTCGGCAACGAGGGCAGCGTGCGCGACTGGTTGCGGCACGCCAAGTTCAACGTCACCCAGGGCAAGAACTGGGAGCGCAGCGGCGCGCTCGGGCCGTGGCTGGTGCCGATCGACGAGCTGCCCCCGTTCGACGAGATGGAGCTGTCGACGCGGGTCAACGGCGAGCTGCGCCAGCACGACACGCCGGCGACCATGAAGTACTCGATCGAGTACCAGGTCAGCTACCTGTCGACGTTCATCACGCTCGAACCCGGCGACCTGATCTTCACCGGCACGCCGATCGGCGCCGGGGCCCGCTTCGACCCGCCGCGCTGGCTCGTGCCGGGTGACGTGGTCGAGGTCAGCGTGCCCGAGCTGGGCACGCTGCGCAACGCGGTCACCGACGACGACGCCCGGGAAGCGGCCGGCTGATGGCGACCGGCGGCAGGCAGGCACCGATGCGGCCGTTCGGCGAGTCGCTGCCGATGGCGCTGCTGCGCGCCCGCGAGGCGGCGATGCGCCAGTTCCGGCCGATGCTCGCCGGCCACGATCTCACCGAGCAGCAGTGGCGGGTGCTGCGCGCGTTGGCCGCCGACGAGCCCGCCGACGCCGGTCACATTGCCGATCGCACGTTCCTGCTGGCGCCGAGCCTGTCGCGGATCCTGGCCCACCTGAGCGACCGGGGGCTGATCGAACGGCGGACCGACGCCGGCGACCAACGCCGGTCGATCGTGGCCCTCACGCCGGCCGGCTGGCGTCACGTGGCCGCCGTGGCCCCCGAGTCGGAGGCGATCTACGCCCGGATCGAAGCGGCGTTCGGCCAGGCACGCCTGCGGGCGTTGTTGGGTGAACTCGAGGCGCTGGCCGCGGTCGATCTGGGCGAGGTGGTGGCCGGTGGCCGTTGATCGTGCGCTGAGCGACGACGACGTGCGCACCGAGGCAACCCGGCTCGACGCGGCCGAACAGGCCGCCACGCAGATCGACCAGACCACGTTGCGTCATCCCGAGATGACGATCGCCGACGCGTACGCCGTGCAGGATGCGTGGCTGGCGATCCGGCTGGGCCGTGGTGAGCGCGTCGTCGGTCACAAGATCGGCCTGACGTCACGGGCGATGCAGGCGGCGATGCGCATCGACACGCCCGACTCGGGCTTTCTCACCGATGCGATGGATTTTCCGGCAGGCGCGGTGCTCGACGCGGGCCGGTTCTGCGACCCGAAGCTCGAGCTCGAGCTGGCGTTCCGGCTCGCCGAGGATCTCGATGGCAGCGACCTCACCGTCGACGACGTGCTCGACGCGACCGAGTACGTCGTGCCAGCCGTCGAGCTGATCGCGGCCCGCACGCATCGGGTCGACCCGGCGAGCGGGCGCCCGCGGACAGTCGTCGACACCATCGCCGACAACGCCGCCGACGCGGGCATCGTGTGCGGGCCGGTGCCGATCGGCCCGCGCGAGCGCGACCTCCGGTGGGTCGGCGCGATCGGCTCGCGCAACGGGACCGTGGAAGAGACCGGCCTGGCCGCCGGCGTGCTCGACCACCCAGCCCGGGGCATCGCCTGGCTCGCCCGTCGGTACGGCGAGCACGGCACGCAACGACTACGCGCCGGCGACATCGTCCTGGCCGGCTCGTTCACGCGCCCGATCGACGTCCGCCCCGGTGACCAGTTCCGCTTCGACTACGGCCCCCTCGGCACGTTCGAGCTGCGCTTCAGCGCCTGAGCGGTGGTCGAGTGCCGGGCTCTGCCCGGTGTATCGAGACCATCGTGCGCGCGTCTCAGGCCCGCCCGTAGTGGTGGTAGACGGTCTTGATCTGTGTGTAGCGGAGCATGCCCCACTTGCCGTCCTCGCCGCCCATCCCCGACTCCTTCCAGCCGGCGTGGTGGGCGTGCACCGACTCGCCGAGCGTGCGGTTCACGTAGATCTCACCGAACGCCAGGTCGTCGACCGTGTTGAGCACGGTCGCGTAGTCCGAGCTGAACACGTACGCCGAGAGCCCGTACCGGCTGTCGTTGGCGATCTTGAGGGTGGCATCGAGTGAGTCGACGGCGATGATCGGTGTCACCGGCCCGAAGATCTCCTCGCGGGCGATCGCCATGTCGGCGGTCACCCCGCTGAGCACGGTGGGGGCGTGCCAGTAGCCACCGGCCGCGGCGCCGGAGGGCGTCGCCGCGCCGCCGGTGACCACTGTCGCCCCGCCGGCGACGGCGGCTTCCAGTGCCGCGCCGGTCTTGGCGAGTTGGGCCGCGCTGGCCATCGGCCCGAGATCGACGTCGTCGCGCGGGTCACCGATGCGCATCTCGGCGACCGCTCCTGCGTAGCGGTCGGTGAACTCGTCGACGATGTCGCGATGGACCAGGACGCGCTCGGCGCTGGTGCAGACCTGCCCGCAGTTGGTGTGGCGCGCCTGGAGGATCGACGGCACGGCGATGTCGAGGTCGGCGTCGCGCCAGACGATGGCTGGGGCTTTGCCGCCCAACTCGAGCGACACGCGCGTGAGGTTCGCCGCGGCCGCGGCCATGACCCGCTTCCCGGTGTCGCGATGGCCGGTGAACGTGACCATCGAGGTCAGCGGGTCGGTCACCAGGGTGCCGCCAACCGAGCCGTCGCCGACCACCAGGTTGACGACGCCCGGGGGGAGGTCGAGCTCGGCGTCGATCAGGTCGAACAGGGCCATCGTCGACAGGGGCGAGATCTCGCTCGGCTTCACCACCACGGTGTTCCCGGTGAGCAGTGCGGGCCCGAGCTTGCGGCACAGCACGGCCAGCGGGAAGTTCCACGGGCAGATCGCGGCGATCACGCCGAGTGGCTCACGGCGCAGGTGTACCTGCTCGCCAGGGCTGTCGCCCGGGAGCAGTTCTCCTTCGAGTCGGCGGTCCCACTCGGCGTTGTACCGGATGAACGACTCGGCGAAGGCCAGCTCGTCGGCCGCTTCGCTGTGGCGTTTGCCGACCTCGTCGGTGATCAGTCCGGCCAGTAGTTCCTTGTTGGCGGCGATCAGGTCGGCCAGCTGCCGCAGCAGTAGCCCCCGCTCGACCGCTGGCACTCGGGCCCACTCGCGCTGCGCGTCGCTGGAACTGGCAAGCGCAGCGTGTGCCTGCTCTGGCGACGCTTGGGTGAGCACGGCAAGCTCGGTGCCGTCGTACGGGCGGTACACCGTGAGGAGTGAGCCGCCTCCGGCCTGCCAAGCTCCGTTGACGTAGACCTCCGCTGCGCGTGACAACGTCGTGGACATGGTTCCTCCTAGCTCGAGTGGTTAACCTCGATCATATATGATAGGTGTCGTGCTGTGCCTCTCCGATCTACAACTCACCGACCGGGTGGGTGGCTGACGTGAGTCGCTTGCGTGGTCTGCCGCCCGACACGCTCGATCCGGAACAGCGCGCGCTGTACGACGAGATCGTCGCCTCACGTAGGGGCGGCGGAACGTTCGACCTGTTCGCGACAGGCGGCGCCCTGGCAGGCCCGTTCAACGCGATGGTCTACGCGCCTGCGTTGGGCCGGCACTGGTCGGCGATCGGTGCTCGCCTACGTTTCGACTCGGTGCTCGACCAGCGGCTGGTCGAGTTGGTGATCTGCACGGTGGGTGCGTACTACCAGGCCGACTTCGAGTTCCAGGCCCACGCCCCGCTCGCACTCCGAGCAGGGGTGGGCGAGGGGGTGCTCGATGCACTGCGGCAAGGTGACACCCCGTCGTTCGACCGCGACGACGAGCGCATCGTCCACGACCTCGCCGGTCGCCTCCTGCGTGCTGAGCACATCGGCTCCGACGTCTACACCGCGGCCGAGGCCGTACTCGGCGAGGGCGGGATGGTCGAGCTGGCCTCGCTGGTCGGCTACTACGCCGCGCTGGCCATCGGCCTCAACCTGTTCGCGGTCGGCCCGCCGACCGGCAACGAACCGATCTGGGGTTCGGCCCGGTGAGCTCTCTGGCGATCAGCGCGGACTCGGCCGAGATGTACGCGCTGGTGGCGCCGGACTCGGTCGTGGTGCCGCTGGCGAGTGGCTTCGAGTTCACCGAAGGCCCTACTTGGAGCGTTGCCGAGCAGGCGTTGTACTTCAGCGACATCCCGGGCGACACGCGCTACCGGTGGAGCGACGGTGCGGTCACGCGCGTGGCTCACCCCACCGCCAAGGCGAACGGCCAGACCTTCGATCGTGGCGGCCGGTTGATCGTCTGCGAGCACCTGACGAATGCCGTCGTCCGCTTCGACGCCGACGGCCGGCGAACGGTGCTGTGCGACAACTACCGCGGTGTCGCTCTCAACAGCCCGAACGACCTTGTCGTGTGGAGCGGCGACGGATCGATCTACTTCACCGACCCGATGATCGGCCGCTCGGGTGACTGGATCGGCCGTCAGCGCGCGCCCGACCTCGGATTCCGGGGGGTGTACCGCATCGGCGAGGAGGGTGGGCCGGCCGAGCTCGTGGTCGCCGAGGACGAGTTCGTGAACCCGAACGGTCTGTGCTTCTCGCCGGACGAGTCGGTGCTCTACATCAACGACTCGCGACGCCGGGCGATCAAGGCGTTCCCTGTCGACGACGACGGCTCGCTCGGCCCAGCCACCGAGCTCGCCTCGGCGATCGGCGCCGAACTGGGGAGCATCTCGTGCGTCGACGGCATGGAGTGCGATGAGCACGGGAACATCTGGGTGACGAGTCCGGGCGGTGTCTGGGTGTTCGCTGCCTCGCTGCAGACAGGGCTGCGCCGACTCGGGGTGGTGCGCACCCCCGAGGACTGCGCCAGTCTCGTGTGGGGCGGTGCCGACCTGCGCACGCTGTTCCTCGCGACGCGCACATCGTTGCGGTCGCTGCCGACGCTGTGCCGCTCGGCGCCTGTGCCGCACCACGATCTCTGACCCTCGATCTTCCAGAGCTATCTGATACGATACGGTCCGAAGTGTGCGGGCTCTGCGAGCAGGGTTCGCTCCGGTCCGAGATGTCGAGGAGGCATGGCCAAGGTGGAGACGATCGGGTTTGTCGGGTTGGGACAGATGGGCTGGCCGATGGCTCAGAACCTCGCCCGGGCGGGCGTCGAGTTGCTGCTGCACGACGCCGATCCGGCGCGGGCCGAGGAATTCGCGTCGGCGCACGGTGGCACTCCTGCGAGCTCCCCGGCCGACTTCGGTGAGTGCGGCGTGGTGGTGACGATGCTGCCCGACGGCGGTGTAGTGCGGGCGGTGCTGCTGGAGTGGGAGGGCGGCCTCGCGGCCGCCCTGAAGTCGGGTGCGCTGGTGGTCGACATGAGCTCGTCGAACCCTGCCGACACGCGCCAGCTGGCCGGCCGGCTGGCGACGAGTGGCATCTACCTGATCGATGCACCGGTCTCGGGCGGTACCCCGCGAGCCGTCGACGGGACGCTGTCGATCATGGTCGGCGGCGACGCGGTGCAGATCACCCGCGCTGAGCCGGTACTCGACCTGCTCGGCCACCCGGCCCGCCGCTTCCGCACCGGGCCGCTCGGAACTGGTCACGCGATGAAGGCGCTGAACAACTTCGTCGCCGCGACGTCGTACGCGGCCACGGTCGAGGCGCTCGTGATCGGGCGTACGGTTGGCCTGACCCCCGACGTGATGGCGGCGGTGATCAACGCATCGACGGGTCGTAGCTTCAGCAGCGACGTGGTGGTCGAGCAAAACATCGTCTCGGGCGCGTATGCCACGGGTTTCAAGCTCGGCCTGCTCGCCAAGGATGTTGCGATCGCGGCCGATATCGCCGCTCACGCGGACGTCGAGGCGCCGTGTGCGGAGTTGGCGAACCGGTTGTGGTCGCAAGCCAATGCAGCCCTGTCGGGTCTCGAGGATCACTCCAAGGCACACCAAGCCTGGTGGGATGCTGCCTTGGTGGGCGACGGCGCACGCCAGTGAGGCCTTGAGTGAACCTCTTGACCTTGAGACACTATCGTATACGATGGGTTCGAGTACTCGAACAAGACCAGGACACCCGGAGGGGCGCGCGATGACGAAGATCGAACCGAAGATGTACATCGGTGGGGAGTGGCTGCGGGAGGGGGGCGCAGGATCGTTCACGACCATCAACCCGGCCGACGGCACCGTGCTCGCCGATGTGCCTTCAGCGAGCGTGGAACAGGTCGACGCCGCGGTCGACGCCGCCCGGGCCGCACTCGACGACCCCGAGTGGCGCGACATGCTGCCCGCCGCGCGTGCCCGCCTCCTGTGGCGGGTGGCCGAGCTGATTGAACAACACGCGGATGAGCTGGCCGAGCTGGAGACGCTCGATCAGGGTCAGCCGATCTTCGTGTCGCGCAACATCAACATTCCCGGCACCGCTGAGCACTTCCGCTACTACGCCGGCTGGGCGACGAAGATCCAAGGCATCACTTCGACCCTGTCGATCCCGGGGACGATGCACTACACGCGTCGCGAACCGGTGGGTGTTTGCGCATTGATCATGCCCTGGAACTTCCCGTTCCTGATCGCCTCGTTCAAGCTTGCCCCCGCACTCGCGTGCGGCAACACCGTCGTGCTCAAGGCAGCCGAGCAGACGCCGCTGACCACGTATCGCCTGGCCGAGCTCTGCGAACAGGCCGGGGTTCCCAAGGGCGTCGTCAACCTCGTCAGCGGTGGGCCCGAGGTGGGCAAGGCGCTGACCAACCACCCGCGCGTCGACAAGGTGTCGTTCACCGGCTCGACCGAGGTCGGGCGTGACATCGTCCGCGCCGCGGCCGGCAACCTCAAGCGCGTCACGCTCGAGCTCGGGGGCAAGGCGCCCAGCATCATCACCGAGAACGCGGACATCGATGCCGCCGTCGCAGGCAATCTGCAAGGTGCGTTGTTCAACAGCGGTCAGGTGTGCGCCGCCTACAGCCGGTTTTACGTGCACGAGAAGGTCGTCGACGAGTTCGTCACCAAGCTGAGCGCCGGTGCCGAAGCGTCCAAGCTCGGTCCTGGTATCGACCCGGCGACCACGCTCGGACCACTGGTCTCCGACCTCGAGTTGACCCGTGTCGACGGGCTCGTACAGAACGCGCTGACGAGCGGCGCCACGGCCGTCACCGGTGGCGCACGCGGCGACGGCGACCTGGCGAACGGATACTTTTACCGCCCCACGGTGCTCGCCGGCGTGGAGGAGTCGATGGACATCGCCCGCAAGGAGATCTTCGGGCCGGTGCTGCCGGTGATGACGTACTCGGACCCCGACGAGCTCGTTCCGCGGGCCAACGACACCGAGTACGGCCTCGCCGCCTCGGTGTGGACCACCGACCTGAAGACCGCTCACAACCTCGCCGCCGCAATCAAGGCCGGAGCGCTCTACATCAACCTCCCACCCATCCTCGATCCGGCTGCTCCGTGGGGCGGCTTCAAGGCGAGTGGCTGGGGCAAGGAGATGAGCCACGATGCGATCGAGGCGTTCAGCCAGGTCAAGTCGGTTTGGGTCGGTGTCTGATGCTCCGCGACGAGTTGTACGAGCAGGGCCTCGACGTCCGGAGGGAGATGTTCGGCAGCGGCGGGGCTGAACAGCAGACGGAGAACACGCGGGCGATCAACGACAAGATGCAGGAGATCGTCACCCGGTGGTGCTTTGGTGACATCTGGAGTCGCCCCGAGCTCGACCGCCGGACCCGCAGCATCATCACGGTGGCGATGCTCGTAGCGCTGGGACGTGAGTGGGAACTCAACATCCACATGCGCGGCGCGTTGGCAAACGGCGTTACCGAGGAGGAACTGCGCGAGATCAGCCTGCACGCGATTCTGTACTGCGGCATTCCGTCCGCGAACGAGGGTCTGCGCACGCTCGACGCCGTGCTGGCGGCCGAGCGCGCCGACTCGCCATTACTACAACCGGCGACGAACGAGTAGCAGCGAAGTGCGTCGAGGTATCTGATGCGATGGGATACGATATGACTGAGCCGGAGGCTCGTCGGAAGCTGCCTCGCCAGTGTCGCCGCCGTTCGTCTGGTCTGAGCCCAACGAGGAGCTGGCTATGAGCCCATCGAAGTCGACCGGAATCGGCACGGCGCAGCGCGGATCGAAAACCGATCTTGCCTATGAACGGATCAGAGCGAGCATCCTGGACGGGAGCTATGCGCCGGGCAGTCGGCTCGTCCTCGACCGGGTTGCGCGCGACCTCGACGTGAGCACCCTGCCGGTGCGTGAGGCGATTCGGCGACTTGAAGCCGAGGGATACGTGCAGTTTCAGCAGAACGTCGGGGCCACGGTGCGAGCAGTCGACGCCGAGTCGTACGTGCAGGCGATCGAGACGATGGCGGTCCTGGAAGGGGCTGCGATCGGCCAGGCCGCGGCCCGGCTCTCGCCCGAGGATCGTGAGGAGGCGCGGGCGTTGAACGAGGCGATGTCGAAGGCGCTCGGCCAACTCGACGCGAAAGGGTTCTCGGATGCCCATGACGCGTTCCACGACGTCCTCGTGCGCGCATGCCCAAACGCTCACCTCGTCGACGTGATCACGAAGGAGAGCGCTCGGCTCCGGCCGGTCCGCAGAGCGATCATGGGCTTCGGTGCGGGCGGAGGGCGCCAGGACGTCACCGACCACACCGAACTGCTCCGGCTGATCGAGTCCGGGTCGCCCGCCGAGCAGATTGAGGATTTCGCCCGCGCCCACCTCGAGCGCTCGGCTGCACTCCTGCGCGACAGCGGCTGACGCCGCCCGCCGGCTGCGAAGCGGCGGGGCCCTACCCGGACCCCGCCGCTGCTCGCGCCGACGGGCGTGCTTCAACCCATGGTTCTCAGATCGGGTTCGTTCGGGCCCTTCTCGGGCAAGCCGCGCCGAGCGCGACGCTCAACGAATTGCTCCTTGGTCATGAACGTCAGATCCTTGTGCGAGCGGAAGTTCATGAAGCGGGCGCCCGCAGGGCCGGCCTTGATGCCGTAGAGCGTCCAACCGGGAATCATGATCGAGCAGCCTGCCTCGAGCTTGCGTGCCCCGAGCGTGAGATAGCCGTCGACCACGACGATGATCTCGTCGGCCTCGTGCGCGTGAACAGGGATCACGTCGTCCGGGGGCATCTGGACCTCGAACAGCTGTAGCTCGGTCTCCGACCCAGGGTGGTGAACGCGGTGGCACCTGCGTCCGCAGTCGACCTCGACGTCCTCGAGGTCGTCCTGTCCGGCGTGGCCAGATGCGACGCCCACGCGGATAGCGCGCCACCCGACAGTGACCGGGTCGACCGTTCGAACGCGGCTCATGGGCCGATCCGTCTATCAAGATCGTATCTGATGATGTTCATGCGTTGGTTGAAGGGATGCGGCCATGGTCGGTCAGTACGTCGAGCGTCGCTTGCTTGACCGGTGCATGATCGACCCGATCCTTCGTCATGTCCGACCCCGGTCCGGCGGCGGACGCCTCGACTTGCAGGAGTTCGAGATCCTCGTCGCCACTCGATTCGAACCAATACGGGTAACCGCGAGGGATGAGGATCCCTTCGTACTTGCCTAGGTCGGCGACCAACTCATCGTGGGTCGTGTAGAACTTGACGCGTCCTTCCAGGACAAACCAATAGCCGTCAAGCGTCGCGTGTGAGTGCAGGTTGTTCTCGCCGCCTTCACTGACCCGCTGCACCGCGGCAACGCTGATGTCGGTGCGGCCCAGGATCGTCACCTTCTTGGACCGCCCGTTGAGCTCGGGGCGTACGTAGCGAAACACCTTTGCTTCGGGCGTCGCTGGTTCTGTGGCTGACGTGGCGTTCATCGAGATCTCCTAACTCTGCCGGCTTGACCGGCTCATCCTTAGACAGATATGATACGATCTTGTAGCTGATGGAGCAAGGGCGAATTGGCCAGATGGGCTCGCTCGGGGGACAAGAGGGGAAGTCGCGTTGACAGTCCGGAACGACACATGTCTATGGCAACGGGGAGGTGAGACGTGAGGTCGCTGGTATTGCGCCGGCTCACGCAGTTCATTCCGGTATTAATCTTGGTGTCGCTCGTCGCCGCCGGATTGACCGAGCTGATCCCCGGCTCGCCCGGCCAGCGTGTTCTCGGCGAGTTCGCGACGGCGGAGCGAATCGCCGACTTCGATGCGAAGATCGGAGCCGATCTGCCGTTCTTTGAACGATATGCGAGCTGGCTCGGCAATGCCCTGCGGGGCGACCTCGGCGTCTCGCCGATCTCCCGGATCGGCGTCTCGCAGGCCATCTTGAACACCATGCCCGTGACCCTCGAGTTGGCCGGGTTGACGATGCTGATCTCGCTGATGATCGCGGTCCCGTTGGCGGTCCTGTCGGCAGGAAACGAGCAGTCTGCCGCCGATCGCATCATCACCGGCGGTTCTGCGGCGATCCTCGCGATGCCGTCGTTCGTCGTGGCCGTGTCGGTCACCCATGTGATCGCGGTGCAACTCGGCTGGGTTCCGTCGTTCGGGTGGAACCGCTGGAGTGCCGGGGTCGGGGCGCACCTCAAGACCCTCGCGCTTCCGCTGCTGGTCCTGGTCTCCGTCGTCGCTCCGATCTTCACCCGCGTGCTCCGGGCTGATCTTGTCGCCACGCTCAGGCAGGACTTTGTGCTGTCGGCCCGAGCGCGTGGCTTCTCCGATGCGCGGATCCTCTTCTTGCACGTGCTCCGGCCGTCGCTGACGTCGCTGCTGACGCTGACCGGTCTGGTGTTCGGATATCTGGTCGGCGGGTCGATCGTCGTTGAGACGTTCTTTGGCGTACCGGGCCTGGGACAGCTCGTCGCCCGGTCGATCAACTCGAAGGACATCCTCGTAGTCCAAGGGATTGTTCTGTACGTCGCGTTCGCATACCTGCTCCTCAACCTGCTGGTCGACATCTTGCAGGCCTTGGTCGACCCGCGACTCCGGGAAGCGCGATGAGCGCTACGACGGCGGCGGCCGTGCCGCGACAGGCGAAGAGGCGTAACCGCAGCCACCGACTTCCACTTGGTGCCTTGTTTGGCGTCGCCTGGTTCGGGCTGATGGTGGTTGTAGCGCTGACGGTCCAGTGGCTGCCGATTCACGACATCGCGACGCCTGCTGGCCCGTCGAACCTGAGCCCGCAGTGGGCGCGCGAGGTGCTGGGTACCGATGAGGTGGGACGCAGTGTCCTGTCGAGGATTCTGTACGGTGCCCGCACGTCGTTGGCGATAGGCCTGGCGGCGACCCTTCTGGGAATGGTCGTGGGCGGTCTCATGGGCCTCTTCTCGGTCTACTTCAAGGGAACCGTGTCATGGCTGGTCGACATACTGGCGACGACGGTGCTGGCCATTCCGTCACTGTTGTTTCTGCTGGCGATCGTGTTGGCACTCGAGCCGTCGATACCGGTGTTGATCTGGTCGCTCAGTGTCATCACGATCCCACCGTTCATGCGTCTCGCCCGCGCCAATGCGCTCTCGCAGATGTCGAGCGAGTACGTCGAAGCAGCCCAGGTAATGGGCGCCTCGGCAGGGCGGATCATCTTCAAGGAGCTCTTGCCGAACGCGGCGCTTCCGGTGATCTCGTACGCCGTGCTCGTCCTGCCGTCCTTGATCGTGGTCGAGGGATCATTGAGCTTCCTGGGATTCGGCGTACAACCGCCGACCCCGAGCTGGGGCGGGATGATCGCCCTCGCCCGCCCGAAGCTGACAACGGCGCCGTGGGGCGCGTTCATCCCCTGCGCGGTGCTGTTCCTGACCGTGTACTCCCTCAATCAGATCGGCGATCACCTTCGCGTCAGATTCGACGTCCGTGACTCGAACCTCTGATGAACGGCCGGATCGCTCCTACAGCCAACCAAGACAAGGAGACATCAAAGTGAGTACCAGGCATCATCATCGTCGGCCTACAGGTCGATCGCGTCCAAGAGCGGCCGCGGTCGCTCTGGCTGCGTTGGTCATCGTCGCCGCCGCATGCGGTGGTGACGACGACACGGCGGACACGCCGGCTACGGCGGCCGGCACCGACACACCAGCTGGCACGACAGGCGACACCGACCAGCCCGCGTCGAGCGATCCCGTGACCACGTCCGGGGGTGACAACGGAGGCGAGGGACGGGTGCGGGGCGGAAATCTGACGATGGTCACGACCTCGCAACTCTTGTCGCACGACCCACAGCTTCAGCGCGTGTCGTTCGCGTTCACAGAGGGCCCACAGATGTCGGCCATCTTCGGTCACCTCGCCTACATGGACCCGACGACCGGCGAGGTGACGCTGTACTTCCTGGAGTCGCTCGAGGCCAACGACGACTTCACGACGTGGACGATGAAGCTGCACGACGGAATCCTCTTCAGCGACGACACGCCGCTCGATGCCGAGGCGATCGCATACAACATTCGTCGAGCGGCCGACCCCGAGACCGGCTCGCGGTTCCAGCCCGATGCCGAGGGACTCGAGCTCGAAGTACTCGATGCCCTGACACTCGCCGTGACGCTGCCTGCAACCGACGCGAACTGGGACGCCTCGCTTGTCTCCTACTTCGCAGGCATCGGATCACCGACAGCGATGGAGGCCGCTAAGGCTGCCGGCGAGGAGTTCGGCGCCAACCCCGTGGGCGCCGGTCCGTTCAAGATCAAGGAGTGGATCCCCGGTCAAACCATGATCGTCGAACGGAACCCGAACTTCGAGACGTTCCGCCCTGGGCAGCCATACCTGGACCAGATCACGTTCGAGAACCTGCCGGACCAGTCTCAGCAGGTGTCGGCAATGACGACGGGCACGGCTCAGTTGGCCTCGCCGAACGGCGCCGGCAGTGTCCAAGCGATGCTCGACGCGGACGGTGTCGACGCGATCGTCACGTATACCAGCGGCGGCTCGAACGTGCTGTTGAACAACACTCGCCCGCCCTTCGACGATCCGCGAGCCCGTCGCGCCGTTCAGCTCGCGCTCGACCCGGTCGGTGCTGCGGACGCGTTCGCGTCCGGCACGCCACCTGTCACGGCAATGTTCTCGCCGGACTCGCCGTTCTACGACGACGCCTACACCTTCCCGCTCCCCGACCACGAGGAGGCGCAGCGCCTGTTCGATGAGTTGGCGGCGGAGGGCAAACCGGTTGAGTTTGCATACACGACGCAGGACAGCGCAGCGCAGGCGGTCATGTCGAACTACCTGGTCGGCCAGTTCGCTCAATTCGACAACGTCTCAATCGAGATCGACACCCGCACGGGGGCCGACTACATCACGGCAAGCCGTGCCGGTGAGTATCAGATGCTTCCCAACGGCTTGTACTACAGCAACCCGATCCCGACGCTGATCGACGGCGTGGCGCCTACCGGCGTCCTGAATTCGTTCGGCTGGGACAACGCTGCTGTCGGCGAAGCACTCGAGCGGCTGAAGACGATCCCTCCCGACGACATCGCCGCTCAGAAGGAGGTATGGGACATCGTTCAGGAAGAGTTCTTGAAGGATCTGCCCTTCTACTGGGTGGGTCAAGGCGTGGTTGCCTTCTCGTTCACGGACGACGTCTTGGTCACGAAGACGCTCAACTTCGGGAACTACCCGTTGTGGCCCGAAGTGGGTCTTGCTGAGTGAGCTCAGGCGATACACAAGTTGGAGTTGGGCTGGGGCGTTCCGGCGCCCCAGCCGCTCCGAGTCCCCAGCTGTTCCGAGTGAGGTGCGATAGTGACGCGACCTGTTTCCTCTGACCGTCGCGCGGACCAGCCAGCGTTGGTCGTCGAGGGGTTGTCCTGCACGATTCCGTCACCGGATGGGCCACTCAGGTTGGTCCACGACGTGTCGTTCACACTCGAACGCGGTCGCACGATCGGAATCGTTGGTGAGTCCGGATCGGGCAAGTCGATGCTGGTTCGCTCCATCATGGGCATCGGTCCGAAGGTCACCGAAGTGACGGGCCGCGCCTTGCTCAATGGGACCGATCTGTTGGGCGTGTCCCGCAAGCTGCGGCGCCGACGGTTGGGGCGCGAGATCGCGATGGTGTTCCAGAACCCGCTGACCTCGCTCAATCCAGTGGTACCGATTGGGCATCAGATCGGCGAGGGGATGCGAGTGCACCTCGGCCTCAGCCGGGGAGAGGCTCGCGACCGCGTGATCACGCTCCTCGGAGACGTAGGCATCCCGTCTCCGGAGCAGCGCTTCGGTCAGTACCCCCACCAGCTCTCGGGGGGCATGCGCCAGCGCGTCACGATTGCTGCGGCGCTGTCCGGAGACCCCGACGTCCTGATCGCCGACGAAGCGACGACGGCGCTCGACGTGACCGTGCAGAAGCAGATCCTCGTCCTCCTGAAGGAGATCCAGGCAGCGCGACAGATGTCCGTCATCATGATCTCGCACGACTTGGGCGTCGTCAGCGGCCGCACCGACGACTTGCTGGTCATGTACAGCGGCCAGGTGGTCGAGTCCGGGTGCACGAGCGCCGTGTTCCGGCGGCACTCCCACCGCTACACGGAGGCGCTGTTGCGTGCGATCCCGCGGTTGGACTCCGAGCCGCACGGGACCTTCGCCACCATCCCCGGGCAGCCCCCTCAGCCGACGGTCGACTTCATCGGATGCCGGTTCGCGCGTCGCTGCACGGTCGCGACCGAACAGTGCAGGACGGAGGCCCCGCCGTGGTCCGCCGACCCGGCGCTCGCTCATGGGCACCGATGCATTCACCCGAGCTATGACGGCGAGCACGGGCGGGCGTCTGTGGAGGTCGTACGATGAGCGAGGTCGCCGCATCTCCGGCGTCGGACCGTGTCGTGCTCGACGTACGCCACTTGACGCAGAGGTTCAAGGTCGGACGGCGATCGCTCGAGGCGGTGTCCGACGTCTCGTTCCAGATCCGCGCAGGGGAGACGCTTGGTCTTGTCGGCGAGTCGGGCTCGGGTAAGTCGTCGACGGGCCGGGCGCTCCTCCAACTCCCACGGCCGACCGCAGGTTCCGTCGAACTCGAAGGCAGGGAGCTGACCAGCCTCTCGGGTGCCGAGCTCAAGCAGTTGCGGCGGCGCATGCAGCTCATCTTTCAGGATCCAGTGTCGAGCCTGAATCCAAGGCGTCGCATCCGTGACATCGTGGGCGAGGGGCTGGTGATCACCGGTGTCAGGCCCGACGAGATCGCAGAGCGCGTCTCGGCCATGCTCGAGCTCGTCGGGCTCGACGTCAGCATCATCGGCAATCGCCGACCGCACGAGATCTCCGGCGGTCAGTGTCAGCGCGTTGCGATCGCGCGCGCGCTGGTGATGCAGCCCGAAGTGTTGATCTGCGACGAGCCGGTGGCCTCGCTCGACGTGTCGATCCAGGGACAGGTGCTCAACATCCTCGACGACATGCGCACGCGTTTCGGGTTGGCGATGCTGTTCATCTCCCACGATCTCTCGGTGGTCCACAACATCTCGGACCGGATCGCGGTCATGTACCTCGGACAGATCGTCGAGATCGGGCCGGGGACGACCTTGACCCGCAATCCGGCGCACCACTACACGAGGGCGTTGCTGGACTCCGTGCCTGTCGCCGACCCAGACCGCGAGGTTGACGATCGCCTCCTCGAAGGGGAGGTTCCGTCACCACTCGACCCCCCGCTGGGATGTCGGTTCCGGCTTCGCTGCGAACGCGCCGAAGCGCGCTGCGCCGACGACCAACCCGAGCTCCGCGACCTGGGGGACGGGCGGCAGGTCGCATGTCACTTTCCGGTTGAGGCCGCCGTGAGGTCGGTGACGCTCTCGCGGCGGCTACCCAACGGGGACGACCCCCAGCTCGATCCCCATCGAACAGACCCCCAATTGAGGAGAGACTGATGCTGAAACTGAGGACAACTGGACCGTTCGCCGGGCTCAAGCTGATCGATGCGGACTCGCACTACACCGAGCCGCTCGACCTGTGGACGAGCCGGGCGCCGGCCAAGTACCAAGACCGCGTCCCGCAAGTGCGGATCGCCGACAACGGCCGGCCGCACTGGTTCATCGACGGTCGCCAGGGGCCCAAGGACAGCGGTGTCAGCTTCGTCGACACCAAGGGGCGCAAGGTCGCCTACTACGACGCCGACATGCTCGGAGGAGCGGCCCGCGGCGACGTCCACCCGGCCTCGTACGACGCCAAGGCGCGCGTCGAGATGCTCGACGAGATGGGCATCTACGCCCAGATCGTCTACCCCAACGTGCTCGGCTTCGCCACGCCGACGCTGATCCAGAACCTCGATCGCGACTACTCGGTCGAGATCGTCAAGATCTACAACGATGCGATGGCCGAGTGGCAGGCCGAAGGGCCGGGCCGCCTGTACCCGCAGGCGGTGCTGCCGTTCTGGGACATCCCGGCTTCGGTGCTCGAGGCGCAGCGCGTCAAGGAGCTCGGCCTGACCGGGGTGACGATGGCCGGTGAGCCGCACCTCGGCGGACTGCCCGACCTTGGCCAGCCTGATTGGAACCCGCTCTACGAGGCGCTCGAGGACCTCGAGCTGCCGATCGACATCCACATCGGTGCCCGCAACGTCGAGGTCGCCGCTGACGGCCCGGGGGCGTCGTGGCCGTCGCTGCCTGAGCGGGCCGGCAAGCCCGTGCGGTCGGTGCAGATCGAGCTGGCCAACGCCCGCTTCCTCGCCAACATCGTCGCCAGCGACATCTTGATCCGCTACCCGAAGCTGCGGTGGGTGTCGGTGGAGTCCGGCATCGGTTGGATCCCGTTCGTGCTCGAGCGTGTCGATTACGAGTACCGCGAGGAGTTCGAGGGGATGGGCCCGCCCGAGCTGCCGCCGGCCAAGGAGATGTTCCAGCGGGGGGTGTACGGCACGTTCTGGTTCGAGGATGCCGGCCCCACGGTGCTGATCGATCGGATCGGCGAGGACAACATCTTGTGGGAGACCGACTTCCCGCACCCGACCAGCCTGTACCCGTCGCCGGTCGAGCGTTCCGAGGAGAAGCTCAAGGACCTCGAACCGCGGGTCGTGCGCAAGATCATGCAGGACAACGCCGCCAAGCTCTACAAGATCCCTGTGTAGTTTGACGTCGAATCGTATATGATTCAGGTCGTGGGCAAGCCAGGACCGCTCTCGGGTACCCGCGTCGTCGAGATCGGTGACGAGACGGTCGAGTACGCCGGGCTGCTCCTGATGGGGCTCGGTGCCGAAGTCGTCAAGGTCGAGCCGCCCGAGGGAGCACCGTCTCGGCGGATTGGGCCGTTCGTTGGCGGACGGCCCAATCCGGAACGCTCGCTGTTCTTCTGGCACTACAACCGCGGCAAGCGCTCGGTGTGTCTCGACCTCGACGGTGCCGAGGGACGCGATTCGTTGGCTCGGCTCGTCGCTGGTGCCGACGTCGTCGTCGACTCGACCCCCCGCGGCCGGTTGGCAGAGGTGGGTTGCGCGCTCGACGATCTGCGCGCTCGCCACCCGGGGTTGATCACCGCGCGCGTCACACCGTTCGGTGACGACGGACCGTGGGCCGACTACCGCGGGTCGGACCTGGTGCACCTCGCACTCGGCGGGGTGGCGATGAACTGCGGCTACGACCCGCGTCCGGATGGCACCTACGACCTGCCTCCGATGGCGCCCCAGATGTGGCAGTCGTACCACATCGCCGGAGAGCAGGTCGCGATGGGTGTGCTCGCGGCCTACTTCGTGCGGCTGCGCACCGGCGCCGGCCAGCACGTGTCGTTGGCCGTCCACGAGGCGGTCGCCAAGAACACCGAGATTGATCTGATGAGCTGGGTGATGCGGCGTCAGCCCGTGTACCGGCAGACCTGCCGCCACGCGACCGAGCGGGTGTCGCCGGCACCGCTGATCCAGCAGACCAAGGACGGGCGCTGGATCATGACGACCATCGTCGGGGCCAAGGACCAGCACAACGTCGTCGCCTTCCTCGAGAAGTACGGGATGCGTGGTGGGCTCGCCGAGAGCACGCAGGCCACCGACGTGCGCGCGATCCCGGGCAGCTCGGCCGACGACATGGAGCAGGCCGCCCAGGCGATGGACATGATGCAGCGCCTCGTGCGCAAGTTCACGTACGCCGAGTTCCCGTGGCGCGAGGCCCAAGACGCAGGTCTGTTCTGTGTGCCGCTGCGGCGCCCGGAGGAGAACGTCGACGACGATCACTGGACGGTGCGCGGCACGTACTCGACGGTTGAGCACGAGGGCTTCGGCCCACTGCCGTACGCCACGAGCAAGTGGCTGTCGACTGCCACCGACTGGCAGGTCGGAGGGCCTGCTCCGCGACTCGACGCCGATCGGGCGATCCTCGATCGGCCCAGCGACGAGCCCGTGCGGATCGTGGCAGTCCACGAGCCCGTGCGAGGTTCCACCGCCGAGGTGACCTCAGCGCTCGGCAAGCCGTTCGCGCTGGGCGGCGTGCGGATCTTCGACTTCGGCTGGTTCCTGGCCTCGGCCGGGGGTACACGCTTTCTCGCCGCGCTCGGCGCCGAGGTCATCAAGGTCGAGTGGGCCGCCAACCCCGACACCCGGATGGGCGCGATGGCGCCGGTCGGTGGGCGCGCCGCACGCAGTGCGGCAACGGCCCCCTTGGACGGCGTCACCGACCGCGACATGGGCGGCCAGTTCAACAACAAGAACCCGGGCAAGCTCGGGATCTCGCTCAACGTGCGTCACCCGCGCGGCCTCGAGATCGCCCGCGAGCTCGTGCGGATCTCCGATGTCGTGTCGGAGGGCTTCTCGCCTGGCGTGATGGACCGTTGGGGCCTCGGCTACGACGAACTCCGCAAGATCCGGCCCGACGTGATCTACGCCCAGCAATCCGGCATGGGGTCGGCGGGTAGCTACGGGCGCTTCCGTGCGATCGGCCCGATCGCGGCGAGCCTGGCTGGTCTCTCGGAGATGTCCGGCCTGCCGTCGCCGGCAATGCCGGTGGGCTGGGGGTACTCGTACCTCGACTGGATCGGCGCGTACAGCTTCGCCAGCGCGATCCTCGGCGCGCTCGTCCACCGCGAGCGAACCGGCGAAGGGCAGTGGATCGACGCCTCGCAGACCGAGACCGGTCTGTTCGTGAGTGGCACGGCGTTGCTCGACCGCGCCGTCAACGGGCAGGCGTGGGAGCGTACGGGCAACCGGTCACCTCATGTGTCTGCCGCACCGCACGGGATCTACCCGTGCGCGGGCACCGACCGCTGGATCGCGATTGCCTGCTTTGACGACGCCCAGTGGGCGGCGCTCGGCGCCGTGGCCGGCCGCCCGGCGTGGTCGGCCGAGCCGGCGTGGGCCACGCTCGCCGGGCGCGTCGCCGACCAGGACCGGCTCGACCGCGCGGTCACCGGGTGGACCGCCACCCAGGACCGCTACGAGCTGATGCACCGGCTCCAGGCGGCGGGTGTCGCGGCTGGCGTGTGCCAGACCGCCGAGGACCGGTGCGACACCGACCCGCAGCTGGCCCACCTCGGCTGGCTGACCGAGGTCACCGGCACGAAGATCGGTACCTGGCCGGTGGCCGAGGTACCCGTGCGTCTTCAGGACACCCCGCCCCATGTCGGCGGTCCGATCCAGCGCGGTGCGCCGGGCTACGGCGAGGACAACGAGTACGTGCTCGGCGACCTGCTCGGCCTGTCGAGTGGGGAGATCTCGCGGTTGATCGACGACAACGTCGTGTAGTCACGGAGCCGCCGGCGCTCGAGCGCCTTGGCGATGAACACGGTCCCCGGAGCAATCGCTCCACGAAACAGCAAATGGAGAAGCAATGGTTCGAGATCTGGAATCCAAGACGGCGCTGGTGACGGGGTCGGGTCGCAACATTGGCCGAGCGATCGTGCTCGAGCTGGCGTCTCGCGGCGCGAATGTCATCATCAACACCCGTTCCAACCAGGACGAAGCAGACGCCGTCGCAGTGAGCGCGCGCGAGCATGGGGTGCAGGCCGAGACCGTGGTCGGCGACATGTCGACGCAGTCGACAATCGATGCGATCGCTGAGTGTGGGGCGAGCCTCGGCGGGGTGGACATCTCGGTGTCCAACGCTGCTCTTCGGCCTCACCAATCGTTCTTCGACATGTCGGTCGAGGACTGGTATCGGATCTTCGACATCCAGCTGCACGCGTCGTTCAAGCTCGCCAAGGCATTTGTCCCCGGGATGAAGGAGAAGGGGTGGGGCCGCCTCATCCACATCACCGGGCCGGACGCGTTCATCGGGATCGCCAACCGCGCGCACAACGTTGCTGCGAAGGGCGCCCTGCGAGCGTTGACGAAGTGTCTTGCGATCGAACTGGGGCCGTACGGGATCACCGTCAACGACGTCGCCCCGGGCGCGATTGACACGAAGCGCAACGACCTGTCGCACCCGCACGTCACGAAGAAGGGCGCCCCGGAGGACGAGAACGACCGATCCCACGCGATCGCCCGGATCCCTGTGGGCCGGCTCGGAACCCCGGAGGACATGGCGTACGCCGTCGGCTTCCTCGCCTCGCCGCGCGCCAGCTTCTACACAGGCACCGTGATGTGTTGCTTCGGCGCACAGTGGAATGTCGGCTGACTGGCCGGACGAGCCGAGCGACCGACTCGACGGGCGCGTCGCGATCGTCACCGGCGCGAGCGCCGATGGCAACGGCCTGACCAACGGGCGGGCGGCCGCCCTGGTGCTCGCCCGGGCCGGCGCGCGCGTCGTGTGCGTCGGCCGACGCCGTGAGCCGGCCGAGCGCACCGCCGAGCTGATCCGCGGGGAAGGCGGCGACGCGCTCGCGGTGGCCGCCGATGTCGGCGACGACGCGGCGTGCGCCGAGGTCGTGCGCACGGCGCTCGACGCGTACGGCCGGATCGACCTGCTCGACAACAACGTCGGCGTGCCACACACCGGCGACGTGGTCGCCTCGTCGGCCGAGGCCTGGGCCGACAGTTGGCGTACCAACGTGATGGCGATCGTCAACCTGTCGCGCCACGCGATACCGGCGATGGTCGCCGCCGGAGGCGGCGCGATCGTCAACATCGGTTCGCTGCGCGCGTTGCGCCCGCGCGACGAGGCGCCGTACGCGACCACGAAAGGTGCGGTGATCTCGCTGACCCGCTCTATGGCAGTGTCGCACGGGCCGGACGGGGTTCGCGTCAACTGCGTCGTGGTCGGCCCGGTCCAGACCGATGCTCTGCTCGGGCGCCAGATGACGCATGAGCAGCGCGAGCAACGGCGCGCAGCGTCGGTGCTCGGTGTCGAGGGCACCAGCTGGGACACCGCCCACGCGGTGCGCTACCTGCTGTCGGACCGGGCGAGATATGTGACCGGGCAGGCGCTGGTGGTCGACGGTGGGGTCAGCCTCACGTCGCCGAAGCGATAGGCGTTCGAGGAAGGAGCACGATCATGTCGATTCGAGGGAAGGTGGCCGTCGTCGGCGTCGGCCACACCAAGCAGGGCGAGCTGCCCGGGATGGCGGTGGAAGAGCTGGCCGTCGACGCGATCAGGCTGGCGCTCGACGACGCCGGGCTGGCGCTCGACGACGTCGACGGGTTGATTGCCTGCAAGTCGGTGCAGGGGCTGGGCAACGACGTCGCCGTCGGCGGCTTGCTCGGCATCAACCCGCGGTACTCGCAGAGTCTCGACTACGGCACGTGCAACTTCTCGCTGCACCTCGCCGTCCAGGCGATCGTCACCGGCATGGCCGACGTGATCGTGATGTGCTACGGCGCCAACGCCCGGTCGGCCAAGGCCGACTTCACCGGCCCGGTCAACTTCCAGGTCGACCTGGCAAGCGCGTCCGGGCTGGTGCACATTGCCGGGCACGCGGCGCTCGCGCTCCAGCGTCACAAGAGCCTGTACGGAACGACCGACGAGCAGTTCGGCTCGATCGCCGTCGCCCAGCGCGAATGGGCCCAGATGAACCCGGCCGCGATCTTTCAGGATCCGCTGCCGATGGACGCCTATCTCGCCCAGCCGTACCTGGTCGAGCCGCTCCGCCGCGCTGACGTGACGATGATCTCCGACGGGGGGGTGGCGTTGGTCGTCACCTCTGCCGAGCGGGCCGCCGACCTGCGCCACACCCCCGCCTACGTCGTCGGGATGGCCGAGCAATCGGGTGTGCGCGGCGAGCACACGCACGAGTACCTGACGCGGCCCTGGCTGCGCGACGCGGCGTCGGCGATCTGGCAGTCGACCGGCCTGACCCCGGCCGACGTTGATGTGCTCTACGTGCAGGACCCTACGGCGGTGTGGACGCTCCAGATGCTGGAGTACTACGGGTTCTGCGGGATCGGCGAGGCCGGCCCGTTCCTCGCCGAGCGCAACACCGCACCGGGTGGCACCCTGCCGACCAACACCCACGGCGGACAGCTCTCGGAATCGTACGCGTGGGGGTGGATGCACCTCGTCGAGGCGGTCCGCCAACTGCGCGGCGCGGCGGGGCCACGCCAGGTGGCCGATGCGGAGATTGCCATGTACTGCTCGAGCCAGGCGTTCTCGAAGGCGGCCTGCTCGATCCTGTCGAACCGAGAGGATGCGTGATGGGTGCACCAATGGTTCCCAACCTCGACGACCGTGTGGCTGGGCCGTTCTGGCAGGCCGCCAACGAGCAGCGTTTGGTCGTGCAGCGCTGCGACGCCTGTGGGCACCTCCGTTGGCCGCCGCTGAGCGGCTGCCCGGACTGCCTCGACCGGAGCGCGACGTGGGTCGACGTGGCCGGCACCGGGCGGATCTGGAGCTTCGCGGTGTACCACCGGGCGCTACATCCGGCGTTTGGTGCCGACGTTCCATATGTGATCGCGGTGATCGAGCTCGACGAGGGGCCGTTGATGACCGCCCGCTACACCGGGCCCGCTCCTCTGGTGAATGACCAAGTCGAGGTGTTCTTCGAGTCGTTAGTGGAGGGCGTGACGATACCGCGGTTTCGGCCACGTTCTGATTGATCTGATACGATTTATGCAATGAGACAGCGACGGCTCGGCAACACGGGAACGTTCGTGTCCGAGCTGGCGCTCGGCGCGATGACGTTCGGCCGCGAGATCGATGCCGCCGCGAGCGCCGAGATCCTCGGCGGCTATCTCGACGCCGGCGGCAACTTCGTCGACACCGCCGATGTGTACGGCGCGGGCGCTTCCGAGGAGATCCTCGGCGAGATCCTCGGGGCGCGTCGAGCCGACATCGTGCTGGCGACCAAGTGCGGCCTGCCATTCGGTGACGGGGCGAATCTCACCGGCGCCTCGCGTCGCCACATCTGCGCCTCGATCGAAGGCTCGCTACGGCGGCTGCGCACCGACTGGATCGACCTCTACCAGATTCACATGTGGGATCCCTCTACCCCGGCCGAGGAGACGATGTCGGCGCTCGACGACCTCGTGCGGCGCGGGCTGGTGCGCTACGTCGGCGTCAGCAACTACGCCGCCTGGCAGCTCGCAACAGCGATCGGGGCGTCGGCGTTGCATGGCTGGACACCACTGGTCAGCCTCCAGCCCGAGTACTCCTTGATCGCCCGCGACGTCGAGCTCGAGCTGATCCCGCTGTGCGTTCATGCCGGGCTGGGGGTCATCCCTTGGAGCCCGCTCGGCGGTGGAGTTCTGTCTGGCAAGTACGCGCGTGACGCACCACCGCCGCCGGGCACCCGGGCAGGCGAGCGGGTCAGCACCCGTGACCGGCTGCGCGGCAACCGTCTCGACGTCGTCGACGCCGTTCGTGAGGTCGCCCACGAGACCGGTCACAGCGCAGCCCAGGTGGCGTTGAACTGGTTGCTCGACCGGCCTGGGGTGACGGCTCCGCTGGTCGGCGTGCGCACTCCCGAGCAGCTTCGCGACAACCTCGCCGCGACCGGGTGGGCGCTCGAGCCCGACCACGTCGCGCGCCTCGACGCGGTCAGTCGTCCGTACGTTGGCTACCCGCACAACTTCCAGATCAGCGCCGGCCGCCGAGCCGACCTTTGACGGCCGTGCGGCCGGCGTCGCGCACCTTCAGCGCTCTGAAGGTGCCCAACTTTCGCCTGTTCTTCATCGGCCAGGGCATCTCCCAGATCGGCAACTCGCTGACCCTGCTGACGCAGAGCCTGTTGGTGTACGAGCTCACCAACAGGGGGTTCGTGCTCGGCCTGATCAACGCCTTTCAGTTCGCCCCCGTGCTGCTGCTCTCGGCGTGGACCGGCACACTCGCCGACCGCTCCGACAAACGCAAGATGCTGATCCGCGTCCAGGCGCTCGGGGCGGTCCAGTCGGCGGCCCTGTTCGTCGTCGCTTCGCTCGACGAACCGCCGGTCGCGGCGATCTGCACGCTGGCCTGCATGGGCGGGGTGCTGGCCTCGTTCGACAACCCATGCCGCAGAGCGATCGTCGCCGAGACCGTGCCCGAGAGCGAGGTCACCAGCGCGGTCAACCTGAACAGCGCGCTGATGACGAGCTCGACCGTGATCGGCCCCGCGCTCGGTGGGGTGTTGATCGTGCTGTTCGGCTACTCGGCCGCGTTCGGTATCGACGCGATCTCGTACGTGGCCGTGCTCGCCGCGCTGTTCCGGATGGACCCCTCCAAGATGCGCCGGCCGGTCCCGCTGCCCAAGGCGCGCGGCCAGATCCGCTACGGCCTCCACCAGATCCGCTCGCAGCCCGCCCTGCGGCTGCCGGTCGGCATGGCCGCCCTCGCGGGCGCGGCCTACAACTTCACGGTGCTGGTGCCGCTGCTGGTGAAGGACACGTTTGGGCGCTCGACGGGCACGTTCACGTTCATCTACACGTGCCTCAGCATCGGCTCTGTCATCGGCGCGCTCTCGGTCGCCAGGCGCGGAAGGATCGAGGCCCGCGACCTGGTGAGGGGCAACCTGTGGTTCGCGGCCGTCATGGTCGGGTTGGCGCTCGTGCCGTGGGTGCCCCTGCTGGCGGTGTGGGCGATGGTCGTGGGGATCGTGAGCATGTCGGTGTTCACGGCCAGTGTCACGACGCTCCAGATCCACAGCGACCCGCGGGCGCGGGGCCGGATCATGGCGCTCCACTCGGCGTGCTTCTTGGGCGCGTTCGCGCTCGGTGCGCCGGTGCTCGGATGGCTCGCCGAGGTGAGTGCTCCGCGCGTTGCGATCGTGGCGGCGGCCGGGTTCGCCGCGGCTTCGGCCGCGTGGGGCGGATGGATGGTGCGGCGCGACCGGCTCCGTGCGGAGAGCGTGGAGGCAGCCGTCGCGTGAACGGTGTCAGCGACCTGAGTGAAGGGAGGCGGTGATGAGCCGCAACGTGTATGCAGTGTTCAGCCGGAGGCCGGAGGGGGTGTCGGCGGAGGAGTACAACGCCTGGTACGCCCATCACGCACGAGAGAACGTCGAGGTGCCCGGCTTGCTGCGAGCCGAGCGCTTCGCGGCGACGTTGACGAGCGGTGCCGAAGCCGACAAGGGCTCGGAATGGCACCTTGCGCTCTACGAGTTCGAGGGCGACCCCGACACGTGGCGCGCCGACCTGCGTCGACGTAGGGCGGCCGGTGAGGTTGACCTCCCCGTTTGGTTCGACGGCGTCGAATTCCGCAGTTGGGTCTGTATCGGCGTCGAGTCGGGAATCGAAGCGCCGCCCGCGTGAGCGCCGACCCGGGCCCGGCCGAGTTGCTCGCCCGGCGGATCGCCGACCCGGTCTCGGCCGGCGCTGTGGTCCGGCTGGGGGTCGGACGTCACACCGTGATCGGCGTGTCGGACGGTTACCTGCTGATGAGCCCCACGTTCGTCGGCGCGCCGGACGCACCGACGGGCGCGTACGACTTGCTCGCGGCCCAGTACGGCGAGGTGCGCCTGCCGGTCGGGTGCTTCGTCGTGCCCGCCGAGAAGAACGTGCTGATCGACACGGGCATCGGCCCGGTCGACCACCAGGGCCGCGGCCGGCTGGTCGGCGGCAACCTGTTGCCGGCGCTCGCCGCGCAGGGGTTCGCACCGAGCGACATTGGCGTCGTCGCTCTCTCGCACCTCCACGGCGACCATGCCGGCACGATCGGTGACCCGCGGACGGGTATGCCGGTGTTCGGGGAGGCGCGCACGGTGATCGGCGAGGGGGACTGGGACTACTTCGTTACTCGCCGGGGTGGGGTAGTGCCCCTGCCCGAGCACACGTTGCACGCGCTCCACGAACTCGACCGACGCGGCCTCGTCGAGCTAGTCGATGGCGACGTCGACGTCACGCCGGCAATCCGGCGGATCCACGCTCCCGGTCACACGCCCGGCCACTCGCTGTATTCGGTGCACGACGGCGCCGTTCGCCTGGTCCTGCTCGGCGACGCCGCGCACTGCCCGCAGCAGCTCACCGAAACCGACTGGAGCGTCGCCTTCGACGTCGATCCTGCTTTGGCCCGGCGCACCCGCGACACGCTCGTGCGTGACCTCGACGCTCACGGTGGGGGAGCGCTGGGCTGTCACTTCCCCGAGCTGCGCCTGGCGCGGGCGCTGCGCTGAAGTGGTTCGGGTTCACCAGCGCGGCGTGCGCTTCCAGGGGATGTCGAGAAAGGCCTGGCGGCGGGTGAAGCGCCAGCCCTCGGAGGTTCGGGCGAGGAGATCCTCATAGTGCCCGATCATCCGGACGTCGGGTTGATCCTCGGGGTCGCGGGCAACGAAAGCGAAGCCGCTGCGGGCGCTGGCCGTGTCGCCCGACACGTCGATGTGTGGGTTGAAGACGAAGTGGTAGCTGCCCTGCGACTCGTCGGTCGTCACGTCGAGGCCGGCGCGCATGAGTGTCACGATCTGCTCGCGCCCGGCGGCCCGGCCCATATTCCCGACCCACTCGCCGTCGGTCGTGAACAGCGCCGCATAGTCGTCGATCCGGCGTTCGTCGAGGAGCAATGCGTACCTGACGATGAGGTCGCCGATCTCGAGCCGATCGGCCAGCTCGGTGACGCGCCGGTCGAGTGATTCCGTTGAGTGTGCCAGGGGTAATATATGATACGATCTGAACGGTTCCGTCGGGGAACGCCGTCAAGGAGTGGAGTACATGTCGCAGCGTAGGGAAGGGCTCGATCTCGACAACGTGTTCGAGACGACGAAGGAAGAGGTCGACCAGAACCTCTCACACATCTGGAGCTGGCGCGGCCCGCTGTACGAGACGTACGCGATGAGCATCTACATGGACCACGCTCCCGACTTCGGCAAGCTCTCGCGCTGGAGCGGCGAGGTGTTCGGGCGCCTGTCGGGCTCGCGCAACGTGCTCCTGGCCAGTTGCACCAACATCCACCACTACATGATGGTGGGCTGGGAGACCGGCATCCGCAACGAATTCTACGTGCTGTGGCGCAACGGCATGACGAAGGAGCAGATCCTTGACCTGGTGATGTTCTCGCAGTGCTACGCGGGCATGCGCGGGCTCGGCCACGTGTACCACGCGGTCGGCGACATGCTGCCGGCCTGGGGGGAGACCACCAAGGAGGCCGAATGGCCCGAGGGCTGGGCGGCGGACAACGACGCCCTCAAGTGCGGGCTCGACCTGTCGACTCGCGAGCTCACGCCGTCCGACCTCGAGAACCTCACGAAGTGGTACGAGGAGACGATCGGGTACGTGCCTGACTCGATCAAGTTCGGGATCAAGTGGAACCCGAAGTACATCAAGCTCAACCGGGCACGTTGGGAGGTGACCATGAAGGTCGCTCCCAAGCAGCTGATCCCGTACACGCTGCTCGGCTACCACACGCGCATCCAGAACCTGGAAGGCCTTCGTGAGGCGGCTCTGCTGGGCAAGGCGTGGGGGCTCACGCCTGAACTCATCCAGCGGGCGGTCACCAACTGCTCGATGTACTTCACGCACTTCGAAGGCCTCGACGCGGCCGCCAAGGTGATCGACCCGATCCTCGAGAACTGGGACTGACCCAGGCTGCGACAACCGACGAACACGACGAACTGCACGACGACGAGACGACAAGGAACACACAGTGGCATTCAGTGAAGGGCTTGACCTGCACAACCTGGACGAGACGTCGAAAGACGAGGTCGACGGCGCTCTGGCGATGACCTGGAGCTGGCGCGGCCCGCTCTACGAGATGTACGCGACCAGCCTGCAGCTCGACTACAACCCGGCTTTCGGCAAGATCTCACGGTGGGCGTCGGACCTGTTCGGCCGTCCCGCAGGTGCCAGCGCGGTGACACTGCAGAGCTGCCAGAACATTCACACCTACATCATGTTGGGGTGGGAGACCGGCATCCGCAACGAGTTCGACACCCTGCGCCGCAACGGCCTCACCAAGGAAAACCTGCTCGACCTGGTGATGTTCACCCAGTGTTACGCCGGCATGCGCGGGCTCGGTCACGTGTACCACGCGGTCGGCGACTTCCTGCCGGTGTGGGGCGAGCCGCCGCGCAAGCCCGACTGGCCAGAAGGCTGGGAACCCGACCCCGATGCCTTCAAGTGCGGCCTCGACCTGTCGACGCGCGAACTCACCGAGGCCGACCAGGCCAACCTGCGTCAGTGGTATGGCGACCTGATCGGGTACGTGCCTGAGTCGATCGAGTTCGGCATCAAGTACAACCCGAAGTTCGTGAAGCTGAACCGCGCCCGCTGGGAGGTCACCCTCAAGACGGTGCCCAAGCAACTCGCCCCGTACCTCATGCTGCGTCATCACACGATCGAGCAGTCGGTCGAGGGCTTGCGCGAGTCGGCACTGCTCGGCAAAGCGTGGGGCATGACTGCCGACCAGACCATCCGCGCGGTGTTCAATACGTGCATGTACTTCGCCAACTTCGAAGGGCTCTACGCAGCCAACACGGCGCTCGACGAACTGCTCGAGAACTGGTGAGCCTGTACGCGGTCCAGAAGTTCCTGTACGAGTTCAACCGCGACCCGCGGCTGCAGGAGCGCTACATCGAGGACCGCGTGTCAGCCACCGCACCGTATGAGCTCACCGACGAGGAGGCCGATGCGATCGCCCGCGCCGACATCGGCCTGCTCTACCACTTCGGGGTCAACGGGCAGATTCTCATGCACTTCGCCGCGTGGCACCAGATCGAATGGAACGACTACCTCCAGTTGATGCGCGACGGCGTGGCCCGCCACGGACCCGTGCGAGCCGGCGTTTACGCGATGACGGGATACGCCGGCGTCGACGCCGAGGAGGCCTGACGTGGCACTCGTCTACGCCGGTGTGTGCAGCCACGCTCCGGGTATCACCGGCCGAGCCGAACGAGCCGACCCGGCCGTGCGCGACGAGTTCTACTCGGCCTTCGATGCAATGCGCGTAGCGATCGAGGCAACCCGCCCCGACGCCCTGATCGTCGTGGCTGCCGAGCACTTCGCCAACTTCTTCATGGACAACATGCCGAGCTTCGCGATCGGCATGGCCGACCACTACGACGGCCCGATCGAGGACAGCGACTGGCTGAAGATCCCGAAGTTCTCGGCACCGGGCGACCGCGACCTGTCGCAGCGGCTGATCACCGAGGTCATGCAGACCGTCGACGTGAGTTACGCCGAGGAGTGGCGCTGCGACCACGGCATCGCCGTACCGCTGCACTTCCTGACACCGCGCTTCGACCTGCCGATCGTGCCGGTCAACATCAACTGCCAGGGCCCACCGCTAGCTCCGCTGCACCGTGCCTGGGCGTTCGGCGAGGCGCTGCGGCGGGCCGCCGACCAGCTCCCGGAACGGATCGCGATCGTCGGCACGGGCGGCATCTCGCATTGGCCGGCCACGCCCGACTCGGGGAAGATCAACGAGGCGTGGGACCGCGACTTCCTCGACCGGTGGTGCGCCAACGACCGCGACGCGCTGCTCGACTACACCGACGCCGCGGCGTACGCGGCAGCCGGGCAGGGCGCCTTCGAGATCCGTACGTTCATCGCCGTTAGCGCGGCTGCCGGCAGGGCGCGCGGCACCGTCCATTTCTACGCTCCGATCCCGATCTTCGCGGTCGGATGCACCGTTGCCAGCTACGACCTCGGCGAGGTCTGAGAGGAGTCGATATGGCTCGCGTCGCGTTTCTTGGTCTGGGTGTCATGGGCGGCCCGATGGCCGGCCATCTCGCCCGTGCCGGTCACACGGTGACGGTGTTCAATCGCACGCCCGCCCGGGCCCAGGCGTGGGTCGCGGCGCACGGCCAGGCGGCTGCCGGCAACCCGGCCGACGCGGTGACGAACGCCGAGTTCGTGATGATGTGCGTGGGCAACGACCACGACGTGCGCGAGGTCTCTGGGTTGGCCCTGCCGGCGATGGCAGCCGGTGCCACACTGGTCGACCACACCACCGCCTCGGCCGACGTCGCCCGCGAGTTGGCCGCGCAGTGCGCGGCCGCCGGGATCGGGTTCGTCGACGCCCCCGTGTCGGGCGGACAGGCCGGGGCCGAGAACGGCCAGCTCACCGTGATGTGCGGCTGTGACGATGAGGCCGTGTTCGCCACGGCGGTACCCGTGATCGATGCCTACGCCCGCCAGATCACACTGATGGGCCCGGCCGGAGCGGGCCAGACCACGAAGATGGTCAACCAGATCTGCATCGCGGGTGTGGTGCAGGGTCTCTCCGAGGCCGTCGCCTTCGCCCAGCAGGCTGGGCTCGACATCGATGCCGTGGTCGACACGATCGGCAAGGGCGCGGCAGCGAGTTGGCAGCTCGACAACCGGGCGCGCACGATGGCGGCAGGGGAGTTCGACTTCGGGTTCGCGGTGGAGTGGATGCGCAAGGACCTAGCGATCTGCCTGGCCGAGGCCGAGCGGATCGGGGCACGGCTCCCGGTGACCGCGCTGATCGATCAGTTCTACGCTCAGGTCGCAGCCCGCGGTGGGCAGCGCTGGGACACCAGTTCGCTGGTGCACCTGCTCCGTAACCCGTAGCGCTGCGGCTACTGCCAGACGTCGTCGGCCAACTCGACGAGCAGTTCGAGCTTGCGCCACTGGTCGTCCTCGGTCAGGTCGTTGCCGTGGTGGGTGCTCGAGAAACCGCACTGCGGGCTGATCGCCAGCCGTTCGAGCGGTACGTACTTGCTGGCGTCGTCGAGCCGCCGGCGCAGGTCGTCGGGGCGCTCGAGCTCGGGCGTCTTCGACGTCACGAGACCGAGCACTGCGGTGCGTCCGGGGGCCAGGTGGCGCAGCGGCTCGAACCCACCGGCACGTTCGCTGTCGAACTCGAGGAAGAAGGCATCGACGTCGAGTCCGCCGAAGACTGCCTCGGCGACGGGCTCGTACCCTCCGCTGGCGACCCACTTGCTGCGGAAGTTGCCGCGGCACATGTGGGTGGTGACGAGCAGGTCGCTGGGCCGGTCGGCCGTGACCGCGTTCAGGGCGTCGCGGTACCGGATCACGAGCTCGTCGGGGTCCTCGCCGCGCTCGCGCATCTGCGCGCGCACGTCGGAGTCGCAAAGGTAGGCGAAGCTGATGTCGTCGAACTGCAGGTAGCGGCAGCCGCGTGAGTACAACATGGCGACCTCGGCCCGGTACGCCGCGGCGAGGTCGTCCCAGAACGCGTCGTGGTCGGGGTACGTGCCGGCGTCGATCGCGCTGGGGCCGCCGAGGAAGTGGGCCATCCCGGGCCCGGGCACGGTGACCTTGGCGAGCGAGGTGGTCACCGCATCGGCCAAGAAGCCGAACGCGTCGGCGAAGATCGGCTCGGTGTGGTGAACCTTGCCGACCACGGCCGGGATCGGTGGTTTGAAGCCGCCGTCGAAGTCCTTCGGCCGTGGCCGTTCCTGGGCTTCGATACCTCCGAGCCCGGTCAGGAAGTCGAGGTGCCAGTAGGTACGACGGAACTCTCCGTCGGTGACGGCCGGCAGGCCGACTGCCTCCTCGCGCCGCACGAGCGCGGTGATCGCCTGATCCTCGACGGAGCGGAGGGCGGCCAGGTCGATCCGGCCGGCGTCGTGGGCAGCGCGGGCCTCGACCAACTCTGCGGGGCGGAGCATGCTGCCGACCATGTCGACGTGATGTGGGAACACGGTCACAGGGCGCTCACTCCCCGTCGGGCTGTCACCCGCAGCACGCGTGCGCGCCGTTGGCGTGGTGTCGGGCGAAGCGCTCGATCGAGCTGAGCGGGGCGCCCGAGCGGACCAGATCGAGCAACTCGCTGTGCTCGTCAGCAGCTCGTTCGAGCAGCGCGCGGCTCACCACCGGCGGGGATACTGGCCCGAGCCCAGCCACCTGCGCGGCCAGCAGTGCGACCATGTGTTGGTTCGGACACGCACCGACGAGTTGCTGGTGGAAGCTGCGCGCGAGTGCGACGGCTGCAGGCAGGAACGGCTCGTCGAGGTGCTGGCGCACCAGGTCGTTCGTCGCATGGGCGGCTTCGAGCTGGGCGGCCGTGAGCGCGGCAGCTCCGCGGGCTATCGCCGCACCCTCCAACATCGTGATCGTGGGCAGAGGGTCGGTTACCTTGCCGCGCGAGATCGTCTCGCCGGAACCGTTCACTGTCCGTTGCCGCACATGTGTCGAGCCAACGGCCGGCGCACCGATCGGACGCCAAGGGCGTTGCTCCGCGACGCGGAAGACTGAACGTGCGGCACCGGACGCATGATCACCATTTATCTGTAAAACCTGCGCGTCTATATGAATGTTCGCGTCATGTGTGACGCGCCAGTGGGAGCAATACATCGACTCACCTCTCGAACAGCCGCACCACGCATTGGCGCAGTACGGACCGACGAATCCCCTTCTGTGGCGAAGCTAACGATCGCCCTGCGAGGCGTCAAACATGTATTTCTTGTGACCGCGGCAGGTTGAGCTTATGAGGGTCGCGCGACGCTGCTCAGGACGCGCCGCTGGTCTTCCCGGGCGCGAACTCGGCGCCCACGTACTGCATGAACAACGAGGCTCTCGCCGTCAGTTGGACGCCGGCCGGGTGGGCGAGCACGACATCGGTGGGGGGTACGTTCTCGGCGATCTCGTGGCACACGATGCGATCGCCGGCGTAAGTGACGTCGACCAGCGGGCGCTGGAACAGCACGGAGTAGCCCATACCTCGGCCGACGAGACAGCGCACCAGCTCGAAGTTCTGCGTGCGGTGGGCGATCGCCGGCTCGATCGGCACGTGAGTCATCAGCCCCTCCCAGTTGGCCCGGCTGGGAGGCACGTCGAACAGGATCATCGGGTCGTCCGCCAGGTCGGCCAGGCTGACCGGCTCGTCGCCGGCGAGCCGGTGTGACTCCGGAAGCAGCACGTACGGCCGGAACGATTGTACGACCATGTGTTCGAGCGTGGTATCGAGTTGGTGGGCATACATGATGGCCAACTCGATCTCACCGGCGTGCAGCATGTCTTGCAACTCCGGCTGAGGACGCTCGGTGAAGTCGAGCGACACTCCAGGGAACCGGTTCCCGAACCCGTGCAGCATCTGCGGGACGAACGACGGTGACAGAGTCGTGTAGCACCCGATGTTGAGGCGCCCGACCACGCCACCGCTCTCACGTTCGGCCTCGAGTTGGAAGCGTGCTGAGTCGGCGAGCAGGTGCCGGGCGCGATCGACGAGCTCGACGCCGGCCGGCGTCAGCGACGTTCCCTTCGAACGGCTGCGTACGAAGAGCGTGACGCCCAGGCTGTCCTCGAGTTGCCCGAGCGCGAGGGAGAGTCCTGGCTGCGAGACGTGGCACAGCGCGGCGGCGCCGCTGATCGAGCCGGTCTCGGCGACCGCGACGAAGTACTCGAGTTGGCGCAGCGTGAAGTGGAGTTCTCCCGTGGCCATGTGGTGAGCATAGGGGCGCGCGTGCGCACGGATTGAACTGACCCAAACAAAGGTTGATGGCTCATGCTCTCGTTCGGCCCGGAAGACCCATATTTGGCGAACCTATGCCGAACCACGGAAAGACTCATTTGTTGCCGTGAGTATCTGCTCCTATCGTCCTCGTCGGGGAGCCGTCTCGATTCGCGGAATGTGACTGAGGACATGACTACGTGTGCATCTGAACTGACGAATGCGATTCGGCTCGTCGAGCTGTACGACGACCCATATCCGATCTTCAAGGAGCTCCGCGATCGAGAGCCCGTCGCGTGGGTACCGGTCGCCAACCGGTACCTCGTCACGCGCTACGCGGATGTCGTCTGGCTCGAGCAGCACCCGGAGATCTTCCAAGCCGCAGAAGATGGTTCGCTGGTTACCCGCGTGATGGGGCACACGATGCTCCGCAAGGACGGCGACGAGCATCTGCGCGACCGCCGCGCGGCCGAGCCACCGCTGCGGCCGAGGATGGTGAAGGAGCACTGGCGGCCGGTGTTCGAAGCCAACGCCGATGCGTTGCTGCGCGGCTTCGAGGCCGACGGCCGCGCCGACATCTTCGCCGACTTCGCGGGGCCGCTGGCGGCCCGCAACCTGGCTGCTGTGCTCGGTCTGCGCGACGTGACCGACGACGACATGCAGCGCTGGTCGCAGTCGATGATGGACGGCGGCGGGAACTACGCCGACGACCCGGCCGTGTGGGCGCGCGCGGACCGGTCGACACAGGAGATCGATGCCGCGGTCGACGCCACGCTGGCGCGGGTGCGGGCGACCCCGGACGCATCGGTGATCTCGGCGATGGCGAACGCCGAGGTACCTCCGGACGACGAGTCGATCCGCTCGAACGTGAAGGTGTTCATCGGAGGCGGCCTCAACGAGCCGCGCGACTCGATCTCGGTGGCGACGTACGCGGTGCTCACGCACCCAGAGGTGCGGGCCGAGGTAGCGGCCGACGCGAGCCGCTGGCGAGCCGTGTTCGAAGAGGCGATCCGCTGGGTTGCGCCGATCGGCATGTACCCGCGCCAGGTCGCCCAGCAGGTCGAACTTGGCGGGGTCACGCTCGAGCCGGGCGCCCGCATCGGCGTCTGCATCGGCGCCGCCAACCGTGACGAGCGCGTCTTCGAGCGGCCCGACGAGTTCGACATCCACCGCCCGCCGGTGGCACACGTTGCGTTCGGTGGCGGTCCGCACTTCTGCCTCGGTACGTGGGTCGCCCGCGCCCAGGTCGCCGAGGTCGCGCTGCCGATGTTGTTCGAGCGCCTGCCCGGCCTGCGGCTCGACCCCGATCGCGAAGCGCGGATGGGCGGCTGGGTGTTCCGCGGGATGTTGGCGCTGCCCGCAGTGTGGGACCGCTGATGCCGAAGATCCGCTTCGTTCGTGCCGACGGCAGCGTGACCGTCGTCGACGCCGACGTCGGGCAGAGCATCATGCAGGTCGCCGTCGGGAACGGCATCGACGGCATCGTCGGCGAGTGCGGCGGGTCGCGCATGTGCGCGACGTGTCACGTCCACGTCGACCTCTCCGGTGTCGGCGGCGTCCCTGTAGTGAGTGAAGATGAGGACGAGTTGCTCGACTTCGCCGCCTCCCCGCGCTCCGAGCTCAGCCGCCTGAGCTGCCAACTCCCGGTCAGCGAGGAGATGGACGGGATCACCGTGGCCCTGCCTGAACGCCAGACGTGACCAAGCCCCAGACGATCGACGCGTGACCATGACGACGCTGCCGCTGCCCGCGTTCGACCTTGACCCACCGGGGACCTATTTGTTCACGGTGCACGAGGCGGTGCGCGGCCAACGGATCAACCGCTTCGCGCTGACCTTGCGGTCGCCCGAGCGCCGGGCCGAACTGGCGGCCGACGAAGTGGCGACGTTGGAAGCCGCGGGGCTCACCGACGATGAGATCGAGCTGATCCGGCGCCGCGACTGGACCGCGCTGATCGAGGCCGGTGGGCACCTGCAGCTGCTGCTGGTGATCGTCGCCGCGCTCGGTGGAACGTTGTGGGACATCGGCGCCCACAACGCCGGCTGCACGGCCGACGAGCTACGCGACGCGGTACCCCGCAAGGTCGCCGGGCTTCCAGCGACGATCGCGGCGGTGGTCCGGTGAGCACGCTGGTCGGCGGGCTGGGCATCTCGCACACGCCCTCGATGGGCGTGGAGTACGACCGCGCCGAGGCTCCGGGCGTGGCCGGCAACCCGGCCTGGCAGGCGTGGTTCGACGGCACCCGGCTGATCCGGGATGCGCTGGCCTCGCTGGAGGCCGACCACCTGGTGGTCGTGTACAACGACCATCTCAACTACTTCTCGCTCGACAACCTGCCGACGCTGGCGATCGGCATCGGCGACCGCTTTGCGCAGGCCGACGAAGGTTGGGGCCCCCGGCCGGTGGCCGACCTGGGTGGCGACGCGGCGTGGGGCATCCACCTCGCCGAGCAACTTGTCGCCCAGGGGTTCGACCCCCAGCTGTGCCTGACGCTCGAGGTCGACCACGGCATCTACTCGTGGTTCCCGTACCTGTTCGACCAGCCGTGGCCGGTGCCGATCACGCCGATCGCGGTGAACATGGTGTGCCAGCCGGTTCCCACGTCGGCCCGGATGGTGCAGCTCGGCCGGGCCTTGCGGGTGGCGATCGACCGCTACCCGGCCGACGCCCGGGTGGTCGTCGTGGCAACGGGCGGGATGTCGCACCAGATCAGCGGAGCCCGGTTCGGCATCGCCAACGAGCAGCTCGACCGCACGTTCCTCGACCTGTTGCCCGGCCACTTCGACGAGCTGGCCGCGGTGCCGGTCGACGAGCTGATGCGGTTCGGTGGCACCGAGGCGGCCGAGTTGATCCTGTGGTACGCGATGCGTGCCGCGCTGTCCGACGACGTCCGCGTGGTGCAGGCGTTCCAGACGTTTCCGGCGATCACCGGTTGCGGCGCGCTCGTGCTCGCCGAGCCGGTCGCCGCAGCCTGACAAGGAGACAACACGATGAGACTCGGTACGGTCCGGACGGCGGATGGCGGTCGCGTGGTGGCCGCGGACGGCACCGGTGTGTGGTGGGTCGACCCGCGCCACGGGAACGTGCTCGACATCATCGAGAACTGGGCCGCGGCACAGCCCGAACTCGGCGGGGGAGCACCTGTCGACCTGGCCACGGTGACGTGGCGGCCACCGGTCACCCGCCCCGGCAAGGTGATCTGCGTGGCCCTCAACAACAGTGCCAACAAGGATCGCATCATGTCGGGGCCTGACCATCCGGCGACGTTCATCAAGCCGTCGTCGTCGCTGCTCGGGCACGGCTGCGCGATCGAACTCGACCCGGCGTGGGGCCGCGTGCACCCCGAGCCCGAACTGGCGGTGGTGATCGGCACCACCGGCAGGCACATCCCGGTCGAGCGCGCGTACGACCACGTCTTCGGCTACACGATCATCAACGACCTGACCGCGCCGATCATGCGCGGCGAGGACACCTTCCACTACCGGGCGATCCACCCCGACGGCGACGGCGGCGTGCGCTATGTCGATTCGTGGGTGTCGTACTCCGGTCGCTACAAGGGCAGCGACGGGTTCGGGCCGATCGGCCCCTGGGTCGTGACCCGCGACGAGATCCCCGACCCGCACGCGCTCGCCATCCGCTGCATCCACGACGGACGCCTGGTCACCGAGGACAACACGGCCAACCTGCGCTTCCACGTCGACGCGGTGGTCGCCTTCCTCTCCGAGTACATGACGCTCGAGGCCGGCGACATCGTGGCGATGGGTACCGCCCTGAAGGCGTCCGGCAGCGGCGGTGCCGTGCAGAACGTCGACCTCACCGTGCTGGGCGGCGTGATCGAGGTCGAGATCGAGGGCATCGGCACGCTGTCGAACCCGGTACGTACGGTGGCCCATGAGGTCGGCCGATGAGCGACTGCCTGTCGTGCGCGATCGGCGACTCGCTGTCGGCGTTCGCCCGCGGCCTCGACCGCGGTGACGCCGAAGCGGTCGTCGCCCTCTTCACACCCGACGCCGTGTACGACAACGGACGATCCCGGCTGGCGGGCCAGGCCGAGCTCGAGCGGTGGATCCGCGAGCGCGGTGCAGCTGGCGAGCGAACCACTCGCCACATGTGGAGTTCGCTGCAGCTGACCCCGTCCACCGACGACCCCGACGTTGTCGCCGCGACGAGCACGTGGGTGTGCTACGCCGCCAACGCGCCGGCCCCCGTCGACGCCGTCAAGGTGTGGAGCGTCGCCGACTTCGAGGACGTGTTCCGTCGCGACGGCGACCGCTGGTTGGTCGCCGAGCGGCGGATCCGCACCCTGTTCCGCGACCCGTCGGTCGCCCCGCCGAAGTGACCGCGCCCGAGACGTTCCGGTACGTCGAGGTCGCCGAGGGCGCGCTGTGGTGCGGGGTCGGCGCGGGTGACGGGACGCCGGTCGTGTTCGTGCACGGCTTCTCCGTCGACCATGCGATGTGGGATGCCGAGGTCGCCGCGCTCGCCCGCCGGGCGACCACCGTGCGCTACGACTTGCGCGGCTTCGGCAGGTCGGGCGAACCGCACCCCGGCTACGACCACGTCGACGACCTCGTCGGGCTGCTCGACCGGCTCGGCCTCGACCAGGCGGTGGTCGTGGGCCTGTCACTCGGCGCCAACGTGGCATTGGCGCTGGTTGTCCAGCGCCCCGAACGGGTGCGGGGCGTCGTGCTGGCCTCACCCGGGCTGCCGGGCCGGGCGTGGCCGACCCCCCGGCCGCCCGACCTGGCACTCGCGCACGCCCGGGCACACGGCGTCGAGTCGGCCCGCCGGTTCTGGCGCGACCTCCCGCTGTTCGACTCCACCCGCGCCCGACCGGCCGCGTTTGCCCAGCTCGGCATGATGCTCGACCGGTTCCCGGCGCACCAGTGGGCACCCGGGCCGCAGAGCCGGGCGTTGCCCGCCCTGGCCGAACTGCTGGAACAGGTGCGTCGCCCCGTGACTGTCGTGTCGGGTGAACACGACGACGACGGCTACTTGGAGATCGCGGCCGAGCTGGCGGCACGTATCCCGGGCGTCCGTCGTGTCGACATCGCCGCGGCCGGGCACTTCGTCAACCTCGACGAGCCGGATGCGTTCAACGAGGTGGTCGCCGGGGTGCTCGACGCACTTGACGCACCCGGCGACGTGCCTGGGGACGGGCAGCCGTGACCGCCTCGCGGGCGGTGATCGTCGGCGCCGGGCTGGGCGGCGTACAGACCGCGCATTGGCTCCGAGCCGGTGGGTACGACGGCGAGATCGTGCTGATCGGCGACGAGCCCGACCTGCCGTACCACCGCCCCCCGCTGTCGAAACACGCCCACGAGCCCGACGAGCCGCTCGACGTGCTGCGCTCCGAGGCGTACTACCGCGACCACGCGATCGACCTGCGGCGCGGCGTCACGGTCGAGTCGCTCGACGTCGGCCGGCGCTCGGTGACGCTGGCCGGTGGCGAAGCGATCGGGTGGGACTACCTCGTGCTGGCGACTGGCGCTGCACCGCGTCGCCTGGCGGCGGTGCCGAGTGAGCTCGACGGCGTCCACGTGCTGCGGACCGCTGGCGACGCCCGGGCATTGTGGGCGCGCCCGCTCGCCGGCGCATCGATCGCGGTGGTCGGTGCCGGGTTTGTCGGGTTGGAGTTCGCCGCCGCGGCAACGGTCGCCGGCGCGCGCGTCACGGTCGTCGAGCTCGCCGACCGGGTGCTCGCCCGCGTCGTGTCGCCGACGACGTCCGAGTCGGTCGACCGCTTTCACCGCCAGCTCGGCGTCGACGTGCGGCTGAGCGAGCAGGTCGTCGGTATCGACGAGTCGGCGGGCGCGGTGACCGCAGTGACGCTCGGCTCGGGGGCACGGATCGGAGTCGACGGTGTGCTGGTGGCCGTAGGGGCGGTCCCCCGGGTGGATCTGGCCGTTGCGGCAGGCCTGGCGATCGACGACGGGATCGCCGTCGACTCGCGCCTGCGGGCCAGCGCGCCGGGTGTCTACGCGATCGGGGACTGCGCGAGTTGGCGCGACGAACACGGGGTGCGGCGGCGGCTCGAGTCGATTCAGAACGCAGGCGACCAGGCCGCCCACGTCGCCGCGACGATCCTCGGCGCCGACCGGCCGTTCTCGACGACCCCCTGGTTCTGGAGCGACCAGGGCGGCCTGCGACTACAGATCGCCGGTGTCCCGGCACCGGGCGACGCGGTCGTGCAGGTCGGCGAGTCGACCACGACCGAGCTGACGGTGCTGCACCACGACCACGGCCGTCTGACCTGTGTGGAGACGCTCGGCCGGCCGGGCGACCACCTCGCCGGGCGGCGTCTCGTGGGCAAGCACGTCGACGTCGGGGCCGTGGCCGGTGGCCGGGCGACGCTGCGCGAGCTGGCCAAGTCGGCGCAGGCCGCCGCGTGATCGCTTCGGAACGCCGGTCCAGGGGTACTCGGGGCGAACCGCCTACTGAGTCTGGGGCCGCTTACCGGGTGTCGTCGGTCACGCCGTAGCGCGCAGCGAGGGCCCGCAACTCGTCCCAGGTGGCATCGCGAAGGTGGATGCCAGAACGCAGGTTCTCGGCTTCCCGGCGGTGGGCCTGCTCGCCGGGGTACAGCACCTCGGCGAACCCGTCGGCAGGCGGCGTCGCCTGCAGGGCCTGGGCGAACTCGGCGACCTCGCGCTCGTACTGAGCGCGATCTCCGAAGGCGTCGACGGCGAAGCATGCCATGAAGCAGCTGTTGCCGTGGGCGGCGTCGCTGGCGGCCACGCCGAGGCCGGCGAGCAGGTTGGCAAGCGCTTCGATGGTCGCTGACAGGGCGTACCCCTTGTGGGCCTGGGTACCTCCGAACGGCAGCAATGCGCCACCCCGATCGAGGTCGTCAGGGTCGGTGGTGGGGCGACCGTCGGCGTCGACGATCCAGCCTGTGGGGATGGTCTCGCCGGCCCGCTGGGCGACCCTCACCGCTCCTCCGGCCACCGCCGACGTGGCCATGTCGAAGGCAAACACCCCCGGCAGCGCCGACGGCACGGCGACGCTGATCGGGTTGGTGCCCATCCGCGCCTGACAGCCACCGAACGGGACGACCCACTTGCCTCCCCGGCCCGACGCCATCGCGATCGCGATGTGCCCGTGCCGGGCGGCCTTGACAGGGTAGGCGGCAAGCCGGCCGACGTGGCTCTGCCCGCGGACCGTCGTTGCCGCCATCCCGTGCCGGGACGCCTTGTCGATCGTGATGTCCATGGCCCGGTCGGCGACGACGAAGCCGAAACCGCCGTGCCCGTCGATGACGGTCGTCGTCGACGTCTCGCGGACGACCTCGAACGGCGCGCCGGGGCGGATCTCGCCAGCCTCGACGTGACGCACGTAGCCCGGGATCATCGCCACGCCGTGCGAGTCGTGCCCGGCCAGGTCGGATGCGACCGTCAGCCGGGCCACCGTGGCGGCCTCGCCGGCGGGTACGTCGGCGGCGATCAAGATGTCGGCGACGAACGTCGCGAGGTCGTCGTGGGTGATGGTCGGCATGCTTGGGCTGCGGCCCTTACCCGCGGGCGGGCTGGTCCCACTCGGCCATCACGTCGCCCACCGCCTGGTTGACCACGCCGAGCTGTTCGAAGCCCGTGAAGTAGGCGTTGATCATGAACGCGTGGACCACCCACTCTTTGCCGACATCCCAGTGCTTGGCGAGTAGTACGGCTTCGCGGATGCCTTCGGTGAAGCCGGTGGCCATGTGTTCGCGGATCATGATGTAGGGCAGCACCTGTTTGGGGAGTGTCTGGAAGATCATCTCCCACCGCGCCCGGTGCCACTTGTAGAACTCCGGGTGGTAGGTCATCGCGAACGAGACCGATCCGGGGAGGAACCCGACGTTGTGGTCGTACCAGGCTTCGATGTTCTCGCGGTCCTGGTTGGTCATTGGGGTGACGGTCAGGTCGAGCCCGGCTTTGAAGGCGGCCGGGTCGGGCGCCCAACCCTTCGGCCACGCGGCGGGCTGACCGATCCGCGTGCGCGGCGGCGGCTCGTCCTGCCAGTCGACAAGGTGCTTGCCGACCGCGTTGTACACCTGCTTCAACCCGCGGATGCCGGCCGCCAGGTGGGCGTACAGGACGAGTTCGAGGATCTGCACCTTGGTGAGCCCGCGGCCCTGAAAGTGGCGGAACTCGTTGTAGATCCCGGTCTCCCAACCATCGCGGACATACATCGCCAGGTGGCCCAGGCTCTCGACCAGCATCTCGGTGTCGCGGCTGTCTTCGGTGCCGGTTTCGCGGAGCCGGTAGATGAACGTCTCCAGCCCTTGTCGGGTGCGCAGGCCGAAGTCGGGCCGGTTGTCGAACACGATCGAGTCGGCAGTCAGTTGGTAGAAGTGCCCCCGGTCGATGCCCCGCGACAACCCGTACGCGCGACGCCGGGTGGCGAGTTCGGCCGCCTCGACTCGCTCGTCCGTCGTCAAGTCCGGGTCGACGTGCTCCATCTCCGGGCCGTCGGGACGGACGCGGAACGCGTCGGCGATGTTCGTGCTGGTCGCGTCCATGTAGTTCCGCTCGTTCGACATACCAAGAATCATATCAAATCTGACTTTCGATGCGGCTGCGGGCGTCGGAGGGCGTCGGCGCGCGGTCTACTCGTCGGCGGGTTCGTCCCACTCGGCCATCACGTCACCGACCGCCTGGTTGACCACGCCGACTTGCTCGAAACCGCCGAAGTAGGCGTTGACCATGATCGCCTGGACGACCCACTCCTTGTGGACGCCCCAGTGCTTGGCGAGTAGTACGGCTTCGCGGATGCCTTCGGTGAAGCCGGTGGCCATGTGTTCGCGGATCATGATGTAGGGCAGCACCTGTTTGGGGAGCGTCTGGAAGATCATCTCCCAGCGGGCTCGGTGCCATTTGTAGAACTCGGGGTGGTAGGTCATCGCGAACGAGACCGATCCGGGGAGGAACCCGACGTTGTGGTCGTACCAGGCTTCGATGTTCTCGCGGTCCTGGTTGGTCATTGGGGTGACGGTCAGGTCGAGGCCGGCCTTGAACGCGGCCGGGTCGGGCGCCCAACCCTTCGGCCAGGCCGCCGGCTGACCGACGCGGGTGATTGGCGGTGGGCTGTCCTGCCAATCGATCAGGTGCTTGCCGACCGCGTTGTACACCTGCTTCAACCCGCGGATGCCGGCCGCGAGGTGGGCGTACAGAACGAGCTCCAGGATCTGCACCTTGGTGAGCCCACGCCCCTGGAGGTTCCGGAACTCGTTGTAGATCCCGGTCTCCCAGCCCTCGCGCGCGTACATCGTGAGGTGGCCGACGCTCTCAACGAGCATCTCGGTGTCGCGGCTGTCTTCGGTGCCGGTTTCGCGGAGCCGGTAGATGAACGTCTCCAGCCCTTGCCGGGTGCGCAGGCCGAAGTCGGGCCGGTTGTCGAACACGATCGAGTCGGCAGTCAGTTGGTAGAAGTGGCCGCGCTCGATGCCACGCCAGAGGCCGTAGGCGCGGCGCCGCGTCGCCATCTCGGTGATCTCGACGCGTTCCTCCTCGGTCAGATCCGGATCGATGTGCTCCATCTCGGGGCTGTCGAGGTCGACCCGGAACGCATCGGCGATGTCCGTGCTGGTCGCATCCAGGAACCTTCGGGAGTTCGGCATAGGTTAGATCGTATCAAATCTGATGGACCGAGTTCCGATGGCCGGGCGCAGTTGGGTTGCGCACGGGAACCTGGGGTGTCGTGGCGGTGTCGGACGGTGCGACAGGCTTCATGTTGATGGTGTCGGCCAACTCACCTGGCGAGCGCGTGCTCGGCGACGACGAGTTGGCGGCGCGCGCCCGGCACGGCGATCGTGATGCGTTCGGCACGTTGATGCGGCGCCACCAACGCGCCGCGCTCCGGGTGGCCGCGGTGATCGGTGGCACCGACGAGGCCGGCGACGTGGTGCAGGAAGCGATGATCAAGGCGTTCGCCAGCCTGACCGCTCACCGCGGCGATGGCAGCGTACGCGCGTGGCTGTTGCGGATCGTCGCCAACGAGGCGAAGAACCATCTCCGCGGGCGCACTCGCAGGTTGCACCGCGACGACCGCCACGCCCGCCTGGAACTGCGCTCCGCCGACACCGCCGAGGTCGACGCGATCGCCGCGCTCGAACGGCAGCGCGTGGCGGCCGCGCTGGCACGCCTGGCACTCAACGATCGCACGGTGCTCGCCTGCCGCTTCGTGGCCGGCCTGTCCGAGGCCGAAACGGCCGACGCCTTGCGGCTGCCGCCCGGCACCGTCAAGTCGCGTACGTCGCGGGCGCTCAGCCGTCTGCGCGAAGAACTGGAGGCGTCATGATCGATCTGGAATCGCGGCTCGTCGACCTCGGCGAAGCGCTCGACCTCGACGACTCGGACGACCTGGTCGACGGTGTGCTGGCCGGCCTCGATCGCACCGAGTCGGAGCCGCCGACACACTCGATGCCGTGGCGGGCGGCCGCGGTGATACTGGTCGTCGCGGTGGTGGCCGTGCTGGCGGTGCCGGGCGCGCGGCGGACGGTCGCCGAGTGGTTCGGCCTGACCGGGGTGGAGATCGAGCGACGGCCCGAACTCTCGATTCCTGCCGGGGTACCACCGGCCGCCAGCACCGTCACCGCTCCCGTCGACGTCGACGTCACCGTCACCACCGTGGTGGTCGACGCATTCGACGTCGGCGAGTTTGACGGCCGGCTCGACGAGGCGGTCATCTCGAAGGCGCTGGCACCCGGCACCGGCATCGAATGGGTCACCGTCGGCGACCGCCCCGGCTTGTGGATCGATGGGGAGCCACACCTGGTGGCGTACCGCTCGCCTGACGGAGCGATCGTGACGGAACGCTTCGCCGGCAACACGTTGCTGTGGCAGGACGGCGACGTGATCCGGCGGGTCGAAGGCTTCCCGACGCTCGACGCCGCGCTGGCGTTCGCAGCGACTATGGGAACGTGACGGCCGGGCGTGGTGTCGGAACGGGTGTGAAACGTCGACAGGTCGGTGTGTGGGTCGTTGCCGGGTGCCTCGCTGCAGCCGGTGCGTGCGGTGACCGCGACGGAGGCGCTGGCGACGCGGCGGCACAACATGCGCTGGCACATGCCCTCGAACTCGCACCGGTGCCTGCTCCGCCCGTCGAGGAACTCGCCGCGAGCGGCGAGTTCGCGCCCTCGCGGCCGGTCGCGGTCACCCCCCGTCAACCTGCACCCGGCCGTCAGGTGGCCGTGATCGGTGAGTACGGCCATCTCGGCTCGCTCACCGCCGCATCGGTCGACGACGTGTGGCCGAAGTGGCAGGCGCGCCCCAGCCTCGACCGCAGCACGGCTGTGATGACGCTGCGGGACGAGATCGCCCGCACGCTCGACGAGACGCGCCTCGCGTGGGTCTCGCTGCCCGACGCGGTCGAAACAGGCGGGCTGACCATCGACGCCGCCGGGGAACTCAACGCCGTGTCGGGCGACGGCGGGCTGGTCGCCCTCACCAACTTCGCCAGCCTACCCCAACCCGGCGAGATCGCCGGCGCCAAGCTGTCGACCACGCTCTGGATCGCCGACCGGACCGGCGTCCGCTACGAGGCAGAACTCGACGGCAACTTCGTGGCCGAGGCGTTCGGTCGTGCCACCGGGCCCGGCGGGCTGCCCGCGCATGTGTTCCTGCTCGAACACATCCCCGCCGACGCGCCGCGCTTCTACCGCGTGCGGGTGCTGTCGACCGAGACCGGCGAGGTGTCGCTGCCGCTCAACATCCGCGACAAGTCGCAACTCGTCGACGAGCGCATGTCGGGCCTGTCGCGCAGCCAGGTCATCGCCGACGAACACGGCCTCCTGTTCACGCTGTATCGGGGGACCATCGACGGCAACCCCGACGGTCAGCCGTACGCGTTCGTCCACACGCTCGACCTTGCCAACGGGGTGTGGTGCCTGTTCCTCGACCCGGCGCTCGAACTCGACACGTTGCCGGGCTCGATCGCGGTCGGTCGCGACCGGCTGTTCGTCGCCAGCGCCAACGGCAAGATCGGCTCGATCCCTATCCGGTCGATCACCAACATTGAGCGCAACCCCGAGATGGACTGGGTGGTCGACGCGGGGCCGCCGGGAGACCTGCCGCCCGTACTGCTCGCCGATGCCGCCGGCGTCTGGGTCGGCCTGCACGGCGGAACCGAGCGGCTCGTCCGCGTCGACAACGACGGGCAGCTCGGGAAGCCGATCACGACCCCCGGTGCCGACCCGACCGCGCTCGCCTTCGACGGCGACGGTCAGGTGGTCGCCGCCGGCAACGGCTGGTCGACCCTGGGAGAGAGCACACTCCCAGCCTGGTTCGGAACCCCCACCGAGCTCTTCGCCGGGTAGAGGTGTCCTTGGCCCACGGTCGTCGAGTAGGGCGCGCAGCGCCCGTATCGAGACGCGGTGCGCGCACCGGGGTCTCGATACACCGGGCAGAGCCCGGCACTCGACCACCGTGTCCAGCCGCCGGTGGGTACGGGCCAGGTGTCAGACCTTGACGACGTCGATGGCTTCGAGGCCCTTGGGGCCTTGGCGCAAGGTGAACTCGACGCGCTGGCCCTTGCCGAGCTTGCCGGCCGCGCTGTCACGTCGCACGTAGACGTCGCTGCCGTCGCTCGGGGTGATGAAGCCGTAGCCACGCCCGGTGTGGAAGAACGCCACCGTGCCGACCTGGCGGGTGCCGCTGGGGCGCTCGTGCCGGGCCGGTTCCTGACGGGGCTGGCGAGCGGGGCGGGCTTGACGCTGTTGCCGTTCGGGCCGGGTCTCGGAGCGTCGCGGCGACGCTGCCTGGCGCGGCGCGGCGGAGGTGCGCTCGGGTGCGGACACGGCGGCTGGGGGCGTGGCCGGGATGTCGAACGTGGGCGCGGTGATGTCGGCGGTGATGCCGATGTCGCGCTGGAGCGTGCGCGCGTCGCGCTCGCCGCCGGTCTCGACGAGCGACACGACCACGCCGGATGCCCCGGCGCGGGCGGTGCGGCCCGAGCGGTGCACGTACGTTGCGCCGTCGGCCGGCGGGTCGTAGTGCACCACTGCGGCGACGTCGTCGACGTGCACACCCCGGGCGGCGACGTCGGTGGCTACGAGCACGTTCACGTCACCGGAGGAGAACGCCTGGAGGGCGCGGTCGCGCTGGGGCTGGCTGCGCCCACCGTGGATTGGTGCGGCGCTGACGCCGAACTTGGCGAGGTGCTTGGCGACCCGGTCGGCGCCGTGGCGCGTGCGGGTGAACACCATCGTCGAGCCGAGCCGGCGGGCGACCTCGGCGGTGGTTGCGCCGCGAGCATCGCGGTCGACCGACCAGAACAAGTGCGTGCAGGCCGACATGTCGGGCCCGGCCGCGCCGACCTCGTGGCGCACGGCGTTGCGCTGCACGGCAGCGGCGAGCTTGGTGACCGCGCCGTCGAGCGTGGCCGTGAACAGCAGCACCTGGCGGTCGGCGTTGGTCTGATCGAGGATGCGCTTGACGGCGGGGAGAAACCCCATGTCGGCCATCCGGTCGGCTTCATCGACGACCACCTGGCGGACGTCGCCGAGCGCGACCGCGCCCATGCTGATCAGGTCTTCGAGCCGGCCGGGGCAGGCGACCACGAGCTCGGCGCCGGAGGCCAGCGCCTTGCGTTGCGGGCCGAACCCGACGCCGCCGTAGATCGACGTGGTGGCGTGGCCGCGCTCGCGGGTCAGCGGGTCGAGTGCGTTGGCGATCTGCTGCGCCAGCTCGCGGGTGGGGGCGAGGATGAGTGCGGTGGGGCGATGCGCCCGGGCGGGGGCCAGGTTGGCGACCAGCGGCACGCCGAACGCGAGCGTCTTGCCCGACCCGGTCGGGGCCCGGCCGATCACGTCGCGGCCGGCGAGCGCGTCGGGGATGACGGCGAGTTGGATGGGGGACGGATCGGTGATGCCGACCGCGGTGAGGCGTGCGGCGAGATCGTCGGGCACGCCGAGCGCGCCGAACCCCGCGAGGGAAAGGGTGGACATGTTTCTGACTTCCTGTTCGTCGATCAGCAGAAGCAACCGAGAACGGAAGGACTGCCCAAGGTGGCTGGGGGTAGCCACCGACCCCACGACTCTATCGGGCGATCACGCGTTCGACGCGTGACCCGAGGCACAGCTACAGCAGTTCGGTGAGCAGGTGGATCGCCAGGCCGGCCAGGCCGCCGACCACAGTGCCGTTGATGCGGATGAACTGCAGGTCGCGGCCGACCTGGAGCTCGAGCTTGTCGGCCGTTTCCTTGCCGTCCCACCGTTCGACGGTGGAGCTGATCAGCTGGCTCACCTCGCTGCGGTAGTTCTCGACCACGTAGCCCACGCCACGCTGTAGCCAATCATCGACCTTCGCCTGCAGGTCGGGCTCGTTCACAAGCCGCTCGCCGATCCGCTGGTAACTGCGCACCATCCGGAACCGCAGCTCGGAGGTGGGGTCGTCGGCCATCTCGATCAGGCGTGCCTTGGTGCCCAGCCACAGGGTCTCGATCCAGGCCCGCACGTCGGGGTGTTCGAGCAGTTCTTCCTTGAGCGCCTCGCCCTTGGCCAGCAACTCGGGGTCGGACTTGAGCCGCTCGGCGAACGCCGCCACGCGGGTGTCGATCGACGCCCGCAGCTCGTGGTGCGGGTCGGCGGCGACATCGCCCAGGAAGCGCTGCACGGCGTCGTAGATCTTGGTGAAGATCCGGTTGTCGATCGGTTCGGGTACCCACCACGGTGACTCGTCGGCGAGCCGCTCGCGAAACGTCGTGCGGTTGTCGTCGAGGAAGCCCGACAGCCCCTTGAGCGTGGCGTCGAGCAGGCGCTGGTGATGCCCACCGGCGACGGTGAGATCGATGCCCTTGCCCACCAGCGGTGCGACCGGCGTCTCGTCGACGCGGGCACGGATGATCCGTTCCAGCCCGGACTGCACCTCGTCGTCGTCGAGCACTTCGAGCGTCGCGCGTAGCGCGTCGGCGGCGATCTCGGCTGCCTTGGCGGCGTTGGCCGGTTGGCGAAGCCACCCGCCCAGGCGCATCCCGACGTTGGCGCCGGCGATCCGCTCGCCGAGCACCTCTTGGGTGAGGAAGTTCGACTCGACGAACTCGCCGAGGCTGGCACCGATCTGATCCTTGCGCTTGGGGATGATCGCGGTGTGGGGGATGGGGATGCGGAGCGGGTGGCGGAACAGGGCCGTGACCGCGAACCAGTCAGCCAGGGCACCCACCATCGCCGCTTCCGAGCCGGCCTGCACGTACCCGAGCCAGCCCTCGGCTCCGGCGATCGTCACCACGACGTACACCACCGCGGCCAGCCCGAGCAGCCCGAGCGCGACCATCTTCATCCGTCGCAGCGACCTCTGCTTGTCCAGGTCGGTCGCGTCAGGGGCCATGGCCCGGGAGGGTAGTGGCGACGTCGTCGAGCGCTAGGCCTAGCCAGGTACGGATTGTTGCCAACGAGGCAACTCTGCGTACCTGGCTGCATCGTGGCGTGGCGGCCGGACGCTGTGCCCGCTTGCGCCCGGCGCGTCGGGCCGTGGCACGATCGGGCGCGAAGGGGGTTCGCATGCTGGTGGAATCGTTGTTGCCGTTGGGAAAGCTCGACCCGGGGTTACGCGAGCCGGAGACACCGCTCGACATCGGGCGCTTCGCTGAGCTGGCCGCGGTGGCCGAGGACGCCGGGCTCGACGCGGTACTGGTCGAGGAGACCAAGCACGACCCGTATCAACTGCTCGCGCTCGGGGCGAGCAGTACCAGCCGGATCGGGTTGGGCACGTCGGTGGCGATGGCGTTCCCGCGCAGCCCCACCGTCACCGCGCTGTCGGCGTGGTCGCTGCAGATGCTGTCGGAAGGACGGTTCGTGCTCGGGCTGGGCACCCAGGTGCGTGCCCACATCACCCGCCGCTACGGCATGCCGTGGTCGGCCCCGGCGCCGTGGATCCGCGACTACGTCGGCGCGGTCCGAGCCGTCTGGCACGCCTGGCAGGAACGCACGCCGCTGCGCTACGACAGCGAGCACTACACGCTCGACCTGATGGTGCCGCTGTTCGACCCGGGCCCGATCGAGCACCCGCACATCCCGATCCACGTCGCCGCGGTCGGGCCGCTGATGTGCGCGGTCGCCGGCGAGGTCGCCGACGGGGTGCGTCTGCACCCGGTGTGCAACGAGCGCTACATCGACGAGATCGTGCTTCCGGCGGTGGTGAACGGTGCCGCGCGGTCGGGGCGCGATGTTCGAGGATTCGAGGTGTGCATGAAGCCGCTGATTGGCACGGCACCCGACGCAGCGGCCCTGGCGAAGGTCGCCGAGACGGTGCGTGCCCGGGTCGCGTTCTACCTGTCGACGCCCTCGTACCGCGGCGCGTTCGAGATCCACGGGTGGGGCGACATCGCCCGCCAGGCGTCGGAGCTGTCGCGAGCCCAGCGGTGGGACGAGCTACCCGGGCTGGTGCACGACGAGATGTTCCACACGGTTGCCACCGTCGGTACGTACGACGAGATCGCCGCCAAGCTGCGCGCTCGCTACGCAGGCCGCGTCGACCGGATCGAGTTCTCGATTCCCGTCAACTCACCCGCCGACGCCGACACCCTGCGAGCAATCCTCACCAACCTGAAAGGTGGTTGAGGCCACCAAGGTGGTTGAGCTTGTCGAAACCACCGGTCCCACTGCGGACGGTGGTTTCGACGGGCTCAACCACCAGAGGTGATGGCGTCGAGTTCGGCGACTTCTTCCAATGTGAGCTGCCAGGTGACCGACGCGTTCGACTGCACTTGCGACACCTTCGTGGCGCCGGCGATCACCGAGGCCACCGCGGGCTTGGCGAGCAGCCAGGCGAACGCCAGCTCGAGCAGCGAGTGGCCACGTTCGGCTGCCCACGCGGTGAGCGTGGCGACCTTGTCGAAGTCGGCGTTGGCCAGCGCCTGCTCGCCGCGTTCGCCCTGCTTCGCCAGCCGGGTGCCTTCGGGTGCGGCCTCGCCGCTGCGGTACTTGCCGGTGAGCAGCCCGCTGGCGAGCGGGTAGTACGGCACGTAGCCGATACCGAGCCGCTCGGCGGTGGGGATCACCTCGGCCTCGTCGTCGCGGTGGAGCAGGTTGTAATGGTTCTGGACGCTGACGAACCGGGCCGCACCGTCGGCGGCAGCGGCCTCGGCTTCGGCGAGCTGCGCGGCCGAGAAGTTCGAGCAACCGATCTCGACGACCTTGCCGGCGCGGACCAGCTCGTCGAGCGCGGCGAGCGTGTCGGCGATCGGTGTGTCGGGGTCGGGCCGGTGGATCTGGTACAGGTCGATCCGGTCGGTCTGCAACAGCCGCAGGCTGCGCTCGACCGCCGACCGGATGTACTCGGGCGTCGCACCGCCGGTGCCACCGTCGACCGGCGAGGCGAACTTCGTGGCCAGCACGATGTCGTCGCGGACCGGCCCGATCAGTCTGCCGATCCGCTCCTCGCTGGTGGCGTACGAGTCGGCCGTGTCGATGAAGTTGATGCCGGCATCGAGTGCGGCGTGGAACACCGGGGCGACGTCGGGCTCGTCCATCAAGAAGCCGAAGTTGTTGGTACCGAGGCCGATCACCGACACCTGAAGCGAACCGATCGAACGAGTTTCCATGGTGTTTGCCTAGCCGCCCGAGCGGTGATCGGCGTAGCCGGCGGCCCGCTGGTCGGGTCAGACGTCGAGGCGGGCGGGGAAGCTGGGGCCCTCGATGCGGGTGCGCTTGAGTTCCCAGAAACCGTCCATCGTGGTGAGGGCCTGCATCGCATCCCACACCTGGAGCGACTGCTCGGCGCTGGGCACACGGGTGATCACGGGCCCGAAGATGCCGCGCTTGACGCCGTCGTCGGCGGTGAAGGCGATGATCGGGGTGCCGACGTCGTTGCCCACCAACGCCAAGCCGACGTCCATGCCGGTACGGATCGCCGCGTCCCACGCCTCGTCCTCGAACGCCTTGGCGTGTGTCGTGTCGAGGCCGAGGTGCTCGAGCGCGGCTGTGACCGCGGCGGTGTCGAACTCGCGCTCGCCGTCGTGGTGCACCTTCGTGCCGCAGTACAGGTACCAGCGCTGGATGTCGGCGTTGCTGGCCCCGGCCGCGCGTAGCGACTCCATCACGCGCAGCAGCTTGTGGGTCGAGACGACTGCGGCGTAGTACGGCGAGTCTGCGGGCGGGTCGTTCTTGAACAGCAGGCTGATCGGCTGCCACGTGATCTCGAGGTCGCGCTGCGGCGCCACCTCGTCGACGATCCAACGGGCGGTCACCCAGCACCAGGGGCAAGCGGGGTCGACCCAGAATTCAACAGGAGTAGCCATACGACGTGCGCCAACCGCCGCGGTGGTCCGGTTGTTCCCGGTCGGGTATGCGGGCCGCTCGGGAACGCATCGTAGAACCGGGGTGCTCGCGGCCGTAGCCTGGCCAACGCTATGTCCGCGCCGGTGCGTTCCTTCTACGTCGAGACGCTCGGCTGCCCGAAGAATCAGGTCGACTCCGACAAGCTGGTCGGCACGCTGCTGGCCGACGGAATGGCCCCCACCGACGATGCCGCGGCGGCCGACCTGGTGGTGGTCAACACGTGCGCGTTCATCGACGCCGCCCGGCGCGAGTCGATCGACACGATCCTCGCCCTCGACGAGGTCAAGCGCGACGACGCCCGGCTGGTCGTCACCGGCTGCATGGCCGAGCGCTATGGCGACGAGTTGGCCGAGGCGCTGCCCGAGGCCGACCGGATCGCCGGGTTCGGTGTGCCCGTCAACGTGCTCGACTCGTCGTCGGGCGTGGTTTCGACAGGCTCAACCACCGAGGGCGGCTCAATCACCGGGAAGCGGCTGATCCCGGTCGCGTCGGCGCCGCTGCCCCAGCTCGACCTGCTCAACCTGCCGCGGCCCAAGTCGGCGAGCCCGTGGGCGTACGTGAAGATCGCCGAGGGGTGCGACCGGTCGTGCGGGTTCTGCGCGATCCCGTCGTTCCGCGGCCCGCAGCGCAGCCGGGACATCTCCCAGATCGTCGACGAGGTCGACCAGCTCGGCGCCCGCGAGATCGTGCTCGTGGCACAGGATCTCGCCTCGTACGGCAAGGACCGCCCCGGTGAGTTGGGGGCGGGCTCGATCGTGCCGCTCGTGCAAGCGGTCGCCGCCCGAGCCGACTGGGTACGCCTGCTGTATCTGTACCCGAGCGACCTCAGCGACGCGCTGATCGACGCGATCCTCGCCACCGAGGTGCCGTACTTCGACCTGTCGCTCCAGCACGTCTCGAAGCCGCACCTGCGTCGGATGCGGCGGTGGGGCGACGGCGACCGGTTCCTGAACCGGATCGGTGACATTCGCATGGCCGCCTCCGAATCGGCGTTCCGCTCGAACTTCATCGTCGGCTACCCGGGCGAGACCGAGGCCGATCACGACGAGCTGCTGGCGTTCGTGGACGCGGCGCAACTCGACTGGTGCGGCTTCTTCGAGTACTCGCCCGAGGAGGGCACGTACGCGTACGACCTGCCCGGCGCCGTGCCGCGCGGGCTGATGGGCGAGCGCATCGCCGAGCTGCGTGAGCTGCAAGACGACATCACCGCCGCCCGCGGCGACGCCCAGATCGGCAAGACCGTGACCGTGCTCGTCGACACACCCGGTATTGGCCGCTCGACGCGCGAGGCGCCCGAGATCGACGGCGTGATCCACGTCGACCCGACACTTGCGGTCGGCGAGTTCGCGGCCGTCGAGATCGTCGACGCGCTCGGCCCCGACCTCGTGGCCGCCGGGGGAGTGGCGGGCGAGGACGTCGACTGATGCCCGTCAACCCGAACGCGCTCGCCACCTGGGCGAACGCGATCACCGCGGCCCGGCTGGCGCTGTCGCCGCTGATGTTCCTCGTGATCCCCGATCACAACCGGGGCTCGTGGATCGCGTTCGGTCTGTGGTTCGTGCTGTGCGTCAGCGACGGCATCGACGGCTGGCTGGCGCGCCGGCACGGCACCACGTCGAGCGGCGCGTTCCTCGACCCGCTGGCCGACAAGGTGCTCGTGCTCGGGGCGATGTTCACGCTGGTCGCCCAGGACGTGTTCTGGGTGGTGCCGGTGGCGATCATCGCCGGGCGCGAGTTGGTGATCTCGGTGTATCGCACGATCGTCGCCTCCAAGGGCGTCAGCGTGCCGGCCAGCCGGATCGCGAAGTACAAGACGCTGTTCCAGCAGCTCGCGGTCGGGTTCGCCCTGTGGCCGTGGTTCGCCGACAACACGCCGTGGTTCTGGAACACGTTGCTGTGGATCGCCGTCGCGCTGGCGGTCGTCAGCGGTGCCCAGTACCTCTGGCACTCGCGCGGTGGCGATCGCGACGACAGTGGGGTCCGCCCGCTCGGGGTCTGACGTCGTAGTCTCCGCCGCATGCGGTGTGACGTGCTGGCGGTGGGGACCGAACTGCTTCTCGGGCAGATCATCGACACGAACTCGGCCTGGCTCGGCGAGCAACTCGCGGCCCGCGGGATCGACTCGCTGCTGCAGGTCAAGGTCGGCGACAACGTCGGCCGGATCGTGACCCAGCTGCGACGCCGTCTCGACGAGGCCGACGCGGTGATCATCTGCGGTGGACTCGGCCCCACCCACGACGACCTCACCCGTGAGGCGATCGCCGAAGTGATGGGCGTCGAGCTGGTCGAGGACGAGGGCGTCGCCAACGTGATCGCCGAGATGTTCGCCAGCCGCGGGCGGCGGATGTCGATCAACAACCTGCGCCAGGCGCTGGTGCCGGTGGGCGCCACGATCATCCCGCAAACCCGCGGTACGGCGCCGGGCCTGATCTGCCCGGTGGGGGACAAGGTCGTGTTCGCGGTACCCGGCGTACCGCACGAGATGATGGACATGTTCGACCGCGCGATCGCGCCCGAGCTGGCCCGGCGGGCCGGCACAGCGGCCGTGATCGCCTCCCGCGTGTTGCGCACGTGGGGCGAGGGCGAGAGCGGGCTGAACGAGCGGCTCGACGGGCTGATCGACGAGCTCGACCGGCTCGGCAACCCGACGCTGGCGTTTCTCGCGAGCGGCTGGGAGGGCATCAAGGTGCGCCTCACGGCCAAGGCCGACACGCTCGCCGGGTGCGAGGCGTTGCTCGCCGAGTGGGACGCCAGGGTGCGCGGCGAGGTGGGCGGCATCGTGTTCGGGGTCGACGGCGACACGATGGAGTCGGTCGTGCTCGACCTGCTGCGCGCCCGCGGGTGGACGCTGGGCACCGCCGAGTCGGTGACGGGCGGCCTGGTGGGCGCCCGGCTCACCGGCATTCCCGGCGCGTCCGACACGTTCCGCGGCGCGGTGGTGTCGTATGCGTCCGAGGTCAAGTTCGATGTGCTCGGGGTACCCGAAGGGCCGGTGGTGTCGCCCGAGGCAGCGCTCGAGATGGCCCGTGGTGCCCGCAAGCTGCTCGGCTGCGACGTCGCACTGGGGCTCACCGGTGTGGCCGGCCCCGACCTTCAGGAGGGCCAACCGGTCGGCACGCTCCACGTCGGCCTGGTGACCCCCGACGGTGAGTCGACCCATCACTTCCAGCTCCCCGGCAGCCGCAACGAGATGCGTCAGTACTGCGTGATCAGCGCCCTCGACCTCCTCCGCCGCACCCTCCAAGGCACCTGAGTTCAACCACCGAAGAGGCGCAGGATGTTGGCGGTGACTTGTTCGACGAGTGGGTCGGCGGCGCCGGTGCCGGCCCCGGCCGACAGGCCGAACACCCAGTCGGTCGAACCGACCACCACGACCGTGCCTCCGTCGGTGCCCGCCGGGCGGCACGTCAGCATCACCGCGTTGCCGTGACGCACCCGGGCGAGCGCCTTGGGCCCGCCGCCGTAGATGCGTTCGGCGACGAACTCGAGGTCGCCCTGGTCGGCGGCGGCCGAGATCGACTTCGGGTACTCGCCCATGCCCAGGTTGCTGGCCGGGGTGACCGCAACCAGTTCGATGTCGCTGGCGAGCACGCCGCCCTTCAGGTCGGGGTCGTCGACCGCGACCGGTAGCCGTAGGTCGTCGAAGCCCAGCAGGCAGCCGACGGTCTCGTAGCCGACCACGCCGTGGCCGGCACCCAGCACGTCGCCGTAGCACAGCCCGGTACCTTCCAGGATCGGATGGTCGGGGCGGTAGATCACGAACCCGCCGACCCCGCGCGGCGTCGCCTGGCCGAACCGGTGGTACAGGCCGTACATCGAGGCGGCCCCGAGGAAGTTGCTCTCCGGCCGCCCGACGATCGGGTCGGACCACATCGTCGTTGTCCGGTTCGGCTGATCGGCAGCAAGCGGGTCGGTCGTCGGCGCGGTGTATTTGTGGCACACCATCGTGGTCCCGCCGCTGGCCGCCGGTTCGGGGCGCACCTGCCAGAACATCGTGTTGCCCGACAGCGAGACGAAGTTGCCACCCCCGGCGACGAACGCCTCGACCGCGTCGCGCCCGTCCGCCGACCAGTACTCGTCGTGACCCACCCCGACCACTGCTCGGTAGCGCGAGAGGTCGGTGGTGGCGAGGTCGCCCGACACCGCGTAGTCGAACGTGAACCCGGCCCGCTCGGCCCACTCGACAAACCGTCGCTCGTGGGTGAACCAGCCCGCCGAGCCCATCGCCCCCGGGTAGCCGTGGGCGTTACGGAACGCTTCGTAGATCTCGCCGTCGGCGTCGGGCACCTCGCCCGTGTAGGCAGGGCGCGACTTGCGGTCGTCGCGCTCCACGTCCGGACGCACCAACGTGCCTGGCGCCCACGGCCGGCGGAACGCGACCTGGCGCCCGCCCGTGTAGAGACTGCACCCGCCCCACACGTTGTAGGCGTTCCAGGTGTTGGTGGCCAGCACGAGCAGCATCGGGTTGGCGGCGTCGCCGCGGACGACGAACCCAGCGTGCCCGACCTCGCCATTGTCGGCGGTGAGCGTGACGAGGTAGAACCCCGATGCCCACCCACCGGTGGGAACGGTGACCGACACGTCCCAGCCGCAACCGTGGGCATCGGCGTCGTGGGGGAGCGGCTGCTCGCGTCCGGCGACACCCGAGCGGGCCCACACCTGCTCGCGCGCCCCGCCCCACCGCTCGACCGTCACGTCGAACGTGGCCGCCGTCGTCGACACGCACAGCTCGGCAGCATCCCCCGCCGCGGACGACAACTCGTTGCAATACCCCCAGATCACCCCCCGGACAGTACGGCGTTTCCGGAGCGCGACGGGGGCATGGACAGGCACTCCGAGGCGCTGATCACACGTCGTTGCTGGTTGTTCTTCGGCGGCTCGATCCGCACCGTGACCGACATGCCGAACCGCGACGGGTCGATGTAATAGCAGGTGTCGGTGTCCGGGCAGTAGATCGCAATCACGTCGACCTCGTCACGGGGCATGGCCCGCGTGTGGACGCCGTGCCGATCAGCCCAGAATGACTCGAACCGAACGCTCACCGCGCCCCGAGTCGCAGTCCGGTACTTCACTTGGACTCGGTGGAAGTCGCCGCTGAGGTACGCAACGAGGTCGAACGGAGCGTGTTCGGTCAGCGGCAGAAGCACGAGAGCGCCACGCTCGACGAGATCTGAGATGACCTTCGCAACCGCGAGGTCACCCTTGTCCTTCGTGTGATGCGGCGCCATGACACGACAGTAGGGAGGGGGTGTCATGTTGTAGGCCCGGTGTGGCAGCCGGCCGCTACATTCAGGGGTGCCCCCGTAGCTCAGTTGGATAGAGCAGACGGTTTCTACCCGTCAGCGGGCAGGTTCGAGTCCTGTCGGGGGCGCAAACCTTCCTATGCCGTTCAGGTTGCGGGCTTCTCTCGGTGGTTTCGACAGGCTCAACCACCTGGTCAACGCTTGCGCCCCGTGGTTGAGCCTGTCGAAACCACCTCACTGAACGGGCATGGGAGTTCGGTCGCGGGGTCTATCGTCCGGTCGATGCGTCTCGCTTGCTTGCACACCGCCGAGAGCAATGTGGGTGTGTTCGAACGTGCTGCCGTGGCACTCGGGACGGCCGATGTCACGCTCGACCACGTCGTCCGCGAGGACCTGCTGGCGGCGGCGGAAGCGGCGGGGCGGCTCACTGACGACATCGAGGCGGCCACGGTGTCGGTGCTGGAATCGCTGGTTGCCACGGCCGATGGCGTGCTGCTGACCTGCTCGACGTTGGGGCCGGCGACAGCTCGGTGGAGCGACAGGTCCGGCCCGCCGGTGCTGCGCGTGGATCGCGCACTCGCCGAGCAGGCGACGGCGGCGGGTGGCAAGGTCGCCGTGCTGTGCGCCGTCGAGACCACGGGGGAACCGACCCGGCAGTTGTTTCAGCAGGCCGCTCGCGGCATGGGCGCAGAGGTGACCGTGCTGCTCGTCGACGGCGCCTGGGAGCTCTTCAAGCGTGGTGACGTCGAGGCATACCACCGAAGCGTTGCGGCGGCGGCGAGCGAAGCCCTACGTGCCGGTGCCGATGTCGTCGCCCTCGCCCAAGCGTCGATGAGCGGCGCCGAGTCGCTCTGCGAGAACGGCACCGTGCTCGCCAGCCCGACCGCAGGCCTCGCCGCCCTGATACGCGCCGTCCACCCCGAGTAACCGTTTCACCGGAGGTCAGATCCCGGATGAGTAGCGGGTTCGAGGGCCCAGCCGAACAGGCAGGCCAACACGAGGACGCCGCCGGCTACGGCGAGAGCCCAGTGGTAGATGACTCCGAAGCCGACCACGGGCAAGGCCAGCGACAGGGCCAACGGCCAGTACGAGGGGCTCGGCAACTCGACCGTGCTCGGGTCGTCGATCGACCCGGCGGCGAGGATCTGCTCGGCCGTGGCGACCTTGCGGAGCTCGCGCGTCGACCCCTCGCCAACCTCTTCATACTTGCGGTGGAAGAACTCGTCGAGGTGGCTCACCACCGGCAGGCGGTCGAAGTTGTGTGGTGCGGGCGGGTTCGAGGTCATCCATTCCAGCGTCCGCGCGTCCCATGGGTCGAGGGGCGCCGGTGGCGCGTGGCGCTGGGTGCGGACGACGTTGATCAGGAACAGCAGGATTCCGATCGCGAGCACTGCCGAGCCGGCCGACGACACCTGGTTCCAGAACCCGAGGTCGAAGAACCCCTCGCCGGCGCGGGCCTCGGTCCACACGTACATGCGGCGCGGCTGACCTTGTAGCCCGATGATGTGCATCGGGCCGAACGTGAGGTTCATACCGACGAACATCAGCCAGAAGTTCCAGCGCCCGAGCCGCTCGCTGAGCTGCTTGCCGAACACCTTCGGCCACCAGTAGTAGAACGCGGCGAAGAACGCCATCACGGTGCCGCCGAACAGCACGTAGTGGATGTGGGCGACGATGTAGTACGTGTCGGTCTGTTGCGTGTCGGACGGCGACACGGCGTGGGTCACGCCCGACAGGCCGCCCACCGTGAACAGCACGACCAGCCCGATCGAGAACAGCGCCGGGGTCGTCAGCCAGAGCTTGCCGTTCCACATGGTGAGGCTCCAGTTGACGATCTTGACGCCGGTGGGGATCGCGATCGCCATGCTGGCCACCGAGAACACGGCCACGCTGATCGGGCCGAGCCCGGAGGCGAACATGTGGTGGGCCCACACCCCGAACCCGAGGAACCCGATCATCGCCCCCGACAGCACCACCAGCGGATAGCCGAACAGCGGTTTGCGCGAGAACACGGGCAGGATCTCCGACACGATCCCGAACGCGGGCAGGATCAGGATGTACACCTCCGGGTGCCCGAAAATCCAGAACAGGTGTTGCCACAGCAACGGGTCGGCGCCGACGCTGACGTCGAAGAACGTGGCCCCGAAACTGCGATGCAACGTCAGCAAGATCAGCGCCACGGTGATGACCGGCAGGGCGAACAGCAAGAGGAACTGGGTGACGAGGGTCATCCAGCTGAGGGTGGGCACGCGCATGAGGTGCATGCCCGGGGCGCGCAGGTTGAGGATCGTCACGATCAGGTTGATCGCCCCGGTCAGGGACGAGATGCCGGTGATGATCAGCCCGAGTGCCCAGAAGTCGATGCCGTGGCTGGGGGAGAAGGCAACGCTCGAGTTCGGGGCGTACATGAACCAACCGCCGTCGGGGGCGCCACCCAGGATCCAGGCGCAGTTGAGGAACAGCGCGCCCGTGACGTAGCACCAGAAGCTGAACAGGTTGATGCGTGGGAAGGCGACGTCGCGGGCGCCGATCTGGAGCGGCACGAAGTAGTTGCCGAGCGCGGCGGCCATCGGCATTGCGAACAGGAAGATCATGCTCGTGGCATGCATCGTGAACATCTGGTTGTAGACGTCGGCCGACAAGATCTTGCCGTCCGGTGCCGCCAGCTGGGCCCGGATCAAGAGCGCCTCGACTCCGCCGGCGAGGAAGAACGCCAGCGCGGCAACGCCGTACATGATCCCGATCCGCTTGTGGTCGACGGTGAACAACCACGAGCGCCAGCCGGAGCTGTGGAGAGGGCGGGCGAACACCCCGAGCACGGCCGGCGGGTCGATGGGTTCCGCCGGGACAACCGGCGGTTGCTCAACGATCGCCACGGCTGACGTCCCCGCCGGTGGTCGTATCGGTGGTGCCGGTCGTCGATCGCGAGTTCACGCAACCGACATTAGTTCTAGTTTAAACTAGAGAAACAAGTGTGTTGGGGGAGTGTTAGAGCGCGGCCACCGAGAGCAGGATGATCAGCAGCACGATGCCTGCCATCAGCAAGGCCGCCGCCAGGCGCGGGTGGGTGGGTTGTGGGGGACGAGAGTGATTCACGGGATGGCCTCGGTGGTGTCGAGTAGCACGTCGCGGAGCACGAGCGCATGGTTGTGGTGGGTGTCGGCGGCCGCGTGCACCAGCGTCAGTTGCCCGCCGCGGGCGACCCGAGCGAGCCGACCGACGTGATCGTTGTGTTCCAGTTCGCCGCGGTATCGCGCCTGGAAATCGGCCCAGCGGGTGAGATCGTGGCCGAACCAGGTGCGCAGTTCGCTGCTGGGTGCGACCTCGCGACACCACTCGTCGAGGCGGAGTGCGTCGCGGCGCACGCCACGTGGCCAGAGCCGGTCGACCAACACGCGGTGGCCGTCGTCGGGCCGGGGTGGATCGTACGCTCGACGCAATTGAACGGTCGCTGCGGCGCTGCGGTCGGCGGCCGATGCTCCACCCATGGCGAGCACTCTATGGTGGGCGCGAGCGATTGGGCGGCTCGATCGCCTGCGCCGTTTCTCCGTCAGTGGCTAGGATTATTTGACTGGCCGAGCGTCAGGAGCCCGCATGCATCGAGCCGCCGACACCCCCGATCAAGATCTGCTCGTGCAGAGCCGCGCACTGGGCGACCCGACCCGCCACGCCGTGTTCGCGTACCTCCGCGAGGCGCCCGCCCCGGTCGGTGTGGCCGAGCTCACGGCCCACTTCGGGCTGAACCACAACGCGATCCGCCAGCACCTCGCCAAGCTCGTCGAGGCCGGCCTGGTGGTCGGCGAACAGGTGTCGGCCGAAGGACGCGGGCGGCCACCGTGGAAGTACCGGCCGGTTCCGGGGGCGGCCGAACGCCTGGGTGGAACGAACCCGTTCGAGGCGCTGTCGATGTTGCTGCTGGAGTTGCTTAACGGTGGCAGCACGCCCCGTGAGGTCGGACGCCGGGCGGGCCGCCGGATGGCCGTCGAGTACGGCGCCGAGGCAGACGCGGCCGAGATCCTCGACGCGGTCGCCCGGCGGCTCGGGTTCGAACCGCACCGCGTCGAGCGCGGCGACGGTGTCGACGTGGTGCTCGGGCGGTGCCCGTTCGTGGGGCCGGCGGGCGCGGCACCCGACGTGGTCTGCGACCTTCACCTCGGGATCGCCGAGGGCATCGCCGAGCAAGCTGCCGGTGAGGCGACGATCGGCGGGTTCGTCGTGCGGCCACCCGAGCGCGCCGGCTGCCGCATCAACGTCGCTGTGCCGGCGTAGGTCGGTCGTCGGGTGGTTTCGACAGGCTCAACCACCGGGTGGTTGGGCCTGTCGAAACCACCTGGTGTTCTAGCGTTCGGTGCGGAGTTGGCGGCGTTCTAGCCAGCGGGCGGTGTCGTCGCGGATGACCGCGACGAGGCGCGTGACGGTGCCGTTGTCGGGGTCGGTGACGAGCGTGAGTGTGAAGGCGATCGACAGGGGGCGACCGTCGCGGTGGAGTGCGGGCACCTCGAGCAGTTGGGTGCCGTAGCGGGTGACGCCGGTCGCCACGGTCTGGCGGTACCCGTCCCAATGGCGCGCCCGCTGACGTTCGGGGATGATCAGGTCGAGGCTGTTGCCGACCGCTTCGGCCGTGCTCCATCCGAACAGTCGCTCGGCGGCGTCGTTCCAGAACGTGATCGTGCCGCCACCATCGGCGACCAGTACGGCGTCGGCGAGTTGCTCGACCAGCCGGCGCCAGCCCGTGCGGCCGAGTGGGTCGGGGGCCTCACTGGCGGTCTCGTCGAACTCATGCGCCCAACACGGTGGGTCGCCGCCCTCGGTCACGGCCGGCCGCGCAACTCGACGGGAACGCGATGCGGTTCGGGCGCTGACGGCTCGGCGAGTTGACCGGCCTCGCCGTAGATCACGGCGTCGCCGATGATCTGCTTGGAGTGGACCATCGCCACCTTGCGGGCGAGCAGCTTGGCGCGCTCGACGTAAGGGCCTTCCCAGCCGAGGTCGAGCGTCTCGTGGAACAGGTCGAGCCAACGCTCGAAGTGGGCTCGGGTAAACGACCGGCGGGAGTGGATCAAGAGATGGGCTCGGTACGGGTTGCCCTCGTAGCCGGGTAGCGACAGCAGCGCTCGGCACCAGAACGCGGCCAGCTTGGGCAGGTGCTCCGACCAGTCGACCCGGGCGATGTCGTTGAACATCGGCCCAAGCAGGTCGTCCTGGGCGACGTCGAAGTAGAACCGGCGGACCATCTCGGCGATCTCTGCCGGCTCGTCGAGGTCGCGGCCGCGCCACGTCGGCATCGCATCCCGTGTACTCATCGAAGCTCCTCGTCTCGCTCGAAAAATACTCTAGCTCATGCTAGAGAAATATCCGGATCGCCCAACGGGTTCCTTCCCGAGTTCGCGTTGCGCTCACGAAGCTCGGACGGTGAGTCGGAGTTCAAGAACCCGATCTCGCGATCCTCGAGCACGTGCGCTACGAGACGGTCAACGGGGACTGTTCGAAGCGGGTCGACGGACACCGCCGAGTCTCCGTCGATCGTCCAGATCCCTTGGTAGCCACCTTGGGGAAGCAGGACGGTCTGCGGACCTTCGCGCGTCGCAATCACGCGAACCCCGAGCAGAGCCAGAATGCGGTCGCCTACCTTGAGATCGGGCCCGTACCTGAACTCAGTGGGCACCTCGACGGGCAGGCCATCGACGTGCGAATCCGGAATTGGAGGAAGCACCACAACGATGGGATGCGCCCCCGGCTCGCCGAACAGCGCCCGATCGATCTCGAGTCCCACCACCACATGACTTTGAATCGGTTCGCCGTCACGGCCTTGCTGGGGTTGCAGGGCAGTGACGGTCCCGACCACTCCAACGTCGGCGAAATTCACCACATCGTTCATGAGCCGAAGGCCCCAGGTTTCCGCGGTCGGCTCCGGCGGGTCCACAAGCGGCGGGTCGGTGGGTGGGTGCGACGGGGGCGATGTCGTCACGATGGTCGGGGGTGCGGCTACGGAAGCCTGCCCGCTACCCGGCGGCGGCACGTTGCGCGAGTTGTCGGCGCCGTCGCCGCACGCAACGGCAACCAGCGCGAGTCCAGCGACCAGCGCAGAACACCTACCCAGGGAACGACATGTCAACATCGACGTAGGAGTTTGGCGCGGTCAACAGGGCTGTGGCCGCCCCCTTGCTCGCGCAACTCCCTAGATCACGCCGAGTGCGACCATCGAGCGGGCGACACGACGGAAGCCGGCGATGTTGGCGCCGACCACGAGGTTGCCGGGGGCGCCGAACTCGTCGGCCGCCTCGCTGCAGTCGTGGTGGATGTTGCGCATGATCTCGGCCAACCGCTCTTCGGTGTGCTCGAACGTCCACGAGTCGCGCGACGCGTTCTGCTGCATCTCCAGTGCCGAGGTGGCGACGCCGCCGGCATTGGCGGCTTTGCCGGGGCCGAAGGCCACGGCGGCCTCGCTGAACGTGCGCGTGGCGTGCGGCGTGCAGGGCATGTTGGCGCCCTCGGCCACCGCGATGCACCCGTTGGCAACCAGCATCGCCGCGTCCTTGTCGGTCAGCTCGTTCTGCGTGGCGCACGGCAGGGCGAGGTGGCAGGGCACCTCCCACAGCGAGCCGTCGACGACGAACCGGGCGCCGGGGCGCCGGTTGGCGTAGTCCTCGATGCGCCCACGCTCGACCTCTTTGACCTGCTTGAGCAAGTCGAGGTCGATGCCCGCCTCGTCGTACACGTAGCCGCTCGAGTCGGAGCAGGCGACCGCCCGGGCGCCGAGCTGGTGCAGCTTCTCGATCGCGTAGATGGCGACGTTGCCCGACCCCGACACCACGGCCGTTCGGCCTTCCATCGACGTGCCCTTGCTGGCGAGCATCTCGGCGAGGAAGTACACGGCGCCGTAGCCGGTGGCCTCGGTGCGCACCAGCGCGCCACCCCAGTCGAGCCCCTTGCCGGTGATGACGCCCGACTCGTAGCGGTTGGTGATCCGCTTGTACTGGCCGAACAGGTAGCCGATCTCGCGGCCGCCGACGCCGATGTCGCCGGCGGGTACGTCGGTGTACTCGCCGAGGTGGCGGTACAGCTCGGTCATGAAGCTCTGGCAGAAGCGCATGATCTCGCCGTCGGACCGGCCCTTGGGGTCGAAGTCGCTGCCGCCCTTGCCACCACCGATCGGCATGCCGGTGAGCGCGTTCTTGAAGATCTGCTCGAACCCGAGAAACTTGACGATGCCGAGGTTGACCGAGGGGTGGAACCGCAGCCCGCCCTTGTACGGCCCGAGCGCGCTCGAGAACTCCACCCGCATCCCGCGGTTGAGCTGCACCTGACCCGTGTCGTCGGTCCACGGGACGCGGAACAGGATCTGGCGCTCGGGCTCGCAAATCCGCTGCACCAGCTGGTGCTCGGCGTACTCGGGATGCTTCACGATCAGCGGGCCGAGTGCGTCGAGTACCTCGCGCACCGCCTGATGGAACTCGGGTTCGCCGGGGTTGCGGGCCGTCACTTCGTCGAACACCTGGTCGAGCCGGCGGGTGGCGGCGTCGCTGAGCGGAGCGGGCGTGGCGGTAGGCATGTCGTCCTCGTTGTCGATCGGCGCGGGTGGGACCGGCGGTGACGCCGCGCTTGCGCGAGGCGTCGCCGCCGGCTGCGGGCCCGGGCTCGACAACGCTGGCGAACCGAACTTGCTGCGCCGTCAACCATACGAAGACGGGCGGCTCGCAGCGGGCTGGGTGTAGCAGTGCTAACGCGGGTGACGACGGCCAGGGTGGTTTCGACAGGCTCAAGCGCCTTGGTGCTAGTTCAGCGGTGCTAGTTCAGCCCGCCGAAACCACCGATGGGCGACAGCGGCGCTTACGTGTCGAGCGCCGACGGACCGGCCGACCTGGTTGGCGTGGGCGCATCACGATCGTCTGACAGTGGTCGCTTGGTGCGAGGATGTCGCGATGGGGGGCATCGTGCTGTGGGACATCGACGGAACGTTGCTGCGCTCGCGCGCGATCGGCGTGCAGGCGTTCACCCGGGCTGTGGAACGCGCCACGGGCGCAGTGTGGACGCCGCGGCGGCTCGACTTCGGCGGCCGAACCGACCCCGAGATCGCGACCCTCATCATGAACGACGCCGGCGTCGCCGACGCATCGCTCGTTCCTGCCGTGCTGGAAGCGCTGGTGGTGGCGTACGACGAGTTGGCCGACGACCTACGGGCGGCGGTGGAGGTGCTGCCGGGTGTGGCCGCGGCGCTCGCCGAACTGGCCGCGCTCGACGCCATCCAGACGGTGGTCACCGGCAATCTGCGTCCGGTCGCCGAGGCCAAGCTCGGTGCTGCCGGCATCGCCGATCGGCTCGAGGTCGACCTCGGCGGGTACGGCAGCGACCACCGCGAACGCGCCGAACTCGTCCGTTTGGCACTGGGGCGCGTCGCCGCTGGTGTCGGCCGTACCCACGACGCAAGGGAGGTGTGGGTGGTCGGTGACACGCCGCGCGACCTCGCCTGTGCCCGCGACAACGGCGTGCGCTGCGCGCTCATCGCGACCGGCACCTACGACGTCGACCAGCTCAGCGGTCTCGGTGCCGACCTGGTTCTGACCGACCTTCACGAGGTCGACCAGCTACTTACCGCGATCAGCGGGTGAGCATCCGAGTTTGGTGGAGCGGAACGGACCGCGACGGTCGGTTCTGCGTCGGCAAACCTGGATGAGCGTCAGCGTGTGGGGCGCGGATCCCAGGCGTCGGGGTCGGCGGCCATCGTCGCGATCTCGGGGGGCAACTCGCCGTTGGCCAAGTCGGCCACGGTGACGTGTTCGAGCACGCTGCGCAGCGCGGAGCGCACGGCGATCCACATGTCGACGATGGTGCGGTCGGCGCCCTCGTCGACGAGTTCGTGGGGCCGCAGTCCACGCACCGAGGCGAGGGGCCCGTCGAGCGCCCGGATCACGTCGGCGATCGCGATCTGCTCGGCCGGACGTGCGAGCGACCAACCACCTCCGCCGCCGCGATGGCTGCGGAGGAGCTGCGCGTTGCGCAGTGCCGCGAGGATGTCGACGAGGAACCCGGGAGGCAGGCCGTCGCGTTCGGCCAGCACGGTGCGTTGGATGGGGCGCCCGGGTTGCTCGCGTTCGAGCGTGGCGATCGCGGTCATCACGCGTACCCCGTAGTCGACCTTGTGGCTGATCCGCACGGTGCGACGGTACCAATCCCGCCACCGATCTCACCGACGAACGACCGCGGTGGGCCGGCACAGCCCCGTGCCGGCCCACCGCGATCGCAACCCCGCTCAGGCGGCGCGCTCGCCGATCTGTACGCCGAGCTGCTCGAGCAGCTCGGCGCGCAGTGCCCCGAACGCCGGCTCGGACCGGTCGCGCGGATGATCGAGCGCGACCCGGCGGTCGACGACGAACCGGCCGCCGTCGAGCACGAGCACCCGGTCGGCAAGGGCGATCGCCTCGTCGACGTCGTGGGTGACGAGCAGCACGGCCGGCCGGTGGCGCCGGCACAGTTCACGCAGCAGCCCGTGCATCTTCAGCCGGGTGAGCGCGTCGAGCGCGCCGAACGGCTCGTCGAGCAGGAGCAGTTGCGGTTCGCGCACCAGCGCCCGGGCGAGGGCAACGCGCTGGGCCTCGCCTCCCGACAACGTCACCGGCCAGGCGCCGGCCCGTTCGGTGAGGCCGACCTCGGCGAGTGCCCCGGTGGCCAACGCTCGCCGTCGGCCCCCGCGGGGCAGCCCCAGCTCGACGTTGGCGCGCACCCGCCGCCACGGCAACAGGCGCGGTTCCTGGAACACCACCGACCGGGCGGCGGGCACCAGGACCGAGCCGTCGTAGCCGTCATCGAGGCCTGCCAGTGCCCGGAGGAGGGTGCTCTTGCCAGTGCCGCTGCGCCCGAGTAGCGCAACGAACTCGTCGGCGTGGATGTCGAGGTCGATCCCGGAGTAGATCGACCGTCCGTCGAACGAACGCCCGACATCGCGCCCGACCACGACGGGCCGCTGGCTGGGTTGGTCGGTGGTGCTCATCGGGCTGCGAACCCCCGGCGCCACGCCAGCAAGCGTCGCTCCAGCAGCCGCACGCCGCCGTCGAGCGCGAGCCCGATGACCGCATAGATGACGAGCGTGAGCACGATGATGTCGGTGCGGAACCACACCCGGGCCTCGTTGACCAGGTAGCCGAGCCCTTCCCTCGTGTTGAGCTGCTCGGCGACGATCAGGATCAGCCACGAGGCGGTCAGCGAGAACCGCAGCCCGACGAGGAAGTTGGGGAGCGCCCCCGGCAAGATCACCTGGCGGATCAACCCCCACCGGCCCACACCGAACGTCGTGGCAGCCTCGACCAGTTTGGCGTCGACGCCACGGATGCCGGCGTACGTGTTCACGTACACGGGGAACAGCGTGCCGATCGTGATCAGCGCGATCTTGGGTTCCTCGCCGATGCCGAACCACACCATGAACAAGGGCACCAGGCCGAGCACCGGCACGGTGCGCAGCATCTGTACGGCCGAGTCGACGATGTCGTCGCCGAGCCGGAACAGCCCGGCCAGCACGGCCAGGGCGACGCCGCTCGACACACCGAGCGCAAGGCCCACGACGACCCGCTTGAGCGACACCCAGAGGTGCCGGGTCAGCTCGCCCGTCTCGGCCAGCTCCCAGAACGCCTTGGCGACGTCGATCGGGTTGGCGAGTGTCCGTGCGCTGACGAGCCCCGTCGCCGTGACGAGGAACCAGAGCGCCAGCAGGAGCAAGGGTCCGGTCATCCGGCGGACCGAACGGGGCACGAGCACCCGCCCGGTCCGGCGCTTGGCCGCCGGCCACGCCTCCTCGAGCACCACCACCGAGGTGGGCTCGTGCGCGGCGTGGCCGGCGGGCGGCCCCCCGGCGGGGGGCGCGGTGGGTAGTTCGGCCGGGCGGGGAAGGGGACCCGCCAGCTCGCCTCCCACACCGATCGTGTCGAGCGCGCTCATCAGGCCGCCCGCTCGGGCTCGAAGACCGGCGCGCTGCGGAACGGCACGCCCTCGACGAGCACCGATTCGCGCCCGTCGGGGCCCACCGGCACCTCGCCGATCAAGGTCACCCGGTGGAGCACCCGCTCGACATCGAACTCGTCGAGATCCTGCGGACCGAGATGCGAGGTGGTGCGGTTGTCCCAGAAGGCGACGCTGTCGGCGTCCCAGCGGAATCGCACGTGGTGGGCGGGGCGCTGGATCTGGGCGAAGAACAGCTCCAGCAGGCGCCGGCTCTCGTCGGCCGACACGTTGACGATCCGCCCGGTGAACACCGGGTTCACGAACAGCGCCTTCTCGCCGGTTTCCGGGATCACACGTACGACCGGGTGGTGCGAGATCAAACGCTTCTCGTCGATCCGGCTCTGCAGCGCGCCGTAACCGAAGCCGGCGTTGTTGGCTGCCGGCGCACGGTTGGCGCCGTACCAGTGCTCGGCCACGAGCGTGTCGGCGAGCCGCTGGAGTGGTTCCGACAGGCCGTCGTAGGCGGCGACCAGGTTGGTGAACGTGGTGTCGCCACCGAACTCGGGCACGACGTCGGCACGCAGGATCGAGGCTGCTGGCGGGTTGATCGCCGGGGTGACGTCGGTGTGCCAGCCCTGCGTGTACGAGTACTTGCGACGGAAGTCGCGCTTCTCGTCGCTGGACAGGTGCGGGGTGAACCGCTCGGGGTCGACCGTGTAGATCTCGGGGTGGCCCTGGGGCGGATGGTCGTCGTGCGGGTGCGCGTAGGTCAGCTCGCCGAACTGGCGGCCGAGTGCTACCTGAGCGGAGTGGTCGAGGCGCTGGTTGCGGAAGAACACGACGCGCCACTGCCGCAGCGCGGCGAGCACGCCGTCGCGTACCGTCGGTTCGAGCGGCTGCGACAGGTCGATACCGTGGATCTCGGCACCGATCGTCGCCGCCAGCGGGCGCACGTCGAGGATCGCGGCGGCCTCGGGCTCGACGGTACGGAAGGGAGTGACGGGGTTGATCTCGGCCGCGAGCGAGCCGGGTTGGGCGGTGGCGTGGTCGGTGGCGTGGACGGTGGGATGCTCGGTGAGGGTCATCGGGATACTCCTGGGTTCAGGGGGTTCAGGGGGTTCAGGGGGTTCGGGTGGGCGGTAGGGGAGCGGTGTCAGCCGGCGTCGAGCGCAGCCTGGGTGAAACGGTCGGTCAGGGCCGGGTCGTATTGCGGGCTCACGTCGACTGGGTCGGGCAACAGACCGGCCGCGTGGAACAGGTCGGCCTGCTTCTGCTGGCTGGCCTGGGCGTCGCCTCCAGCGATCTCGACCCATCGGCTCTCGCCCTGCGCCTCGTAGGCGACACGGCCGGCCTCGGGGGTCTGCTTCTGGATCTCGACGTAGTACTTCTGGATCCACTCGTCGGGATGCTCTTCCACCCACGCCGTGGCGCGGACGAGGCGGCCGACGAAGTCTTCGACGGCAGCCGCCTTGGCCGGGTCGTCGAGCACCGGGCGGAGTGCCAGCAGGTAGTTGTACGACTCGGTGAAGTCGTTGACCTTGGCCAGCTCGGCCGCACCGGGGTGCTCGGCGAGGTAGGCCGGGCGGAACACCTCGTAGGCGACGGCGACGTCGGCCGAGCCTGCCGACAAGACGTTGACGACGTCGACGAGCGGCACGTCGACCTGGTCGACGTCGTTCTGGCCGAGCCCGACCGAGTCGAGCGCGCGCAGCACGAACCCGTGCTGGTTGCTGCCGGTGGTCCAGGCGACGCGCTTGCCGGCGATGTCGGCCAGCGTCTCGATGCCCGACTCGGGCGAGGCGACCAGTGTCATCGCCAGGCCGTCGCTGGACCGGATGCCGACCACCACGGTCTCGAGGCCCTGAGCGAACGACAGCAGCGCCGGTGTGTCGCCGAGTGTGCCGATGTCGATCACGCCTGCCCCGAACGCCTCGTTGACGAGCGGGCCGCTGGCGAAGGTGGCGAACTCGATGTCGTACGGCACGTCGTCGAGCTCGCCCGACAGGCGCAGCGGCTGCTCCAAGAGCTGGCCCTGGTCGCCGACGCGCAGCTTGACGCCGGACAGGTCGATCGGCGCGGCGGTGGTGGCCGGCGGGGTCGCCGGGCTGACTGGGTCGGTCGCCGTCGCCGTGCCCTCGCCGGCCCCGGCGTTGTCGGCCGCCGCGGAAACGGCCGCTGGAACGGGGGCATTGGTGGCCACCGCCGCGGCGGCCGGCGCAGCGACGGCCGCATCGTCATCGTCGCTGCCGCATGCCGCGACCACCGTGACGGCGAGAGCGAGGGCGGCCAGGCGGTGCAACCGCCGGCCCGTGGAACGGTGGAGGGGGGAGGGGGACATGGTCGGACAGTTAATCAGTGGAATTCTGACTATGCAAGTCGGATTTGTCGGGAATCAGGTTCTGGTCGATCGGCGGTACAATCGAGAACCCGTGCCGGGACCCGGAACGGTGCGGCTTGTCGGAGGATTCAGTGCAGTTCAAGAAGGGCGACACCGTCATCTACCCCCAGCACGGCGCCTGCGTCGTCAAGGGCACGAAGAAGATGGAGGCGTTCGGCGAGAAGCGCGAGTACCTCATCCTCGAGACCGTGATCTCCGAGATGGTGCTCAAGGTGCCGGTCGACATGGCGGAAGAGGTGGGCGTGCGCCCGCCGGTCAGCGCCGATGAGCTCGAAGACCTCGTCGCCGTGCTCGCCAAACCCGACCCGCGCGTGCCGTCGAACTGGAGCCGCCGCTTCAAGAACCACCAGGAGAAGCTCAAGTCGGGCGACGTGTACCAGGTGGCCGAAGTGGTCCGCAACCTCGCTGCCCGCAACCGCGACGCTTCGCTGTCGGCGGCCGAGCGCACCATGTACGAGCGTGCCCGGGTCAACCTGATCAGCGAGATCAGCCCGGCCCTCAAGGTCACCTCCGAGGCCGCCGAGGCCTACCTCGACGATGCGCTCGCCAAGGGTGTGCTCAAGCCCGCCAAGGAACCCAAGAAGGCCGTCGCCAAGTAGCCCGGCGTGTCACACTGCCTGGATGGCACGTGTGGCGTTTCTCGGGCTCGGGGTGATGGGTGGGCCGATGGCCGGGCATCTGGCTCGCGCCGGCCACACCGTCACCGTCTACAACCGTACCGGCAGCAAGGCGCTGGCGTGGGTGGCCGAGCACGGCCACCGTGCTGCGCCCACGCCGGCGGAAGCGGCCGAGGGCGCCGAGTTCGTGATGATGTGCGTCGGCAACGACCACGACGTGCGCGAGGTTGCCGGCGCAGCCGTGCCGGTGATGGATGCCGGGGCGACGCTCGTCGACCACACCACCGCCTCGGTCGACGTCGCCCGCGAGCTAGCGGCCACATGCGCGGCAGCCGGCCTGGGTTTCGTCGACGCCCCGGTGTCGGGCGGGCAGGCGGGCGCCGAGAACGGCCAGCTCACCGTCATGTGCGGCACCGACGACACGGCCGTGTTCGAACGCATCACCCCGGTGATCGACGCGTACGCCAAGCAGGTCACGCTGATGGGCAGCGCGGGTGCCGGGCAGACCACGAAGATGTGCAATCAGATCGCGATCGCCGGGATGGCCCAGGGCGTCGCCGAGGCCGTCAACTTCGCCCAGAAGGCCGGGCTCGACATCGACAAGCTGATCGGCGCGATCAGCAAGGGCGCGGCCGGCAGCTGGTACCTCGAGCACCGGGCGCGCACGATGGCCGACGGTGAGTTCGACTTTGGGTTCGCGATCGAGTGGATGCGCAAGGACCTGGCGATCTGTCTCGCCGAAGCCGCCCGGATCGGTGCCCGGCTTCCGGTCACCGGCCTGGTCGACCAGTTCTACGCCCAGCTCGTCGAACGCGGCCACCCCCGCTGGGACACCAGTTCCCTGGTCGACCTGCTCCAACATCCGTAGCGATCGGCGTTCAAGCGCCACGCAGGCTGGGCTCGACCGACGATGCAACCAGCTCCAGAATGACGGTCGTCGAGTAGGGCGCGCAGCGTCCGTATCGAGATGCGGTGCGCGCACCAGCGTCGAGACGGTGGTCGCGTCAGCGGAACTGCAGCTGCAGGCGGTCGACGCCGCGGATGGTGATGCGGTCGCGCCAGTGGGCCTCACCGATCATCTCGATGTGGGGGAACCGGCGCAGCAGGCGGCTGATCGCGATGGTCGCCTCCATCTTCGCCAGCGATGCGCCCAGGCAGTAGTGGATGCCAGCCGAGAAGCCGACATGGCGGCTGGCGTTGGCGCGGTCGAGCAGCAGCGCGTGCGGGTCGGCGAACATCGCCGGGTCGTGGTTGGCGGCCCCCAGCGAGGTGAGGATCGTCTGGCCGGGTTCGGCGACGACCGCACCGCCGGGCGTGGTGAACTCGATCGGCTGCATGGCCACCCGCACCGTGTGCTGCACCGGCCCGTCGAAGCGCATCAACTCGTCGATGGCGACGGCGTCGAGACCGGGGTCGGCGCGCCACGCGGCGAGCTGGTCGGGGTGGCGCAGCAGCGCCAGCGTGCCGTTGCCGATCAGGTTCACCGTCGTCTCGTGGCCGGCCACGTAGAGCAGCAGGATGAACGCCAACAGCTCGGCCGCGTCCATCGTGTCGCCGTCGTCCTCCACCGCGATCAGTGCCGACAGCACATCGTCGCGCGGGTTGGCCCGGCGCTCGTCGATGATGCCGAGCAGGTAGGGGATCATCTCCATCAGCGCCCGCTCGCCGGCGTCGATGTCGTCGATGACCGCCTGCGGTTCCAGCCCGAGCGTCAGCGCTTGGCTCCAGTCGCGCACCTCGGTGGCCCGGTCGGTGGGCATGCCGAGCAGCTCGCTGATGACGTCGAACGGGAACGGGAAGGCGAGCTGGTCGATCAGCTCCATCCCGCCGTCGGACTCGGCCTGGTCGAGCACGCTGTCGACCCGCTCGGTCATCCACCCGCGCAGGCGCTCCACCGCCGACGGGGTAAAGGCCTTCGACACCAGCCGGCGCAGGCGGGTGTGATCGGGCGGGTCGAGCGTGAGGATGGTCTTGGCCCCCTGGCGCCGGTCGCGGCGGGCGACCGCGACCGGATCGTTCTCGTCGATCCGCGCGTTGGCCTCGATGTCGCGGCTGACCTCGGTGCTGCGCAGCACGCGCACGACGTCGTCGTAGCGCGTCACCACCAGCGTGTCGCGGTCGGACAGGAACGCCGGGGCCTCGGCGCGCAGGCGGTCGTAGAACGGGTACGGGTCGGCGCGGAACACCGGGTCGCCCGGGTCCCACCGGACGCGACCCTGGGAGGCCGCTTGCGCAGCGAGTGCCGTCATTGACCTATGTATACACGGGTGTAAACATAGGGTCAATGCCCGCTACCACCGCCGCCCGCACGATCGTCAGCCGCCGGATGGCGCGCCCGGCCCGTCGTGAGCAACTGCTCCAGGCCGCCGCCGCGGCCTTTCTCGAGCGTGGCTTCGACGGCACGTCGATGGAGACCGTGGCCGACCACGCCGGCGTCACCCGGATGCTGGTGTACCGGCACTTCGAGTCGAAGCACGCGCTCTACCGGGCGGTGTTGACGAGTGCGATCGAACACGTCCAATTGGCGGTGTCGCCCGACGCCGCGGGCAGCGAGCCGGGCATCGCCGGGCAGCTCGTGCTGGCTGCCCGCCAGACCCCGGACGCGTTCCGCCTGCTGTGGCGGCACGCCCGCCACGAGCCCGATTTCGCCGCTGACGCGCTCGCGTTCCGCCGGATCGCGGCCGACTTCGCCGACGAGATCCTGCGCGACCTGATCCCCGACCCTCGGCGACGGCACTGGTCGGCCACGTTGGTGGTCGACTTCCTGTACGCCGGCATCTGCAACCACCTCGACGAAGGTGCCGAAGCCGACGACGCCGAGTTCGCCCGCCACCTGCACCGCGGCGTCGCCGGCATGATCACCGCCTGGCAGGACGGCAACCAACGTCAGACGTAGCCGTCGGCGCGGGGGACGGGGTACTCGTAGTCCTTGATGCCTCGCTCGATGCGCGCGATCAGCGTCTCGAGGATCGTCACCCGCGCCCACTTCTTCTGCTCGCCCGACACCACGTGCCAGGGGGCCAGCTTGTGGTTGGTCTTGTCGAACATGTCCTCGACCGCCTCGACGTACTGATCGAGCTTGTCACGGTTGCGCCAATCCTCGTCGGTGAGCTTCCAACGCCGCAGCGGGTCGGCCGCCCGGCTCTCGAATCGATGCAGCTGCTCGTCGGGGCTGATCTGCACCCAGAACTTGACGATGATCACGCCTTCGAGCACCAGGTTGCGCTCGAACTGGACGATCTCGTCGTACGCCCGCCGCCACTGCTGCCGGGTGGCGTAGCCCTCGATTCGCTCGACGAGCACGCGGCCGTACCAGCTGCGGTCGAACAGGGCGAACCCACCCAAACCGGGTACCTCGGTCCAGAACCGCCACAGGAAGTGCCGGGTCTTCTCGTCGAACGTCGGCTTGGCGAACGTCGACACGGTGTAGTGGCGCGGGTCGAGCGGCTCGACGATGCGCTTGATCGCCCCACCCTTGCCGCCGGCGTCGGAGCCCTCCATCACCACCAGCACCCCGGGGCCGAGCTGCGACTCGTCGAGCAGGCCGGCGGTGTGCAGACGCAGTTCGAGCAGGCGCCGCTGGGCGCTGGCCAGGCGTTGCTCGTACTCGTCGGTGGACAGCCGTGCGGACAGATCGAGTTGCTTCAGTCGGCCCATGCGAGAGTGCACCGTAGTCAGTCGACCTTGCGGTGGTTGAGCTTGTCGAAACCACTCGTCGGGCCGGGTCCTGCCTATCCTCTGCCGATGGCCGAGTTGACCGTCTTCGCCGACCCGGCCAACGACGACCACGTCGTGTCGCAGTACCACCCCGAGCGTCGGGCCCGGCTCGATGCCGCGCTGCTCGCCCTCGACGCCGCGGGGCTACGCGAGGCGGCCGAGGTGGTCGCCCCTCGCGAAGCCAGCGCAGCCGAACTCGCTCGCGTGCACGATGCCCAGTACGTGGCCGCGGTCGAGGCGTTCTGCGCGGCAGGGGGAGGGGCGCTCGACGCCGATACCACGGCCAGTCGCGGTTCGTGGGCCACCGCTCGCCGGGCTGCCGGGGCGGTGCTCGACGCGGTCGACGCGTTGCGGGCCGGCACCACGCAGGTGGCGTTCACCGCCAACCGGCCGCCGGGGCACCACGCCGAACACGATCGGGCGATGGGGTTCTGCCTGTTCAACAACGTGGCCGTCGGCGCAGCCGAGCTGGCGGCGGCCGGCGAGCGAGTGGCGATCGTCGACTGGGACGTGCACCACGGCAACGGCACGCAGCACATGTTCTACGACCGGCCCGACGTGTTCTACGTGTCGACCCACCAGGCGCCGCTGTACCCGGGCACCGGGTACCTGCTCGAACGTGGCGCCGGCGACGGCGAGGGCACGAACCTCAACGTGCCGTTCCCTCCGGGTACCGGCGGTGACGCGTTCCGGGCCGCGTTCGACGACGTGATCGTGCCCGAGCTGGAACGCTTCGCCCCCGACTGGCTGCTGATCTCGGCCGGGTTCGATGCCCACCGGGCCGACCCGCTGGCCGACCTGGAGTTGACCGCAGCCGACTACGCCGACCTCACGCAACGCCTGATGACGCTGGTGCCACAGGGCCGCGTGGTCGTGGTGCTCGAAGGCGGCTACGACCTCGACGCGATCACGATGGGCGCCGGGGCGACGTTGTCGACGCTGCTCGGCGGGTCGTACCGCCCCGAACCGGCGTCTGTCGGCGATACCGGGATGGGTGCCGTGGCGCTGGCCCGCCAGGCCGTGGCCGGAGGCGTGCGGTGACTCGGCGGCGGGGTGACGGGTTCCTCCACTGCAGCGACGGGAACGTGCGTTGGGGCTACTTCGGCGCCGCCGGGGTGGTGTTCGTGGTGCGCTTCCCCCAAGGTCCGCGGGTGATGCTCCAGAAGCGCTCGCAGTTCGCCCACGAGGGCGGCACCTGGTCGTGTAGCGGCGGTGCGCTCGACGAGGGCGAGGAGCCCCTCGCGGGCGCGCTGCGCGAGGCCGCCGAGGAGGTCGGTGCGATCCCGCGCGGCTACGCGGTGCTTGGCCAAACCGTGTTCGCGCCGGCGACCGACTGGACCTACACGACGTTCGTCGTCGAGGTCGACGTCCAGTTCGGGTCGTCGCAGAACTTCGAGACCGACGCCGTGGCGTGGGACACGCTCGACGAGGTCGAGGAGCGTCCCCTGCATGCCGGGTTCGCCGCGGCCTGGCCGGAACTGCGCACGATCATCGAGTCGACCTGACCCCCAGTGGTTGCGCCGCCCATGGCGGTGAGCGACCCACGGTGGTTGCGCCGCCCATGGCGGTGAGCGACCTACGGTGGTTGCGCCGCCCATGGCGGTGAGCGACCTACGGTGGTTGCGCCGCCCATGGCGGCGAGCGACCTACGGTGGTTGAGCCTGTCGAAACCACCTCCCGTTACGCTGCCGGGATGCGCAAGCCCGACGTCAACGTGCCCGACACCGAGTTGCCCACCGAGCTGGTCGTCATCGACGACGTCGAGGGCGACGGCGACGAGGCCACCGCGGGGAGCAACGTCAGCGTGCACTACGTCGGCGTCGCCTGGTCGACCGGCGAGCAGTTCGACGCCTCGTGGGATCGCATGGAGCCGTTCACGTTCGGGCTCGGCCGCGGCCAGGTCATCCAGGGCTGGGACGACGGTGTGGCCGGCATGAAAGTCGGCGGGCGGCGCACGCTGCACATCCCGCCACACCTCGGCTACGGCGCGCGCGGCGCGGGCGGCGCGATCAAGCCCAACGAGACGCTGATCTTCGTGGTCGACCTGCTCGGCGTCAGCTGAGCGCTCCGTCACCGGCGCGTTGCCCTTGCGCGCCCAGCGATATGTAAGTAACTTTCATCGACGTGGGCAAATCGATGAAAGAAGCTTCCACCACCTTGCATGAACGGTTGGTTGCCGCGCGGCCGAGCCTGACCGCCGCCGAGCAGCGGATCACGGCCGTGCTGCTGCACGACCCGGCGGCCGCGGCCCAGCTCACGATCTCGGCGCTCGCCGAGCGGGCGGGCACCAGCGAGGCGACGGTGGCGCGGGCGGCCCGATCGCTCGGCTTCTCCGGCTACCCCGAACTGCGCCTGGCACTGGCCGCCGCTGGTGCGACCTCGGCACCGACCGCCGAGCTGACCCTGTCGGGCGATGTCGAGCGTGGCGACTCGCTCGCCACCGCCGTCGAAAAGCTCGTCGCCGCCGAGACCACAGCGTTGCGTTCCACGCTGGCCCAGCTCGACCTGACCGCGCTGGCCGCGGCGGTGGCGGCGGTGAGCACGGCGCCGCGCGTGAACGTGTACGGCGTCGGCGTCTCGGGCCTGGTCGCCCAAGACCTGTGGCACAAGCTGATGCGAATCGGCCGCAACTGCCAGGTGTTCGACGACGTCCACCTCGCGCTCACCAGCGCGGCCCTGCTCGGTCCGGGCGACGTGGTGGTCGCCGTGTCGCACTCGGGTGAGGTGATCGACGTGCTGGAACCGGTGCGCCTGTCGAAGGCCGGTGGGGCAACCGTCGTCGCCATCACCAGCCAACCCAAGTCGTCGCTGGCCCGGCTGGCCGACCAGGTGCTCCAGTCGGCGGCGCGCACCGAACAGTTGCTGCCGGGCGCGATGGCCGGCCGCGCCAGCCAGCTGCTGGTGACCGACGCGCTGTTCGTGGGCGTCGCCCAGACCGACTTCGACGGTGCCTTGCGGGCGATGCGGGCGACCACGGCAGCACTCGACGGCCGCCGGCGCAAGGAACGACGTTGAGCGCCACGGCGCAGTGGTTGCTGGCTGCCGACGTCGGTGCCAGCGCGACCCGGGTTCGGGTCACGTCGGTCGCCGGCGACCGGGTGCTGCTCGACACCGCCGAGCCGAGCGCCCACGCGATGCCGTCGGGGTGCAGCCCAGCCGCCGTGACGGAGGTGGTGCGCGCCGCCTTGGCGCACGCCGGTGTACCCAGCCGTGAGACCGCCACCGCGGTCGGCGTGGCGGGCCTGCCCGACGTGGTCGCACCCGAGCAACTGATCCTCGAACTGGACGCGCTCGACTTGGCGGTGTTCGTCGTCGCTGCCGACGCGCTGACGGCCCACGTCGGCGCGGCCGGCCTTCAGCCAGGGGCCAGCGTCGCCGCCGGCACGGGCGTCGTCGGGCTCGCCACCGACCTCGGTGAGCGGTGGCATCGCGTCGACGGGTGGGGTCACCTGCTCGGCGACGACGGGGGTGGGGCGTGGATCGGCCGTGCCGGTCTCAACGCCGCGCTGCGCGCGGCCGACGGGCGTCGCGGCGGCTCGCCCAGCCTGCTGGCCGCGGCCGTCGACCGGTTCGGCTCCACCGACTCGCTCGTGCGCGGCGTGTCGACGCGGCCCGATCGGGCCGCCCTGCTGGCGTCGTTCGCCCCCGACGTCTTCGACGCCGCCACCGGTGACGACGACGCGGCAGCGTCGATCGTACGCAGCGCGGCCGAACGGCTGGCCGAGACGTTCGCGGCCACCGCCGCAGCGCTTCCCGGCGCCGCCTCGGTGGCCTACACCGGCGGCCTGTTCGCGGTCGGCGACGTCTTGCTCGACCCGGTGCGGGCGTACCTCGCCGAGGGGTCCGACGTCGCCCTCGTCGCCGCCCTCGGCTCGCCACTCGACGGCGCGGTCGCGCTCGCGCAACTGGCGGCGACCGAGCCATCCCAGATCCCACGACACCCACAGCTCATCCACAGCAGCGGAGGACAACCATGACACCCACCAACCCACGCCGGCGCCGCCGCGCGGTCGCCGCGGTCGCCGCGCTCGGCCTCGTCGTCGCGGCCTGCGGCTCCGACGATGACGACAGCGACACCGGGGCCAGCACCGACCCACCCGCCGCCGACACCGGTTCCCCGGGCACGGCCGCACCAGGCGGAGACGGTGACGACAACGACGACGGCGAGCAGGTCACCCTGCGGGTCAGCTACGTCAACGACCCGATCGGGGCCGACACGATCGCCGCCTTCGAATCCGCCTACCCGAACATCGACATCGAGGCGACGCTCGTCCCGTTCAGCGACTACGTGAACACGATCACGCTCAACATGGCTTCGGACTCAGCCCCTGACATCGCCCAGTACAACGCGGGCGCGATGCGCACGCTGATCCCCGCCGGCGAGCTCCTCAACCTCAACGACTACGAGGCGTCGCTCGGCTGGGCCGACGCGTTCCCGAAGTCGAGCCTCGACGTGTTGCGCACCGACGAGACCGCTAAGCGGTTCGGCACCGACGACCTCTACGCGGTGCCGGGTGGGCTCTCCGTCACCGGCATCTACTACAACAAGCAGATTGCCGCCGACCTCGGCATCGAACTGCCCGCCGCCAGCCTCGGCGACCTCGAAGCCGCGTTCCAGACCGCGCTCGACGCAGGCGTCACCCCGGTGTACGTCGGCGGGCTCGACTACAACTCGATCCACTGGTGGGCCGCGCTCGTCAATGCGATGGGCTCGAATGCCCAGTACCAGGCATGGGCGTACGGCGACCCGGCGGCCACGATCGTGAACGACCCGGCACGGCAGGCCACCGAACTGTTCGCCGACTGGTCGGCCAAGGGCTACATCCCCAGTAGCGCGGCCGGTACCAGTGCAGCCGACGCGGCCGCCGAGTTCACCGCCGGCAACTCGCTGCTCCACCTCGACGGCAACTGGCAGGCCAGCGCGTTCAACGAGGCGATGGGCGACAACGTCGGCTTCTTCCTCGTGCCGATGGCTGACGGCTCGCCGGCCACCGTCGCCAGCGGGGCCAGCGTCGCCTGGTCGGTGTCGGCACGGACCGACCACCCCGACGAAGCGGTGGCGTTCCTCGACTTCATGGCCTCGGCCGAGGGTGCCGCAGCTCAGGTCGGCTCGGGTTTCATGGCCGTCAACGCGGCCGCCGCCCCCGAGGTCGCCGGCGTCGTCGGCGAGATCAACACCGCGTTCGCGGTGGTGGCCGAGAACGACGGGATCATGCCGTTCCCCGACTTCCCGGCACCGGCCCTGCTCGAACTGCTGACGGCTGGCCTGCAGAGCGTGCTCGCCGGGCAGATGGATGCCGACACCTACCTCCAGTCGCTCCAGGACGCATGGGCGGCGTACGTCACCAACTGACGACACCGACCGTGGGCTCCGCCCCGCGGCGCCGGGCACCCCTCGCCCGGCGCCGTTGGGCGGGCCTCTGGTTCGTCGCGCCCGCGTTCGCGGTGTACGCCGCGTTCGTGCTGTTCCCGCTGGGGCGGGCGGTGTTCTACTCGCTCCACGACTGGAGCGGCATCGGCGAGTCGCGCTTCATCGGCTTCGACAACTACCGCGAGGCGTTCGACACGCCGCTCCTGCGAACCTCGATCTTCAACGCCCTCAAACTGATCGTGTTCTTCGCCGTCATCCCGGTCAGCGCCGGCTTGTTGCTCACGTCGCTGCTCGCCCGCGGCGTCGGCCGCGGCATGGCCGGCTACCGGCTCGTGTTCTTCGTTCCCTACGTGCTGCCGATGGTCGCCACCGGAATCATCTGGCGCTGGATGTACAACCCCAACGGCATCGTCAACCAGACGCTGTCGGCGGTGGGCCTGGGCAGCATCACTCGGGCCTGGCTGGGCGACTTCGACTACGCGCTGATCGCCGTAGGCCTGGTCGGCTCGTGGATGCTGTCGGGCTTCTGCATGATGCTGTTCCTCGCCGGCGCGCAACGGATCGACGAATCGCTGTACGAAGCGGCGGTGCTCGACGGGGCCGGGCCGTGGTGGCAGTTCCGGGCGGTGACCCTGCCGGGCCTGCGGCGTGAGATCTCGGTGGCCCTGGTGGTCACGACGATCGCCGCGCTGGCCAGCTTCGACATCGTGTACGTCACCACCAACGGCGGCCCGGGCAACACCACCGTGGTCCCCGGCCTGCTGGCCTACCGGCTCGCCTTCCGGCAACAGCGAGTGGGCCTCGCCGCCGCGCTGTCGGTGATCCTCACCGTGCTGGTGTTCGCCGTCGCCGGGCTGATGCGGCTGATCTCGAGGGAACGCCGATGATCCGCTCGAGCTCGCGGGCCGTCCGCTCGCACACCCTGCTCGGCACCCTGTCGGTGATCTTCCTCGTGCCGCTCGTCAGCTTGTTCTTCGCCGCCCTGCAACCGTCGGGAACGTTCGTGCAGGGGTTCACGGTGCCCGACTCGTGGAACTGGGGCAACTTCGTCGACGCCTGGCGCAGCGCCGGCCTCACCAGCGTCTTCCGGTCGAGCTTCATCATCGCCGCGGTGGTGGTGCCGAGCGCAGTGCTGCTGGCCTCGCTCGCCGGCTACGGCCTGGCCATCCTGCGCCCGCCCGGTGCCCGCCCGGTCCGGGCGGCATTCCTGCTCGGCTTGGCGATCCCCGTCGAGGTGGTCGTCATCCCGCTCTACTACTGGTTCCGCGACCTCGGCCTGAGCGACACGTACACCGCCGTGATCCTCGCCGAGACGGCCCTGTTCCTGCCATTCGGCACGCTATGGATGATGACCAACTTCGAAGCCCTACCCACCGAACTGGTCGAGGCCGCGCGGATCGACGGCGCGTCACCGCTCGGGGTGTTCCGGCGCGTGCTGCTGCCCCTGTCGTGGCCGTCGATCGCCACGCTCGCGGCGCTGATCTTCATGTGGTCGTGGAACCAGTTCCTGCTGGTGCTGGTGCTGCTGCAAGACCCCGACAAGCGCACCGTGCCATCGGGGCTGAGCCGGTTCGTCGGCGAGTACACCACGAACGTGCCGCTGCTGGCCGCGGCGACGCTGATGGCGGTCGGCCCGATCCTCGCCGTGTACTTCGCGTTCCAGCGCACGTTCGTCAACGGCCTGTTGCAGGGAAGCGTGAAGTAGGGCATGACCCCGACCGACGATCTCACAGCCGCCTCGTCACCGTGGCGGCGCCGCGCGGGCGACGCCCGTGTGCTCGGCGGCCTGGCCGAACGGGTGCTCGGCGCGGCGGGTCCACGCGTGACCTGGCAGCTCGCACCCGGTACCAACGGGTTCGACGCACGCCATCACGACGGCGGCCTCCACATCGCGGCCACCGACGCGCTGACCGCGGCCAACGGCCTGCATCGCTACCTCACCGACGTCGCCGGCCGGCGGGTGTGCTGGGACACACCGCTGCCGCTCGGCCTCGGCGCGGCGCCCGCCGGTGCTGCCACCGGGCGGCTTCCGGCCGAGGTCGCGTACTACCTCAACTTCTGCACGTTCGGGTACACCACCGCCGGGTGGGACTGGGAGCGGTGGCAGCGCGAGATCGACTGGATGGCGCTGCACGGCATCACCATGCCGCTCGCCGCGGTCGGGCACGAAGCCGTGCTGGCCGAGGTGTACCGCGCCGCCGGCCTGACCGACACCGAGATCACCGCGTTCCTCGGAGGACCCGCCTACCTGCCGTGGCAGCTGATGGGTTGCCTCGACCACTGGGGTGCGCAGCTCGACCGCCGCTGGCTCGACGAACGGCTCGAACTGGGCCGGCGCATCGTGGAGCGCGAGCTGGAGTACGGCATGACGCCCGTCCTGCCCGGCTTCGTGGGCCACGTGCCGCCGCAGCTGGCCGGGGCGGGTACCACCACCCGCGAGTGGTGGGGGTTCACGACGCACCTGCTCGACCCGCTCGACGCCCGCTTCGGCGAGCTGGTCGGCGCCACCGTGGCCGCCCAGACCGAGCTGCTCGGCACGGCACACCTGTACGCGGCCGATCCGTTCATCGAGATGGAGCCGCCCGACGACGACCCGGCGTACCTCGCCAACGTCGCCAACTCGCTGGTCGCCGGGCTGCGCGCGGCCGACCCGGCGGCGGTGTGGGTGATGCAGGCCTGGACGTTCGACTACCTCGACTGGTGGACCGACGCCCGGGTTGCCCACTTCCTCGACTCGATTCCCGACGACGCGATGCTCGTGCTCGACCTGTGGGGCGAGCACTCGGCCCAGTGGCGCCGGTTCGACGGCTTCCGCGGCAAGCCGTGGATCTGGTGCGCACTGCACGACTTCGGTGGCCGTAACGACCTGTTCGGCGCCGCCGGCACCGCGCTGGCCGAACGGCACGCGGCCGAAGCGGCCGCCGATGCGCCGCTCGGCATCGGCCTGGCGATGGAAGCGACCGAACAGAACCACGTCGTGTACGAACTGGTGCTCGACCCGCCCCCGGCTACCTCGCTGGACGACTGGGTGGTGGCCTATGCGCGCCAACGCGCCGGGACTACCCACCCCGTTCTGGAGCGCGCCTGGAGCGGGCTGCTGGCCACTGTGTACGCCACCCCGGCCGCGCGCCACGAGCCGACCGAACGCCCGTCGGCGATCACCCTCCGGCCGACACTCGACCTGCTCGACCCCGCGGTGGCCCGAGCGTTCGCGGCAGCGCGGGCCACGTATCCGGCTGCCATGCTGCACGCGGCCTGCGCCGACCTGGCGGGCGTGGTGGTGGCCCACCCCGAGCTCGCCGAGGGTTCGGTCGGGCACGACCTGGTAGCGGCTGTGGCAACGCTCGCCGGGCGGGCGGCCGACGCGACGCTCGTGCGCATCGCTGAGGCGTGGCACGCCCCCGGGCGAGCGATCGGTGGGCCGGTCGACGGCCTGCTCGGCCTGCTCGCCGACCTCGACGCACTGCTCGACGGGCGGCCCGAACTGCGGCTCGCCACCTGGGAGGATGCCCACGCCGGGCTCGGCCACACCGAGCACCAGGCAACCGCGCTCCGGCGCGACGCCCGCCGGCTCGTCAGCATGTGGAACCACGCCGAGACCGCCCCGCTGACCGACTACTCGGCGCGCCTGTGGTCGGGTCTCGTCGCCGGCCTGTACCGCGAGCGCTGGCGGGTCTGGGCCGAACTGCTCACCACCACCACCGACGACCTCGGTCCCCGCACCGTCGACGAACTCGACCGCCGGGTCGGTGCCGTCACCGACGCCTTCGTCGAGCACGGTTGGCGACCGGCCGCGGCCGCCGGTGACCGCGATGCCGACACGACCAGCGCGCTCGACCGCCTCCTCGCTGGCTGCGCCCGGGCGCTCGACCTCCCCATCCCCTCACACGACAGCGCGACATGACCCACCAACCTCCCCACCCGCCCTTACTCGACGACCGGCTCTCGGGCCGCTTCACCGTGACCGACGACCAGGTCGCCCAGTTCTGGCGTGACGGCTACCTGCGCCTCGGCGGCGTGCTCGACCCGGCACTGCTGACCGACATCGAACCGCTCATCACGGGCAAGGTGATCGAGCTCAACACGATGCACCTGCCGATGGAGGAACGCTCCACCTACGACCGGGCGTTCCTCCAGGTCACCAACCTCGCTCGCCACGACGACACGGTGCGCCGATTCGTGCTGGGGGCCCGCCTCGCCGGCATCGCCGCCGACCTGCTGCGCGTGCCCGCCGTGCGGCTCTACGCCGACCAGGCGCTGTACAAGGAGCCCGGCGGGGGCATCACCCCCTGGCACGCCGACCAGTACTACTGGCCGCTCGCCTCCGACCTGGCGGTGACGGTGTGGATCCCGCTCCAGGACACCCCGTCCGAACTCGGCCCGCTCGAATTCGCGAGGGGCAGCCATCGTGTCGACATCGGGCGCGACGTCGGCATCTCCGACGAGTCGGAACAGTCGGTCAGCGCCGCGCTCGAAGCCGGGGGGCTCGACGTCGATCACGCCCCGTACTCGCTCGGCGACGTCAGCTACCACCTCGGGTGGACGTTCCACCGGGCCAGGCCGAACCAGTCCGACGTCAACCGGCGGGTGATGACGATCGTGTACGTCGACGCCGAGATGCGCACGGTCGCGCCCCGCTCGCGCGAACACCAGGAGTCGTTCGATATCACGATGCCGGGTGTACGCCCGGGCGAGCAGATCGACACCGCGGTCAACCCGGTCATCGCCACCCCCGCACGTGCGGAGGGTGGCCGATGAGCGGCTCGGTGTCCGGCGCCGACTACCTGCGGCACGTCGGAGCGTTGATCGAACGGCTCGCGGTGACCGCTGGCGAAGGTGTCGCCGCGGCGGCCGAGCTGGTCAGCGCGGCGATCGCCGCCGGGGGCGTCGTGCAGGTGTTCGGCACCGGTCATTCGCAGGCCACCGCGATGGAGATCGCCGGGCGCGCGGGAGGGCTGATCCCCACCAACCGGATCGCGCTCGCCGACCTGGTGACCTACGGCGGCCAGCCGGCCGACGTGCTGGCCGACCCGCTGCTCGAACGCGCCCCGGGCCTTGCCGAACGGCTGCTCGACCTGGTCGAGCTGTCCGAGCGCGACGTGTTCGTGATCGTCTCCAACTCGGGCATCAACAGCTCTGTTGTCGACATGGCGATCGAGGTCGCCGGCCGCGGCTACCCGCTGATCGCGATCACGTCACTGGCGCATGCCACCTCGGCGACGTCGCGCCACGCCTCGGGGAAGAAGCTGGCCGACCTGGCCGACGTCGTGATCGACAACCTCGCCCCGTACGGCGACACGGTGTTGCCGCTCGCCGACGGCGGTCGGGTCGGGGCGGTGTCGTCGGTGACGTCGGCACTGATCGCCCAGATGCTCGTCGCCGAGACCGTGCAGCGGCTCGAAGCCCGCGGGGCCGAGACGCCCGTGTACGTGTCAGCCAACATTCCCGGCGGTCACGAACGCAACCTCGAGATCGAGTCCCGCTACGGAACCCGCCTCCGCCGCTACGCCGTCTGACACGCGAAGCCCCGTGGGCACCGGTGGTCGAGTGCCGCACTCGCGGCGAAGCCGCCCCTGCCGGTGTATCGAGACCAGGGGTGCGCGCCCAATCGCCCGGGAGCACCGGTTGCTGACAGGGGCGTGGTCTCGATACACCGGCTGCGCCGGCACTCGACCACCGTGGGCGCAGGTCGTCGAGTGGTGTGCGCCGCGTCTGCTGGGCAGAGCCCGGCGTTCGGCCACCGTGGGCACCGGTGGTCGAGTGGTGTGTGGCGCGTCTGCTGGGCAGAGCCCGGCGTTCGGCCACCGTGGGCACCGGTCGTCGAGTGGCGAACTCGCGGCGAAGCCGCCACTCCGTTGTATCGAGACGTGGTGCGCGGACGGCGACCACCGTGGCCCTCGTGTTAGGTGGCGCGTTCGGGGAGGCCGTTGGCCTTGATGACTTCGCGGTACCAGTGGGCCGACGCGCGGGGCGTGCGTTCGAGTGTCTCGAAGTCGATGTGGACCAGGCCGAAGCGCTTGTCGTAGCCGAGCGCCCACTCGAAGTTGTCCATCAGCGACCACTGGTAGTACCCGCGGATGTCGACGCCCTGTTCGATCGCCGCGTGCACCGCGCGCAGGTGCTGGTCGAGGTAGTCGATGCGCCGCGGGTCGTCGACCCGGCCGTCGATCTTCGGGTCGTCGTAGGCGCAGCCGTTCTCGGTGACGTAGATCGGCGGCACGTTCGGGTAATCGTCCTTGAGCCGCAGGAACAACTCGGTGAAGCCCTCCGGCGTGATCGGCCAACCCATGTCGGTGTGCACGGGCCGAGTATCGGCGGTGGTGGTACCCGTCACGGTGGGGTACGCGGCCATCCGGTACGACGCCGGGTCGTTCGGGTCGGCGAGGCCCTTGATCAAGATGTCGAAGTAGTAGTTGATGCCGAGCCAGTCGAGCGGCTGGGCGATGGTGTCCTCGTCGCCGGGCTGGATGAACTCGAGCGGACCGAACGCGTCGGTGTAGTCGTTGATGATGTCGGCGGGGTAGTGGCCGGTGAGGATCGGGTCGAACCACCACCGATTCTGCATCGCGTCGACCTTGCGAAGCGCGTCCGCCGAGGCAGCCGGCGAACCCTCGCTGCGCACCGGGCTGGCGTTGATGACGATGCCGAGCTGCAGGTTGGAACGTTCGGCCCGCATCGCCTGGAGGGCGACCCCGTGGGCGAGCAGTTCGTGGTGGGCGACGGTGATTGCCGCGCGGGGGTCCTTCAGGCCGGGGGCGTGGTAGCCCGCGGCGTGGCCCAGGTACGCATAGCACCACGGCTCGTTGAACGTCGACCACATCGTCACCCGGTCGCCGAGTTCTTGCACCATCGCTGCGGCGTAGTCGCCGAACCACGAGACCGTGTCGCGGTTGCGGAACCCGCCGATGTCTTCGAGCGCCTGGGGGAGGTCCCAGTGGAACAGCGTCGGGCAGGGGACGATGTCGTTGGCCAGCAACTCATCGACCAGCTGCGAGTAGAACGACACGCCCTCGCGGTTGAGCTTGCCGCGGCCGTCGGGCATTACCCGCGCCCAGGCGATCGAGAACCGGTACGTCTGGTGCCCAAGTTCCTTGATCAATGCCACGTCGGCGGGCATCCGGTGAAAGTGGTCGCACGCCACGTCACCGGTGTGACCCTTGGCGACCTTGCCCTCGGTGTGCGAAAACGTGTCCCACACCGACAGCCCGCGGCCGCCCTCGTGGGCGCCGCCCTCGATCTGGTACGCGGCCGTCGCCGACCCCCAGAGGAACCCGTCCGGAAAGCTGATCGCAGGGCGCTCGTTCATCACGGCGCACGGTAGCGGAAGCGCTTCCACTTTCGCTCGCCGAGTATCCCCCCGATCTACGATGCGGCCCTGATGTCCGACCGATTCGACCTGTGCGCGCTCGGCGACTACTGCTGGGACGTCGTCATCAGCACGCCCGACGAGTTGCGCCGGGGTGGCGACTCGCTCGGCTCGGTCGAGCTGCACGCCGGCGGCAGCGCCGCGAACACGGCGGTGTGGGCGGCGCGGTGCGGTGCCGCGGTGGCGTTCGTGGGGATGGTGGGCGACGACCTGCTCGGCCGGATCGCCGCCGACGACCTCGCCCGCGAGGGCGTGCGCGCGCACCTTCCCACGTCAGCCGAGCGGCCGACCGGCGCGGTGGCGTCGTTCGTCGACCACGCCGGTGAACGTTCGATGGTCACCGGCGTCGGCGCCGACCACCTGCTGACACCTGCCGACGTGCCGGCCGAACTGGTCACCGCCGCCCGGCACCTGCACCTCACCGGGTGGTCGCTGTTCGGCGACCCGCCGCGGGCCGCTGCGCTCGCCGGTGCACAGCTCGCCGCCGAGGCGGGGATGACGATCTCGCTCGACCCGAGCGCGCACCAGATGATCGACACGATGGGGGTCGACGAGTTCCTGGCGATGACGGTGCCGCTGCGGCCCCGGGTGCTGTTCCCCAACCGTGACGAGGGACGCGTGCTGACCGGCGAGCACGAGCCCGAGGCGATCGCGGCCGCGCTCGCCGAGATGTATCCGGGAGCGGTGGTGGTGCTCAAGCTCGACGCCGACGGGGCGCTGGTCGCCGGTGCTCGGGTGCCGGCGCCACAGGTCGCGGTGGTCGACACGACCGGTGCCGGCGACAGCTTCGCCGGGGCGTTCCTGGCGCACTGGCTGGCCGGAGCCGACCCCGTCGCCGCGGCCCAAACAGCCGTCGAGGTCGCCGCCTGGGTGGTCCAACACGTCGGCAGCCGCCCACCCACCCGACCCGCCTGACGCACCCGGGGTGACCATCGAGATGCTGGTGCGCGCATCGGCTCGACCCGCCCCGGTCGTCGAGTGCCGGCGCAGCCGGTGTATCGAGACGTGGTGAGCGCACCAGTGGTCTCGATACACCGTCGGGGCGGCTCCGCCGCGAGTGCGCCACTCGACCACCGTCGGTGGGTGTTCCGACCGATGGCGTCAGGCGAAGGCGGCGGCGGCTACTTGGGCGTAGGTGTCGGCGAGGTGGAACGTCATCTCGTTGCGCACGCGCTCGGGGACGTCGTCGATGTCGGGGCCGTTGCGCTGGGGGAGTACCACCGTGCGGAGTCCCATCCGGTGGGCGGCGAGCACCTTCTGCTTGACGCCGCCGATCGGCAGCACCTGGCCCTGGAGCGTGATCTCACCGGTCATCGCCACGTCGGGGTTGACACGGCGATCGGTGAGCAACGACACGAGCGCGGTCGTCATCGTGATGCCCGCCGACGGGCCGTCCTTAGGCACCGCCCCGGCCGGAACGTGCACGTGGAACCGGCGCTGGAGCTGCTCGGCATCGATGCCCAGCTCGGCCGCGTGCGAGCGGACGTAGTTGAGGGCGATCTGGGCCGACTCCTTCATCACGTCACCGAGCTGGCCGGTGAGCGTGAGGCCGGGCTCGGCGTCGGGGCCGGTGGGGAACGCGGTGGTCTCGACGAACAGCACGTCGCCGCCCACGCCGGTGACGGCCAGCCCGGTGGCGATACCAGGGGCCTCGGTACGGGCGGCGATCTCGCCGTCGTCGACCTTCGCCCGGCCGAGCCACTCGGGTAGCTCGGCCGGTGCGATCGTGAGCGCCGCAGCGGACGGGTCGTCGTCGGCTCGGTCGTCGACGGCGATCCGGGCGGCCGCCTTGCGGGCCAGCCGCGACAGCTCGCGTTCGAGCGAACGCACGCCTGCCTCGCGGGTCCACCCGCGGACGACGGCGGCGATCGTGTCGGGCGGCACGGTGACCTCGCCGTCACGCAAGCCGGCCCGTTCGAGCTGGCGGGGGAGCAGGTAGCGCTCGGCGATGAATACCTTCTCGTCCTCGGTGTAGCCGTCGAGGCGCACGATGTCCATCCGGTCGAGCAGCGGCCCGGGGATGGTGTCGGCGACGTTGGCGGTGGCGATGAACACCACCTCGGACAGGTCGAGGTCGACCTCGAGGTAGTGGTCGCGGAACGTGTGGTTCTGGGCCGGGTCGAGCACTTCCAGCAGAGCCGCGGTGGGGTCGCCCGACCAGCCGCCGGCGGCGAGCTTGTCGACCTCGTCGAGCAGGATCACCGGGTTCATGGTGCCGGCCTCTTGGAGTGCCCGCACCAGGCGCCCCGGCTGCGAGCCGACGTAGGTACGCCGGTGCCCGCGGATCTCGGCTTCGTCGCGGATGCCGCCCAGCGCGACGCGCACGAACTTGCGGCCCATCGCCCGGGCGATCGACTCGCCGACGCTGGTCTTGCCCACACCGGGTGGCCCGACGAGGGTGATGATCGCGCCGTCACCCCGGCGGGTTTCGCCCGTGTCGCCACCGGTGCGGGGGTCGAGCCCGCGCTGGCTGCGCAGCTTGCGGGTAGCCAGGAACTCGACGATGCGGGCCTTGACGTCGTCGAGGCCGTAGTGGTCGGCGTCGAGCACCTCACGGGCGGCGGCGAGGTCGAGCCGGTCGTCGGAACGCTGACCCCACGGCATCTCGAACACCCGGTCGAGCCAGGTGCGCACCCAGCTGTGCTCGGGCGACTGCGAGCTCATCCGCTCGAACCGGTCGAGCTCCTTGGCGATCTGGTTCTTCACACCGGTCGGCGCGCCGAGCGCTTCCAGCTTGGTGCGGAACTCACCGACCACGTCGTCGTCGCCTTCGCCGAGTTCCTTGCGGATCGAGTTGAGCTGCTGGCGCAGCAGGAACTCGCGCTGCTGGCGGTCCATCCCTTCCGAGACGTCGTTGCGGATGGTTTCGGCCACCTGGAGTTCGCCCAGATGGTTGCGTGCCCACGAGTGGACCGCGTCGACCCGTTCGGCCACGTCGACCGCCTCGAGGATCCGCCGGCGACCCTCGTCGTCGAACTCGGCCCAGGTGGCCACGGCGTCGGCGAGCGCGCCGGGCGCATGGACGTCGCGCAGGATCGCCGGGAGGCGCCGCGAGCGACGGTGCTCGGCGATCAGTTCGAGCGTGGCGCGCAGCTCGCGGGTGGCGGCTTCCACCCGCTCGGTGGGCTTCGGGTCGGTCAGCACCTCGGCGTCGGCGGCGGTGAGGGCCACGTCACCCGTCAGGTCGACAGCGACCGCCGACAGGCGCGCCCGGCGATCGACCTGCACGATCGCGGCAGGCTGGCCGCCGGGTAGCTGCCCGACATCGGGCACGCGGGCCATGACGCCGAGCGTGGCATCGGGGGCACCGCGCAACAGCAGGCGCCCGTCGTGGCGCTCGCGGGCGGCGGTGACCGCGGCCCGCACCGCCGGGTCGTCGAGGCCCAGCGTGACCGTGGTGCCGGGGAGGACGGTGGTGGGGAGCAGCGCGAGTGGGAGACGGGGCAGGACGTGCGTGTCACTCATGGTGCGTCCCAACGTTACAGAAAGTTGAGTTATTCCGGCTCAAGGCTGGTGGAGGGTCGACGTGATGCGGTGTAGTGGGAATACGAAACTGGACGGTACCGTTTCGTAAATCATGCGTGACGTAGACTTCACCGCCGAGCTGGAGGCGCCGCTCGACCCCCGTGTGCACGACCGGCGTTGGCTGATCCTGGGCGTGCTCTGTATGAGCCTGCTGATCATCGTGATGGACAACACGATCCTCAACGTCGCGATCCCCTCGATGATGACCGAGTTGGGGGCCACCAACAGCCAGATTCAGTGGATCATCGACTCGTACGTGCTGGTGTTCGCCGGACTGCTGCTCACCACCGGCAGCATCTCCGACCGGTTCGGCCGCAAGGGTGCGCTCCAGGCCGGCATCGTGCTGTTCGGCATCGGGTCGGTGCTGGCTGCCAACGCCACCACGGCGAACCAGCTGATCGCGTTCCGGGCGTTCATGGGCATCGGCGGGGCGCTGATCATGCCCGCCACCCTGTCGATCCTCACCAACGTGTTCCGTGATCCGAAAGAGCGCGGCCGCGCGATCGGTGTGTGGGCCGGGTTCTCCGGGCTGGGCGTAGCGATGGGCCCGATCACCGGTGGGTTCCTGCTGGAGCACTTCGACTGGAGCTCGGTGTTCTGGGTCAACCTGCCGATCGGACTGACCGCACTGTTGCTGGGGGCGCTCCTCGTGCCCACCTCGCGCGACCCGCGCCAGACGCGGCTCGACCCGGTCGGTGCACTGCTCTCGATCGTCGGCCTGGCAGCCCTGCTGTTTGGCATCATCGAGGGAGAGCCGAAGGGGTGGGGCTCCGCCGAGGTGCTGACCGGCTTTGCCGTCGCGATCGTCGCGATCGGTGGGTTCGTCGCCTGGGAGCTGCGCTGCGACCACCCGATGCTCGACCTCACCGTGTTCCGCAACGCCCGCTTCTCGGCGGCCAGCGGCACGATCACGATCGTGTTCTTCGCCCTGATGGGGTCGATGTTCCTGATGACGCAGTACTGGCAGCTCGTGCACGGCTACTCGCCGCTCGACGCCGGTGTGCGGCTGCTGCCGGCGGCCGCGCTGATGATGCTCGCCGCGCCGCAATCGGCGCGTCTCGTCGAGCACTTCGGCACCAAGCGCGTGGTCCTGGCCGGCCTGACCCTGATCGCGTTGGGCATGTTGCTGACCAGCTTCATCGAGGCCGAGACGCCCTATTGGAACGTGATGGCCCGGTTCATGGTGATGTACCTCGGGATGTCGATGACGATGGCGCCGGCCACCGAGTCGGTGATGGGGTCGTTGCCCCGCGAGAAGGCCGGCGTCGGTTCGGCCATCAACGACACCACCCGTCAGGTCGGTGGTGCGCTCGGTGTGGCGATCATCGGCAGCGTCGTGTCGGGTCACTGGTCAACCGGCATCGCCAAGGCTGCCCGTGCGGCAGGGCTCGACGAAGCATCGACCGCCAATGCCGAAGAATCGCTCAGCCGGGCAATGTCGGAGGCCAGTGCGCTCGGCGACCGCGCCGGGGCGTTCATCACCGAGGCCAAGCACACGTTCGTGGACGCGATGACGATGGGCATGCGCGTATCGTTCGTGATCGTGCTGTTGGCCGCCGCGGTCGCCTGGAAGTTCCTGCCCCACCGGGCCGCCGACGGCGAACCGCTCGGCGACGCCGCACCGGCCGACGCGGCCGCCGCGTTCGAGGAGCTGGCGGTTGCTGCCGGCGAGTGAACCGGCCGGGGTGACCGCGTCGCCGCGCCGCGGCAGGCCGCGCAGTGCGGCTGCCGACGAGGCGATCGTGACGGCCGCCATCGAGGTACTCGGCGAGGTGGGCATGGTCGGCCTGGCGATGGACGAGGTCGCCGCCCGGGCGGGTGTGTCGAAGGCCACGATCTACCGGCGCTGGGCGTCGAAGGAGGAGATGATCCTCGACGCGATGACGACGGCGATGACGCGCTTCGAGCCCGCCGACACGGGCACCCTGCGCGGCGACCTGACGGCGTACGTCGAACACCTGGTCGACAAGATGCGTACCGGCCGCACCCGCGACCTGCTTCCGCACCTGCTGGCGGCAGCAGCCAGCGAACCGAACCTTCAACCCGCGCTCGACCAGTTCCTCGCGATTCGTTCGCGGCCGTTGCGGGCGCTGCTCGACCGGGCGGTCGCCCGCGGCGACCTCGCTCAAGGCGCCGACCTCGACCTGGGCGTCGACATGATGCTCGGGGCCATCACGTATCAGCGCCTGTTCCACGACGCGATCTACGACCTCGCCCGCGCCGAGCGGCTCGTCGACTACATCCTCCGCGCGCTCGACGCTCGCTGATCGGCGCCGGCTCGGTCCGGCGGTCAGTGGGGGAGCAGGGCGGCGCTGACCCAGCAGCGGGTGAGGTGCAGCGTCGACTCCACCCGCACCACGCGCGGCGGCAGGTCGGGCCCGCGACCGCACATCGCCAACGCGGCCTTGATGCACGCCTGCTCGTCGGGCAGCACCATCGGCAGGCGGCTCCGGCGCAGCCCTGAGGCGCCGGCCGTGAAGCAGTTGATGTAGGTCTTGCTGAAGTCGAGCTGGTTGGCGAGCGACGCCGGGATGAAGTCGGCGAACCCGATGCCGAGCGCGTTCCCGGCCGACACGTCGGTGAGCTGGAGCAGCACGATCGAATGGACGTGCGGCTTGGCGAGGTCGTCGAGCCCGTCGACCCAGAACCGCCCGGTGACGTTCGGGTCGATGGTGGTGCCCGAGATGTCCTTGCCGCCCTTCTCCACGATCAGCACGTCGATCTCCTCGAACGGCAGCGCCGGCACGAGCGCCCGGGCTTGCTCGGTGAGCTCGTGCTCGCGGCCGGCGGCGTCGGCCATGTCGGCCGCACCGATCGCCTCGACGTGCACGACCGCGCCGGCGGGTGATTCGATCGTGGCGACACCGCCGAGCAGGCGCCCGCTGTCGCGCAGGGCGGCACCGGCGTCGAGCAGGCGGTCGCGCATCTCCACCGGCCCGCAGGCGTGGATCAGCGCGGCCCCCGGCTGCTTGCCGAACCCGACCACGGCCATCTTCGTCAACCCCGACTCGATCGGCCCCTTGAAGCACGTGTGCGGCTTGACCCGGTTGACCGGCAGGAACCGGTCGGCGGCGGCCGCGTACGCGTCGAGGTGCACCGGTGTGCCCGATGCGGTGTGGGCGACCACGACTGTGTCCATCGTGGCCCGGATCTCGGCCCCGAGCGCCTGCTCGGTCATGTCGAGCGACGCCAACATCGCCCGCTGACCCTCGGGCGTGGCGCCGCCGTGGCTGCCCATCGCAGGCACGACGAACGGTTCGGCACCGAGTTCGCGTAGCGCGCGGATGGTGCCGCGGAGCAACTCGACTCGGCCGGTGAGCCCGCGCGAACCGGCGCCGACCGCGACGCTCATGCCCGGGGCGATGTCGCCGGCGAAGCGAGAGTGCGTCTCGGCGTAGGCGCTGGCCTCGATGTCGTCCACCGGATCGGGGTCGGGAATGTCGAGCCGGAGTTCGTGCAGTTCGGGCACCGCCACCCAATCCGGAAACGGCAGGTCGACACCGCTGGCAAGTTGCTCCCACGACATGCACCCAACCCTACGCCTGCTGCTCGCTGCGACGGGAGAGTACGGTCGCACGCCGTGGCAACTGCGGTGATCGTGACGGTGGTGGCGTTGCGCTTCCTCGTACCGCTGTTCATCCCTCGCTTCCCGCTGCCGGCGATCCTTGTCGCGCTGGTGATCGACGCCGTCGACCAGACGATCTTCCAGGCGGTCACCGACGACCCGCTCCCCGGCTACCAGGCGTACGACAAGGCGCTCGACGTCTACTACCTCACGATCGCCTACTGCGCGACGATGCGGAACTGGCGCGACCCGGTGGCGTTCGGGGTCGCCCGTTTCCTGTTCCTGTACCGGTTGGTGGGCGTGGTGCTGTTCGAGACCACCCACCAACGCTGGCTGTTGCTCGTGTTCCCGAACACGTTCGAGTACTTCTTCATCGCCTACGAGGTGGTGGCAACCCGTTGGGACCCACGCCGGCTGCGGGCCGCCGCGGTGGTGTCGATGGCGCTCGCGATCTGGGTGTTCGTCAAGCTCCCGCAGGAGTTCTGGATCCACGTCGCCCAGCTCGACGTCACCGACTTCGTGAGCGCCAACCCGTGGGTGTGGTTCGTGGTTGCCGGGGCGGTGACTGCGGTGAGCGTGGTGCTGATCCCGCAACGCAACCGCCTCCCGCGTGCCGACCATCCGTTCTCGCTGGCGGCCGAACCGCGCTTGCCGCCACTGCCTATCGGTCGCCGGCGCTTCTCGCTGCGCGACGGTGTGCTGTGGGAGAAGGCGATCCTGCTGGCGCTGATCTGCGTGATCTTCGCCAACATCTTGCCGGGCATCGAGGCCGGGCCTGTCGGCATCGCGTTCGGCGCGGCGTTGATGGTGGTGCTCAACGCCGTGGTCAGCGAGTGGTGGTACCGGCGCGGCCGCACGTGGCAGAACGCCACGCGGGCGTTCCTCGCGATGCTGGTCATCAACCTAGCGATCCTGCTCGCCGACTCGCTGTTCGGGCCCGAACGCGACGACGTGCCCACCGCCGCCAACCTGGGATTCGTGGTGCTGCTGGCGTTGCTGATCGCCCTGTTCGACCGGATGCGGGCGACGCGCGGCCCTGGCGACCGGCGCCTGCCCGCCAGCGCGGCCTTCGAACTGTGGCGTCGCAAACGCGCCGCGCGTCAGGAACCGGTGCGGCTGCCGATGCCGCCCGGCTGACCGGCAACCCAAGCGCAATGCCGTTCAGTGAGGACATGCGCGGATAGGCGCCAGCAGCACCAGGTGGTTGAGCCTGTCGAAACCACCGGTCGTTGCGGGTCTCGGTGGTTTCGACAAGCTCAACCACCCTGGCGGCCGCCCATCCGCTGAGGTCACGAGGATGGGTTGCCGGCGACGAGATCGAGCGTTCCGCCGGGGCGCACCGCGTGAAGGCGGTCGGACAGGCCGCGCTCGGCGAGTGCGGCCTCAAAAGCGTGCAGGGGATTGTCGATCCAGGTCGGCGGGCCGGGCCGCGGCCCGATCGGGCTGTAGGTGCCCCAGTGGATCGGCAGCACGTGCCGCGGGTCGATCCACTCGGTCGCTTCGGCGGCCCGGCCAGGGTCGAGGTGGCCTTCGCCGAGCGTCGGCCCCCAGCCCCAGATCGGGAGCAGCGCGACGTCGATCGGGCCGAGTTCGCGCATGCCCGGGAACAGGTCGGTGTCGCCGGCGAAGTACGCGGCCCGCCCGGCCGCGCGGACGACGTAGCCGACCGGTGCGGCCGACACGCGCGAGTGCGGGCCACGCCGGCACGAGTGGCGGGCGGCGGTGACGGCGACCTCGACCGGCGAGCCGTCGGGCGCGGCGAACTCGATCGTGTCGCCGGGGGCGACCTCGTGCACGGTGGCCGTGTCGCGGGCGCACACGCGGCGGACGAGCGACGCCGCGCCGCGGGGAACCACGAGCTGTGTGCTCGCGCCGGCGCGCCCGACCACCTGTTGCAGTGACGCGGCGTGCAAGTGGTCGAGGTGGACGTGCGAGATCAGCACAACGTGCGGGGCGAGCGCGGGAGCCGGGGTGACGCGCCGGCGGAGGTGGGCGACGCGGGCCGTGACGATCGGGTCGGTCAGCAGGCGCAGGCCGCCGGCGTCGATGTGGACGGTGGCGTGCCCCACCCACCCGATGTCGAACCTGGTCACCTTGCCGCTCCTGATACGTAGCCGGACACCAGTATCTCGACGCCCTCGTCGGCCACCTCCCGAGCGTCGGCCACCACCCTTGCACGGTCCGAGAGATAATGGTACAGTACCATTACTCCTTCGGAAGGTGGGCGTGCAGCTCGTGCCGACCGGGCCCCTTGTCCGGACAGGGGAGGGGATGCTGCGGTACGTCCGCAGCAACATTCACCGCAATGTGAGAAGGGGAGTTGAACGAATGCATCGATCACCTTGGCGAGTTCGGCCATTGGCGCTGAGCGTAGTGTTCTTGACATTTTTGGCAGCCTGCGGAGGCGACGATTCTCCGGCGGCACAGCCAACGACAACTCAGTCGACGTCGGCTGAATCGGCCGACTCGACCGACGTTCCACCGGGCCCGGGGCCATCGACCGACGCGCCGGTCACCGACCCCACCGCACCGGGTGCGATCGACGGCGTCGAGTACGACCCCGACGCCGTCTTGCGGATCGGTTGGCACCTCAACCCGACCAGCCTCGACCCGTTCAGAGAGCCAACCGAGGAGAACCTTGCGCTGACGGCGCTGGCCTACGACCGGCTGACGAACCGGCTGCCGACGGGGGAGATCGTGCCGATGCTGGCTGAGTCGTGGGGGTACAACGACGACGCCACCGAGTTGGTGATGCACCTTCGCGACGGGGTCGTGTTCCACGACGGCACACCATTCAACGCCGAAGCCGTGCGGGCGAACATGGACCGCGCCCGAACCATCGAAGGTTCGTCGGCTGCCTCGGTTCTGGCGCTCGTCGAGTCGGTCGAGGTGATCGACGATCTCACCGTGCGCTTCGTGTCCAGCTCGCCTAACGCCGTACTGACCACGTCGCTAGCCGACCGTGCAGGGTCGATGATCAGCCCGGCCGCGTTCGACGAAGACCTGAGCCTGGTCGAAAGTGGAGCAGGCCCGTTCGAGCTGGTCGAGCATCGGCCTGGCGAAGTGACGATCTACGAGCGCTTCGACGACTACTGGGACCCTGAGGTGGCCAAGGTGGCACGCGTCGAGGTGTACTACATGGGCGATCAGACCACGCGGGCGAACGCACTCCGCAGCGGTCAGATCGATATGAGTCACTTCAACCCCGCCGGCCTGGGGGACGTCGAGGGCCAGCCGGGTCTCGACATCGAGATGCGGCCGACGTCGCAGTACTACCAGATGTCGATCGACTGGCAGTACGAGCCGTTCGGCGACGTCCGCGTCCGCCAGGCGATCATGCACGCACTCGACCGCGACGGCATCTGCCAGGCAATTCTTCAGGGTTTGTGCGAGACCTACGCGCAGGTCGTCCCCGAGTCGAGCATTGCCTTCAACCCGGAGATCCCCAACGACCACTACGCCTACGACCCCGATAAGGCCCGCCAACTGTTGGCCGATGCCGGGTACGCCGACGGGTTCGAGTTCGACCTGGTGATCCTGGCCGGCTTGCCGCCGTACGGCGAGATGTCGGAGGTGATCCAGGCCCAGCTCGGCGAGGTGGGAATCCGGGTCAATCTCGTCCCACTCGAGCCGGCGCTGGTAGCGGAGGCAACCATCACGAATCGGGAGTTCCCCTCCTATCTGGCCGCACGCTTGTCGAGGGATCCCAGCCTGGCGATCGAGAACTACTGGCTGCCGACCTCGCCGATCAACTTCTCCGGTGTGACGACCGAGCGGCTGCAAGAGCTGTACCTCGCCAGCATCTCGACATCGGATCCGGACGCCCGTCGGGCGATCCTCCAGGACGCGATGCAGGAGATCACCGATCAGGTGCTCGACGTGGTGATCGCGTTCCCCCAGTACCTGTTCGTCCACACTGATCGGGTGCTCGGCTTCCAGGTGCCCGACAGCCAGGCGTTCATCATTCGCGGTGTCGGCATCGCGAAGTGATCGATGTCCGCGTCAGGGTGCGCATGAGGAGGGGGGCGTTGGCTCCCTACGATGACGAGGTCCAACCGTGATCTCACTGCTCGTACGCCGGGCAGCGTCCGTGGTGCCGATCCTCGTGCTCCTCTCGATCCTGGTGTTCGGCCTGGTCTGGGCCACCCCGGGTGATCCTGCGGTCGCGCTCGCCGGCGGGCCGCAGGCATCGCCTGCGCTGGTGGCCGAGATCCGCGAGTCGCTCGGCCTCAACGACCCCGTGCCCACGCAATACGGCCGATGGCTGGGCCGCGCCGTCCAGGGCGACCTCGGAACCTCGCTGTTCACCAAGCAGCCGGTGACGAGCGCGATCCTCGACCGCGCACCGGTGACGTTCAGCGTGACCGGCCTGGCGTTCGTGTTCGCGATGATCATCGCTGTGCCGGCAGGCTTCGTGGCCGCCACGCGACGAGGGAAGTGGCAGGACAGCCTCGCCACGGGGGTGGCCTCGCTCGGCCTGGCGACACCGAGCTTCCTGCTCGGCCTGGTGCTCGTGCTGGTGTTCGCCTTGCGGCTGGACTGGTTTCCCGCGACCGGATATACGAAACCATCGGAAGGGGTCTTCGAATGGTTGCGGGGGCTGGTCCTGCCTGCGCTCACACTCGGTGCGCTACTGGCGGCCGAGAGCATGCGTCAGTTGCGGGCGGCGCTGTGTGAAGTACTCGAACAGGACTTCATCCGCACCGCCCGTGCCGCCGGCCTCCGCCAGCGTGCGGTGCTGTTCCGGCACGCGTCGCGGAATGCGGCCGGGCCGGTCGTGACCGTGATGGGTCTCCAAGCCGCGTACCTGCTCGGGGGCAGCATCATCGTCGAGCGGTTGTTCTTCCTACCCGGTTTGGGCAGCATGGCCGTCGAGGCAGTCTTCAACCGCGACATTCCTGTGCTCCAAGGGATCGTGCTCTTTGCTGGCGTGCTCGTCGTCCTGGTGAACCTTGCGGTCGACCTGATCTGTGCCTGGCTCAACCCGAAGCTGCGTGCGGTGTGACCGTCTCCGAACACCACATCCGCACGAGGCCGATGCCCCCGCCGCTGCAACATGGCGACGAAGTCGACTACGCACCTGCGTTGGCCGCGACCGGGGGGCCGGTACGCCAGTTCGTGCGTCGGCTACGACGTCAGCGGGTTGCGTTCACGGCCTTCTTGATCGTGCTGTTCCTGGTCGTTGTGGCGATCTTCGGCGGCTACCTCGCGCCGTACGACCCGCTTCAGCAAGATCTGCGCAACGTGTTCGCCGGCCCGTCGACCAGCCACTGGTTCGGAACCGACGAGGTGGGCCGCGACGTGCTGAGCCGAATGATCGCTGGGACCCGTGTCAGCTTGACGGCGGCAGTTCTCGCGGTCGGGACGGCACTCGGGCTCGGAGTGGTCCCTGGCCTGCTGGCCGGCTTCTTCGGAGGCTGGATCGACGTCGTGGTGTCGCGGGTCACCGATGCACTGATGAGCTTCCCCCCACTCCTCCTGGCGGTCGCCATCGTCGGCATCCTCGGGCCGGGTCTGGGCAACGCCATGTTCGGCGTAGGAGCCATCTTCGCGCCGAGATTCGTCCGGCTGACGAGGGGCTCGGTGCTGGCCGTCAAGCAGGAGACCTACGTGGAGGCAAGCCGCAGCATCGGTACGCCGATCACCCGGATCATCCGTACACGGATCCTGCCGAACATCTTGTCGCCGCTGATCGTGCAGACGTCGGTGTTGCTGGGGCTGGCCATGCTGGCCGAGGCCAGCTTGAGCTTTCTCGGCCTTGGTGTGCAACCTCCGGAGGCCTCGTGGGGGGCGATGGTCGGCAGGGCCACGCGCCACCTCAACCGCTCGCCGACCCTGGTCATGTTCCCGGGCGCGGCGATCGTGATCGCGGTTCTTGCGTTCAGCCTGTTGGGCGACGGTATCCGCGACTCGTTCGGGCGCGAGTCGCACGAGGAGGCAGCGTGAACCGGCCCGTCAACGGCACGATCACCGGTGTCGTCGACGGTGCATCCGCGGGTGCCGCGGCCCCCGTACTCGTCGTGGACGGCTTGTGCGTGGAGTTCGCCGGCAAAGCCGGTTGGGAACGGGTGGTCGACGACGTCTCGTTTGCGGTGCGGCGCGGTGAGACCCTGGCGATCGTCGGCGAGTCCGGGTCGGGCAAGAGCGTGACCAGCCTGGCGTGTATGGGGCTGTTACCGGCCTCTGCATGTCACCGGGCGGGGCGGATCGTTCTGGGCGGCACCGATGTCGCTTCGCTGTCGAGACGTCAGCTCGAGGATGTGCGCGGCGATGAGATCGCGATGATCTTCCAGGAACCGATGACCAGCCTCGACCCCGCGTTCCGGGTCGGGGACCAGATCGCCGAGGTCGTTCGCCGTCACCGGGGCACGTCGTGGCGGCAGGCCCGTGCCCGCGCGGTCGAGGTGCTCGACATCGTCGGGATCCCGCGGGCGGCCGACCGGGCCCGCTCGTACCCACACGAGTTCTCGGGCGGGATGCGGCAACGGGTGATGATCGCTATGGCGATCTCGTGTGAGCCGGCGGTGCTGATCGCCGACGAGCCCACCACCGCGCTCGACGTCACCATCCAGGCCCAGGTACTCGACCTGTTGCGCCGCATGAAGGCCGAGTTCGGCATGGCGCTGGTACTCGTGACGCACGACCTGGGAGTCGTCGCCGATGTCGCTGACCGGGTGGCCGTGATGTACGCGGGGTCGATGGTCGAAGAGGCCTCGGTCGACGACCTCTTCTACCGGACGGCACACCCGTACACGCAGGGCTTGCTCAGCTCGATGCCGCAGGTGCACGTCGCCGGGGAGCAGCCGTACGTGATCCCCGGGCGGATGCCGTCGCCGTCGGCGCTCCCTCCGGGATGTCGCTTCGCGCCACGGTGCGCATACGCGATCGACGCGTGCGATGAGGGGTTGCCGGCACTGCGCCGGTCGTCAACCGGCCACGCCGCACGGTGCTTCCGTTCAGACGAGCTGGAGCTGTATCCCACATGAGTTCTGGCGTACCGATCACTGCCCAGCCCGTACTCGAGGTGCGCGACCTCGAAGTCGAGTTCCGCCTGCGTGGGCGCCCATTGCGACGTGGGCGTCAGATGTTGGCGGTCAATCGCGTGAACTTCACGCTCGAACGCGGCAAGGTGCTCGGGCTGGTCGGGGAGTCCGGTTCAGGCAAGTCGTCGGCAGCACGGGGAGCGATGCGCCTCGTGGACGGCGTGCGCGGATCGGTCCGCCTTGATGGTGTCGAGCTGGTGGGGTTGTCGCGGCGCGATCTACGCCATCGACGGCGCGACATGCAGATGGTCTTCCAGGACCCGTACTCGTCACTCGATCCGTCGTCGCAGATCCGCGACTCGGTCGGTGAGCCCCTGATCGTCCACGAGCAGCTCCGGGGTGGAGCGCTTACCGACCGGGTCGCCGAGCTACTCGGCCTCGTCGGCCTGTCGACGCAGTACCTCACGAGATATCCCGGCGAACTCTCGGGTGGGCAGCGACAACGGATCGCGATCGCCCGAGCGATCGCCCTCAACCCCAAAGTCGTCTTCTGCGACGAAGCCGTCAGTGCGCTCGACGTGTCGACCCAGAACCAGGTGATCCGGCTCCTCAAGGGGCTCCAGGAGAGCCTTGGCCTGGCGTATGTCTTCATCACCCACGACCTCAGCGTCGTGCGGCACATCTCCGATCGGGTAGCGGTCATGTACCTCGGCCAGATCGTCGAATCGGGGCCGACCGGCCGGATCTTCGAGTCACCCGCCCATCCGTACACACGCGCGCTGCTGTCGGCCGCACTTGTCCCCGACCCTGCCTACCAACGGGCGCGTACCCGAATCGTGTTGCAGGGCGACCTGCCCGATCCGGCCAACCCACCCGCCGGTTGCTCGTTCGCCGGTCGCTGTGGCGATGTGATGGAACGCTGCCGGGTCGAGGCGCCCCAACCCACTCCGGTCGCGGGCGGCGGAGAGGTCGCCTGTCACCTCTACCCGGTGGCCGTACCGGTGCCCGACCCCGCCAGCGCGCCGCAGCGCGTCATCGAAGCCGCTCGCCCGCAGGCGGTCGGTTTGGAAAGGAACCCATGAGACTGTTGGGCTACAGCGATGTCTTGAGCGTCGAACCCGGCGGGACGATCCGCTTCATGGTCAGCTCGGAGGCGGACACCTTCGACGCTGAACTCGTCAGGCTGAGGAGCAGCGACGACGTCCCGGCCGATCGGCACGAACTCGTGGAGAGCACGCTCACCGGAACTCATCCCGGCGAGGTCCAGCACCTTCGGCTCGGGTCCTACGTCCGGGTCGCGACCCCCTCGCTCACTGCCTCGGCGAGCTTCGGCTGTCACATGTGGATCTGTCCGACCACGCCGGGCAAGGAGTACCAGACGCTGATCTCACGGCGCTCTGATCGTGGAATCGAGTTCGCGCTTCGACTCGAAGGCGGTCATCTGACCTTGCAGGTCGGCGCCGACCGAGCGGCACGGCTTCAACTCAGCCGGAAGGTGGTGGGGCGGCACTGGTACTCGGTCACCGCGTCCTACGACGCCGCCACCGCCGTAGCGCGCCTCGACCTCCACCCGCTGGAGCCGACGGCTGCCGAGCTGGGCGACCGGGCCGAGGGCGTCGTTGCGGGTGGCCCGCGCTCGGGGAGTGGCGAACTGGTGCTCGCCGCCGAGCAGATCAGTCACGACAGCGAGGTCGTCGTCGGGAACTTCTACAACGGCAAGATCGACGCACCGGTGCTCGTCGATTATGTCCTCGCCGACGCCGAGATCGATGCCCTGCGCAGCGGTCGGGTGCAGGGGGCGCCCGGCCTCGTCGCGGCGTGGGACTTCTCCCGCGACATCACCTCGAGCACGGTGACCGACATCTCGCCGAACCAGCTCCATGGGAAAGCTGTCAATCGGCCGATGCGCGGGGTGACGGGGTGGAACTGGGACGGCACCGAGACCGCGTGGCCGAGTGCTCCCGAGCAGTATGGGGCCATCCACTTCCACGAGGACGACCTCGACGATGCCGATTGGAAGCCGTCGCTGACCTGGACGGTGCCGACCGGTCTCACCAGCGGCATCTACGCAGTGCACCTCAGCGCTGGTGACGACCACGATCACATTCCGTTCGTCGTGCGCCCGCCCCGCGGCGCGCCAAGTTCCCGGATCGCGCTGTTGGTTCCCACGTTCAGTTACCTGGCGTACGCCAACGAGCACACGTTCACCTCGATGGACGAGGAACGGCTCGCCCAGTTGCTCAGCGCTGGACGGAGCGGGCCTGCCACCCAGAGCTATCCGGCCACCCCTGCTGATCGGTACATGGTGGCGAACCGGCTTCACAGCACCTACGACTCGCACGTCGACGGCTCGGGCGTGTGCTACTCGTCGCGGCTGCGCCCGTTGCTGAGCATGCGGGCGGGGTACCAGGCGGTGCGGCTGGACTGCGGAGCGGGCTCGCCGCATCAGTTCAGCGCCGATCTCCACCTCGTCGAGTGGCTCGACGAGCTCGGCTACCAGGTCGACATGTTCGCCGACGAAGATCTCCACGAGGAGGGCGCCGAGCTCCTCAGCTCCTACGACGTCGTCCTCACGGGCACCCATCACGAGTATTGGACGCTCGAGATGATCCTCGGAGCGCGGCAGTACCTCGAGGGCGGCGGACGGCTGATGTACCTCTCGGGGAACGGCATGTACTGGGTGACCCAGTACGACCCCGACACCCATCACAGCATCGAGGTCAGGCGAGCCCCCCCGTCGACCCGGTCGTGGGAGACCGCGCCCGGTGAAGCCCACCTCAGCAGCACCGGCGAACTCGGCGGCCTCTGGCGCTATCGGGGGCACGCCCCCCAGAGCTGGCTGGGCGTCGGGTTCACGTCGCAGGGCGTCGGACCGGGGCGACCTTACGTCCGCCAGCCTGACAGCTTCGCGGATGACATGAAGTGGGTGTTCGACGGTGTGGACGACGAGTCGATCGGTGACTTCCCGTCGCGCGTCAACAGCTACGGCGCGGCCAGCTTCGAGATCGACCGGGTCGACCACACGATCGGCAGTCCGCTGCGGACGCGCTTGCTCGCCACCGCGTCCGGGTTCAGCGACCACTACCAGCACGCGATCGAGGAGGTCCGAGCTTCCAACTCGGCCCAGGGCGGCAGCGTCAACCCCCTGGTGCGCGCCGACCTGGTGCTGTTGGAGTACCCCAACGGAGGGGCCGTGTTCTCGACGGGGTCGATCGGATGGTGCGCCTGCCTCTCGTACCGCGGCAACGACAACAACGTGTCGCGGATCACCAAGAACGTCCTCGATCGATTCAGCCGAGCGGCTGCGGACGCGTGAGGGAGGCGCCGTGATCAAGTTACGAGTGAAGGGAATCTCGCATGGCTGACATTCAGGACCTGCTGGCACGTGTGGAGTCGGTCGGGCCGCTGATCCGGAGCGAGGCGCGTGCCGGGGAACTGGCGGGCAGCGTTCCGGCCGTGGTCTTCGACGCGCTTCGTGAACGGGGGGTGCTCAACCTCGTCGGCCCGAGCGAGTACGGCGGCCAGAACGTGGGCCCACTCGACGCGATCCGGGTTCTGGAGGCGATCACGTATCACGACGGGTCGACCGGGTGGGCCGTGATGGCTGGACAGATGGCCGGCATGGTGCTGCCGTACGTCGAGGTCGAGACGGGAAAGATCCTGTGTGCTGACGGGATTCCTCTGATGGCTGGCGGCGGCGCGCCCAGCGGCACGGCGCGGCGGGTCGACGGCGGGTACGTCGTCACCGGACGGTGGAGCTATGCCAGCGGGATCATGCACGCCAAGTACGCGATGGCCGGCGTCCAGCTCGCCGACGAGTCCGGTGAGCCGATGCGCGACGATGCCGGAAAGCCGGAGCTACGGATGATCCTGACGCCGGTCGAGAACGTCACCTTCGAAGGCAACTGGGACGTCATCGGCCTTCGTGGGACGGCGAGCATCGACTACTCGATCACTGAGCTGTTCGTGCCCGAAGGCCAGGTGGTTGACGTATATCGGGGAGGCCCCAAGGTCGGTGGGCCGACGATGGGCATCGCGTTCTCGGGGTGGGCGCTGCTCGGTCACGTGCAACACGCGCTCGGCACGGCCCGGCGGGCGATCGAAGAGCTGGCCGCGATCGGGCGAGCCCCGAACGCCCGCCGAGGGCGGCTGGCCGACAATACGCGGTTCCGGCACGACTATGCCATCGCCGAGGCGAAGGCTCGCAGCGCCCGAGCGTGGATCCTCGAGGTCTGGGGTGACATCGACCAGACCGTCTCGACGGGCCAGCTGTGGACCACCCGCCAGCAGACGCTCGCCAAGGCATCGCTGATCTACAGCACCGACATCTCGATCGAAATCGCCCAGCTGGCGTTCACGTATGGAGGCGGACAGACGTTGCGAAACGGCGATGCCCAACGGGTCTTCCGCGACGCGCTCGCCGGCGGCCAACACGCGTGGGTCTCACACGACATCTATGACGACTGCGCCCGGGAGTTGATCGGTGATGCCGAGGGGTCGACCTGGCGCCGCGAAGGCCTCGTGCCGTGATCGACCTGTTCTCGCCGATCGACGGGTCGGTCATCGATCGGTACGAGCCCACTGACTTGGAGGGCGTCGACCGGGCGCTCGCCACCGCGACTGCCGTACAGCCGGAGTGGGCCCGGGTGCGGCCCGAGGAACGCGGACGAATCCTGCGCCGGGTGGGTGAATTGATCGAGAGCGACCTCGACGAGCTCGCCGAGCTGGAGTCCGTCACTACGGGCAAGTTGCTGGCCGAGACACGCGCCAGCGTTGGTCGTGCGGCTGCCGCGTTCGACTACTTCGGTGGCTGGCCCGACAAGGTGCTCGGGTCGACGTACCCGCTCGCAGCGGAACAGCTGGTCTACTCCGAGCGTGTCCCCCACGGAGTGGTGGTCGGCATCGTCCCCTGGAACGCGCCGTTCTTCTTCGCCGCCAAGAAGTTCGCTCCGGCATTGGCATTCGGCAATGCCGTGATCGTCAAACCGGCAGCGGAGACCCCGCTGACCTCACTGCGCCTGATGGCGCTGATGGACGAGGCCGGGGTGCCGCCGGGAGTCGCCCACCTGGCGCTCGGTGGCCGAGAGGTCGGCGAGGCGCTGGTACGCGACCCGCGCACCAAGCTGATCGTGTTCACCGGCCACCACGGCACCGGCAAGGCGATCGCCCGCGCGGCCGCGGAGAACCTCACGCCTGTCACGCTCGAGCTCGGGGGCAAGTCACCGCAGCTCGTGTTCGACGACGCCGACCTCGACGCGGCCGTCGACGGCGTGATGTCCGGCATCTACGGTGGCGGTGGTCAAGCGTGCATCGCCGGGTCTCGGCTGTACGTCCAGCGGTCGATCTACGCCGACGTGGTCGCCGAGCTCCGCCGCCGAACCGACCTGCTCGTCGCCGGCGATCCGCGGGCCGCCGGTACACACATCGGTCCACAAGTAACGAGCGCGCAGCGCGACAAGTCGGTGGCGATGATCGACGCCGCGGTGGCCGAGGGCGCCACGCTCGCGGCGCAAGGCAGCATCGCCGAGCCGGTTCGTGCAGGTGACGGGTTCTTCGTCGCGCCGACGATGTTCACCGACGTTCGCCACGGCATGGAGATCGTGCGCGACGAGGTGTTCGGCCCGGTGTTGGCCGTCGCCGGCTTCGGCGACGAGGCCGAGGCCGCGACCCTCGCCAACGACACCGAGTACGGCCTCGCCGCCGGGGTCTGGACGTCCGATGTCGCCCGCGCTCATCGTCTCGCCCGCCAGGTGCGAGCCGGCACGGTGTGGATCAACATGTACTCGGCGCTCGCCGACTCGGTGCCGTTCGGTGGCTTTGGGTTGTCGGGGTACGGCCGCGAGAACGGTGAGGCGGCCGCTGCGCTGTACACGGCTCAGAAGAGCGTCTGGACCTCGCTCGCCCCGCGCCCCCGCTCCCGCTTCGCCGTCTGAACCACGTGCCGGGCCGCCGGGACCAAGTATGGGTATGCCACCATCAAATTGCGTTCAATGGCTTGCACGGCGCAAGCTAAAAGTTGTATCATACCAATAAAGTTCTCGCGTGTGGTCAGACGACTGGGGCATCGATACTCCACAACCTGCCGCCGCGCGTCAGCGTCGAGCAAGGAGCGTTCATCAATGAACCGATTTGGCGAGTTCCGTTCGATGTTCGCATCCCTGACCGTCGGGGCGCTCGTCCTCGGAGCGGTTGGATGCGGGTCCGACTCAGACGCGCGAGACGCCGACGACCCGCCGGTGACGTCTGGCGCAGCTGAGGACGTGGATGAGGAGTTCGACAGATCTGCCGTCCTCCGGGTTGGGTGGTACCTCAACCCCACCAATCTCGACCCGCTGCTCGAGACGGGCCCGAACAACCTGGCCCTCACCTCGGTCGCCTACGACCGGCTCACCAACCGGACATTCGAGGGCGCGCTCGAGCCGATGCTCGCGGAATCTTGGGCCTACAACAACGACGGCACCGAACTCGAGATGCAACTGCGATCGGGCGTTGTCTTCCACGACGGCACACCGTTCGACGCCGAGGCGGTTCGGGCCAACATCGACCGAGCGATGACACTGGATGGGTCGATCGGGGTTACCGCGTTCGCCCTCGTAGACCGCGTCGAGGTAGTCGACGATCTGACGGTTCGCTTCGTCTCAAGCTCGCCGAATGCTCTCTTGACCAGTGCGCTCGCCGACCGCGCCGGCTCGATGGTGAGCCCGGCAGCGTTTGGCGCAGACCTTGATCGTCTGGCCGTTGGAGCCGGCCCGTATCGCATGATCGAGCATCGCCCGGGGGAGGTCACCGTCTACGAGCGGTTCGACGACTACTGGGATCCGGAAGTCGCCCAGGCGGCCAGCGTGGAGATTTACTACATGCCGGATGCGGCAACCCGGGCGAACGCCATCCGGAGTGGCCAGATCGACATCACGCACCTACATGCCGGCGGCCTCGCCGACGTCGAAGGTGCCGAGGATCTCGTGGTCGAGACTCGTGCATCGTCGCAGTACTACCAGGTCGCAATCGACTGGAACGTCGCTCCGTTCGGGGACGTGCGGGTCCGCCGGGCGATGGCACACGCGATCGACAGGGATGGTCTCTGCCAGGCGATCATGTTCGGTCTCTGCGAGACCCACTCTCAAGTGTTCCCATCGAGTTCGTTCGCCTTCGATCCGGGAATCCCCGACGATGTCTACGGCTATGACCCGGAGCAGGCCAGAGCATTGCTCGCCGAGGCCGACCTGCCCGATGGCTTCGAGTTCGATCTGGTGATCCTGGCAGGGGTGCCGCCCTACGCCGAGCTGTCGGAGGCAATCAAGGCGCAGTTCGCCGACGTGGGGATCACCGCCAATCTGATCACCATGGAGCCGGCCCGCGTCGCCGAGGTCACGTTCATCAACAACGAGTACGCCGCCTACCTCGCGGCCCGCGCAACGACCGACCCGAGCCTGTCGATCGAGAACTACTGGCTGCCGGGCGCGCCGACCAACTTCGCCGACGTGACGTCCGAGAGACTCCAGGAGCTTTACCGTGCAAGCATCTCCACGGGGGACCTCGACGCTCGGGCCGCCGTGCTCCGAGAGGCGTCTCAGGAGATCGTCGATCAGGTCATGGACATCGTGATCGCATATCCCCAATACGTCTTCGTGCGCACCGACAAGGTGCTCGGCTACCAACTCCCCGACGGCCAATCGTTCTCCGTGCGCAACGTTGGGATCGCCAGGTAGGGCTTGTGGCAGAGAACAAGGGCTTCGCGATGGGGCGTGAGCGCGGTGGCCGGCCAAGGAACTTGACGCTCGCTGCGTTCGCTCAGGCATCGAACGTCACGACACTCCCCGGCTCATGGCGGCATCCGTTCGCCGACGCCGGATATCTGAGCCTCGATTACTACATCGACTTGGCGCGGACGCTGGACCGAGGGGGTGTCGACCTCCTGTTCTTCGACGACCGTCTGGCCATGCCAGGTGTATACGGGGACTCGGAGCGCGAAGCGGTGCGTTGCGGGGCCCGGCCGGTGAAGCTCGATCCGATGCTCGTGCTCGCGGGGGTCGCGGCCAGCACGAGCCGGATTGGGCTTGCGGCGACGTGCTCGACAACCTACAACGCTCCCTACGGCCTGGCTCGATCCTTCGCCACGCTCGACCACCTGTCAGGCGGTCGAGCCGCCTGGAACATCGTCACCTCAGTCAACGGGAACGAGGCCAGCAACTTCGGTGTCGAGGCGGTCGATCACGACCAGCGCTACGAGATGGCAGACGAGTTCATGGAGGCCGTCTGCGCGCTGTGGTCGACTTGGGACGACGGTGCGCTGGTCGCCGATCGCCGCTCCGGCACGTTCGCTCTACCTGACCTCGTCCGTCCGGCCGACTATTCGGGGCGCTGGCACAAGGCAAGCGGTCCTCTGACGGTGCCTCGTTCACCACAGGGTCGGCCGTTGCTGATCCAGGCTGGTCAGTCGGAGTCGGGGCGCGCATTCGCGGCACGATGGGCTGACCTCGTCTTTGCGAACCCCCATACCTTCGACGCGTCCGTCGCCCAGCGTCGTGACCTGCACGATCGAATGGATGCACACGGACGAAGCGCCGATCAGGTGTGCTTTCTTCCGGCGATGCTCCCGATCGTCGGCGAGACCGAGGCCATTGCCCAAGCCAAAGTCGATGTTCTGACCGGGCTCGAGGACACCATGGCGTCGCTGGTCCTGCTTTCCGAGTTCACCGACCACGACTTCGCACAGCACGACATCGACGAGCCCATCTCCGACGAACTGTTAGCCAGTGTGGGAGGCTCGCGAGGCTTCCTCGCCGGTCTTACAGGCCGCCTCCACTCGGAGTTGGGTCGCGCCCCGACGGTGAGGGACTTGGCAGCCAACCGATCAACGGTGGCCAACGCGCTCACCTTCGTCGGGACAACCGACCAGGTGGCCGATCAGATCGCAGAATGGTTTGAGAGCGGTGCATGTGATGGGTTCGCCGTGATGGCGGGACACTCACCGGGAACCTACGAGGACTTCGTTCGCGCCGTCGTTCCGGAGCTGCGCCGACGCGGCTTGTGCGCGGCGCACGACCAACCGGCGACGCTCCGCGATCGCCTCGGAATCGAGGTGGCGCAGTGAGCGGCGCGGCGACCCCGGCCGGGCGGCGGCCAGCTCCCTTGGAAGGCGTTGTCGTGGTCGAAGCGGCAACACTCGGCGCGGCTCCGCTCGCTGGGACCTTCCTTGCCGAGTTCGGCGCACGCGTCATCAAGGTCGAGGCTCCCGGCACCGGTGACGAGACACGGAAATGGGGTAAGAAGCGGAACGGCATCGGGCTTGCCTGGAAGAACCTGAATCGCAACAAGCATTCCATTACAATCGATCTGCGGCGATCAGAGGGGCAGGAGTTGCTCCGAGCCCTCGCCGCACGCGCGGACGTACTCATTCAGAACCAACGGCCGAGCACGCTCGAGCGTTGGGGGCTCGACTACACCACGCTGCATCAACTCCTACCCCAGCTCGTCGTGCTGCACATCACCGCCTTTGGCCGCGGCGGCCCCTCGTCGGACCGCCGCGGGTTCGGCACTCTTGGCGAGGCGATGAGTGGCTTCGCGCACATGACGGGCGAGCCGGGCCAACCCCCTACGCTTCCGCCGTTTCCTCTTGCAGATGGTGTCGCCGCCTTGGCAGCGGCCTACGGCGTGATGGTCGCCATCCATCATCGCGACCAGCGCCGCGGGGGCGGGCAATACGTGGACGTCAATCTGATCGATCCGATCGCCCGCCTCTGCGACGGCAATGCATTTGAGTACGACCAGTTGGGGTTCGGTCCGCCGCGCTTCGGCAATCGATGGACCCTGAGCGTGCCCCGTAACGTCTACGCCACGCGGGATGGGCGATGGCTCGCCCTTTCTGGGAGCGCGACGACACCGGCGTTGGCCGCGCTTGCTGCTGTGGGGCGCAAGGACTGGGCCGAGGATCCGAGGTTCGCGTCGAGTGAATTCAGGGCCAGTCATGCCGACGAGATCGATGCCGCAGTGGCCGAATGGGTCGCTGCGCGGGACCAGGCCGACGCGTACGAACTCCTTCAGGAAGCTGGCGCGGCGGTGGCACCGATCTACGACTACGAGCAGTTGCGGCATGACGAGCACCTCCGTCAGCGCGGAAGCTTCGTATCGGTCGAGGATCCGACATTGGGGACGGCGACAGTACAGGGCCCGGTACCCCATCTCAGCGAGACTCCCGGCGCAGTACATACACTGGGTGCGACCGAGCCGGGCGCCGACACGAGGGCAGTCTTGGCGGAACTCCTCGGCTTCGATGACACGACGATAGACGACCTAGCCGCACACGGGGTCATCTGACGTGGATGTCGAGAGTCGCCGGGAACGTCGGCGCGCGCGGCTGCGCCGTTCTGAGTTGGCAACGCCGGCGACCAGCCGGGCAATGCTGGAGAAGGCGGCGGCCAGTGACGCCGACCTCGTGTTCGTCGATCTCGAAGACGCGGTCGCTCCGGAGCGAAAGGTGGAGGCTCGCGGGCTCGCAGCGGCAGCTCTCACCGGGTTGGCATGGTCGCCGGCCCGTGCCTGTCGCATCAATGGGGTGCACACACAGTGGTGTCATGGTGACCTCGAACACCTGGTGCGAGTTGCCGGCACAGCTCTCGACATCGTCATCGTGCCCAAGGTCCGCGGGCCACGCGATGTCTGGTTTGTCGATGACCTGCTCACGCAGCTCGAACTCGAACACCGCCTCGAACTCGGGAGGATCGGGATCGAGGTCTTGATCGAGGAGACAGAGGCACTTGCCGTTGTGGAGGAGATCGCTCGCTGTTCCGGTCGCATCGAGGCTCTCATCCTTGGGACCGGCGACCTTGCTGCCAGCCAGGGCGTACGCACGCGCTTTGTGGGGGCCGAGGTCGGGGGAGCGCCGTATCCCGGCGACCTTTGGCATTACGCGCGAAGTCGCATGATTGTCGCAGCGAGGGCGAACGGCCTTGACGCCGTCGACGGCCCGTATGGGGACTACCGAGATCCCGAGGGCTACCGTCAGGCCGCGCACTTCGGGTCCACGCTCGGTGCGGTGGGGAAGTGGTGCATCCACCCATCGCAGATCGAAGTCGCCAACGAAGTGTTCGCGCCGACGGCCGAGGAGATCCGGCACGCGCTTGATGTCACGGAAGCGGTCCGGCTCGCCGAGGCTCGGGGCCTCGGAGCGACCAGCCACGGAGGCGCCCTGATCGACCTCGCAAGTCGGCGAGTACAGGAAACCGTCCTGCGGCGGGCGCGATTGTGCGGCATGTTGGGAGCCGAGAAGTCGGGGCTATCCAGCCTGGCGGCGCCAAGCACGCTGCTTGACAGTTCGCCGTAGATAATGGTATGATACCATTACCTAGAAGGTGGCGTGACCGGGTCAGACCCGGGCCGCTCTCGCTGCGGTGAAGCCGAGGGTTGCACTGATGCGGCAACAGAAGAGAAGGGGGACTTCATGTCGAGGCCGACACGTTCACGAGTGATGCTCGCGCTGGTTGCAGTGAGTGCCGTAGTGGCATCCGCATGTGGCGGTGAGTCGGGCTCATCGGACCAGACCGAGCCGACCGCGCAGGACGCCGAGACGGGGGCGGTGTCGAGCACGACTGGTGTTGGGCGGGGCGGCGCGACACCGAGCACCGCTTCCGGTGTAAACGTTTCTGCTTCCACGCTTGTCGAGCAAGGCACCGTCGGAGACCCCGACTCCACAGTGCGGATCATCCTGACCCTTCCGCCGCAGTCGTGGGATCCTCACAAGTCGACGACGCCAAATGCGGCGATCACCTTCACGAGCCAAATCTACGACCGCCTGCTCTACTTGGAAGCCGATGGAACGCTCTCGCCAATGCTGGCGACCTCATGGCGGTTCTCCGAAGATGGCCTGGGCCTCGACCTCGAACTGCGTGACGACGTCACCTTTCACAACGGTGAGGTATTTGATGCTGAGGTTGCTGCGTCGAACCTGATTCGAGCGAAGGATCTGGGGTTAGCCGTAGCGCCCCAGTTGGCTAACGTCGTTTCAGCAGAAGCCACCGCGCCGCACATCCTGCACCTCACGCTCGACCACTCGGACCCAGCGTTCCTGTTCAACCTGGCAACCGTCGCGGGATCTATCATCAGCCCATCGGGAATGAACGACCCTGGGCTTGAGCAGGCCCCCTCGGGTTCGGGTCCGTTCACGCTGGTGTCATCAGACAGCACGAGGGTGGTGTTCCAGCGAAACGATGACTATTGGAACAAGGATCTCGTGCTACCTGCCTCGAAGGAGCTCCTCATCGCGGAGGATGAGGTGGCGCGGATCAATGCGCTCGAAGCCGGTGACGTCGATGCCGCCGGCGGCATTTCAGCTGCATCGCTTCCCTCCCTCCAGCGCAAGATCGATGACGGTACGTACAACCTGTACTCCTACAACAGCTACGTGGGGATCGTTCTCAAGTTCAACACGACGCTCGCACCACTCGACCAGTCCGAGGTGCGAACGGCGATCAATCTTGCAATCGACCGCGACCTCCTGAACGATGTCGCTCAAGAGGGCGCCGGGGACCCCAAGCACCAGATCGTGGCGAGTGGCTTCCCGGGGAACGTGGACGGCTTGCGGTACGACTACGACCCCGATGAAGCGCGGACTCTGCTCGACAGGGCCGGGGTGAGCGACGTCACGATGGAACTCGTGATGCCAACCGTGGAGCCGTACGCGACGATCGCACAACTCATCCAGCAACAGTTCGCGGCAGTCGGTATCACGGTGAACCTCCAGTCCTTCGCTGCTACCGAAGCGCGTCCAGCGTGGCGTGAAGGTGCTTTCCACATGGCCTTGCTGGGCGACGGCCTCACGAACCCCGACCCATCGTCGGCAGCAAACAACTTCCTCGGCCCGGACCAACCTGGCCCGATCGACGAAACCCTCCAGCAGTTGGTGAATGAGGCGTCGGCGTTCGAGATCGGAGAAGCGCGGACCAAGGCGTTCGAAGCAGTCAGCCGGTATATCTTCGAAGAAGCACTTGGTGCGCCCACGGTTACCGTTGCCAATATCTACCTGGCGCGGCCGAGCGTCTTGGGGATGGACCAGATGCCGTTCGCGAGTCAGGGCAGGAACCAAGACACGCTTCCGCTCATCCTGGCGATGGGTCGCTAACCGGCGCGATCCGAAACGTTCGATCGTTGCCGATTTAGAGGGGACATCCGGTTGCGATTCATCGTTCAGAGGCTCTTTTCCGCCTGCGGAACATTGTTCTTGGTGAGTATCGCCGCGTTCACCCTTCCTGAACTGGCACGCGGTGACGCAGCAGCGATCATTGCTGGAGACGATGCCACTCCCGACGTCGTGGAGCGTGTTCGACATAACCTAGGACTCGATCGGCCATTGTTCAGTCGGTTCTTCGGCTTCATAGCCGACGTCGGTCGCGGCGACCTCGGGGTAAGCATCCGGGTCAAGCCCGGAGCGACGGTCACCAGCATGATCGCCGATGCGTTGCCCGCGACGGCAAGCATGTTGGTGGTGGGGCTCTTGTTCGCGTGTCTCATGGCTCTGCCACTCGGAGTGGCTGCCGCCTTGCGACCTGGCTCGGTCATCGATCGGATGGTCTCGGTCTTCGCGGCGCTGTCGCAGGCGGTGCCGCCGTTCGTGCTCGCGTTGGTCCTCATTCTGTGGCTCTCGTTGGGCAGGGGCTGGTTTCCGGCTGTGGGCTATGTGCCCTTGACCGACGACGTCACCCAGTGGGCGAGCCACATCGTGCTCCCAGCACTGGCGCTTGCCGCAGCCGCTGGAGCAGAACTCACCCGCCAGACCCGCGGGGCGCTGGTCGATGTCTTCGAACAGGATTACATCCGAACCGCCATCGCCAAGGGACTCTCGAAACCGGTCGTGATCGGGCGGCACGCGTTGAAGGGGGCGTCCAGCCCGATCATCACGGTGCTTGGGTTGCAGGTTGCTCGCCTGATCGGTGGTTCGATCGTGGTTGAGAGGATCTTTGGTATCGCCGGCCTGGGTTCGCTTGCCTTCGATGCTGTATTGAAGCGAGACTTTGTGCTGATCAGGGGCGTCGTCCTGGTAACGGCCGTATTGGTGATCGTCGTGAACCTGATTGTCGATGTTGTCGACGATCGTCTCAACCCCAAGGCACGGGCGTGAGCATCGCCGAACGGGTCGATCAAACGCCTACTGTCCCGCCGGATGAGATGGCTGTTCCGCGCACCAGTCGCGTACGGCTCTTTGTCGAGCAGCGCGTCGCGTTCGCCGCACTCGTGGTTCTGGTAGCTCTGCCTCTGGCGTGCGTTCTTGCGGGGGTGCTCCCAGTCCAAGACCCGAATCTACAGGTGCCGACGGTTCGGCTCGGCCACCCCACGACTGACAACTGGCTCGGCGCCGACAACCTCGGGCGCGACAACCTCGCTCGGCTCCTCTACGGCGGACGAGTCACCTTGCTTGCAGCTGTGCAGGCCGTCGGAGTCGCGGTCATCCTCGGTGTTCCGCTTGGAGTTCTGGCGGGGTTGGCTGGTCGATGGGTCGACGCGGTGCTGCGCACCTGTATGGACGCGTTGATGAGTATCCCGCCGCTCCTCCTTGCGTTCGCTATCGTCGGGGTGCTGGGGCCGGGCCTGACGAATGCGATGCTCGCCGTAGGGATCGTGATGACGCCCCGCTTCCAGCGAGTGGCGCGGTCCGGCGCACGCCAGGTTGCGCGCGAGACCTATATCGAAGCCAGCCGGGCTGCGGGCTGTTCACCGTGGCGCTTGCTGTGGCGGCATGTGCTTCCCAATGCGAGTGGACCACTCCTCGTGCAGATCTCGTTCAGCATCGGCTTCGCTGTCACCGCTGAAGCCAGTCTCAGCTTTCTTGGATTGGGTGTTCAGGCGCCTCAAGCCAGTTGGGGGTCGATGGTGCGCGAGAGCTTCAACGTGATCCGCCGGGATAGTTGGCAGATCGTCCCGCCGTCGGTAGCGATCGCAGCGACGCTCTTGGCAACATCGCTCGTCGGGGATGGGATTCGCGACGCAATCAACCGTTCGGGTGGGGGGAGGTCCGCCGGTGCGCGACTGTGACGCTGCTGCCCCGTTGCTGACCGTCAGCGACCTGTGCGTCCAGGTGGAACGTGGGCGAGGCCACTCGGCGATGGACGTGCTCACCGACGTCAGCTTCGACTTGGCGCGCAAGGAAATGCTGGGGATCGTCGGTGAGTCTGGTTGTGGGAAGACCATGACCTCGCTCGCGATCATGGGTCTCCTTCCACGCGGCCTCAGGATCACCTCTGGGTCGGTTCTGCTCGGACAGGATGAACTTGTCGGACGCTCGTCGGCCGAACTCGGCCGAATCCGGGGTCGGCGGATCGCGATGATCTTCCAGAACGCCGCTCGGAGCCTCAATCCGTCCTTCCCGGTCGGCTATCAGATTGCAGAAGTGGCGCGGCGCCATCTGTCAATGAGCCGCCGCGCTGCTGCGGCGAGAGCGATCGAAATGCTCGACCTGGTCGGGATTCCACGGGCAACGGAACGGGCCCGTCAGTATCCACATGAGTTCAGCGGGGGGATGTGCCAGCGAGTGATGATCGCGATGGCACTCGCGTGCGGACCCGACGTGTTGCTCGCCGACGAGCCGACTACTGCACTCGATGTAACCGTTCAGGCACAGGTGCTGGCACTTCTGCGACGGCTCCAGGAAGACTTGGGCCTTGGTGTTGCGCTGGTCACCCACGATCTCGGCGTGGTCGCGGAGGTTTGTGACCATGTCGTGGTCATGTACGCGGGTGAAGTGGTGGAGCAGGCCGAGGTCGAAGCGTTGTTCGCGCGGCCGGGACACCCCTACACGCAAGGTCTGCTGGGTGCGATCCCGCGCAGTGAGCACCGGCACCGTCCTTTCAATGCCATCCCCGGCGCCGTGCCGCGGCTTGGCGGCTGGTCGAGCGGTTGCCGTTTCGGCCCGCGCTGCATCCACAGGTCCGATGCGTGTCAGCGCCCTGTCGCCCTGAACGCCTGGGGTCCTGAGGGCAGCGTCCGCTGTGTCCGGGTCGGCGAGGTGGGAGGGTGAGCGTGTCGGTCCTCGAACTCGATCGGATCGTGAAGACGTATCCGGCGGCTCGTGGGCTACTGGGGCGCGGCCGCAGACGGGTCACAGTGCTCGATCATGTGTCGATCACCGTCGAGGAGGGCGAGACGGTGGCAGTAGTTGGGGAATCCGGTGCGGGCAAGTCAACGCTCGGCCGAATCGCGCTGAACCTGATTCGTCCCGACTCGGGCCGAACGGTGGTCGCGGGTCAGGATCTGGGCGCGTTGAGCGCCACTCAGCTGCGGCGTTATCGCGGCGTCATGCAGATGGTCTTTCAAGACCCGTATGCCTCGTTCGATCCCATGGTCTCCCTGGAGGACGCGGTGTGTGAGCCGCTGCTCCTGCACACGTCGATGTCCCGCGCCGAGCGCCGACGCGAAGCGCTTCGGTTGATGGAGCGGGTGGGTATTCGAGCTGAGCAGGCGCGGCGATTCCCCAACGAGTTGTCGGGTGGACAGCTTCAGAGGGTGGCGATAGCGCGCGCCTTGGCCACTCGTCCCAAAGTCATCGTGTGCGACGAACCGGTCGCCTCACTCGATGCTTCAGTGCGAGCGCACGTGCTGAACCAGTTCCGCGAGATTCAGGCCGAGGACCGTGTTTCCTACCTCTTCATCTCGCACGACCTGTCGCTGGTTGGTGCCCTCGCTGACCGCGTCGCGGTCATGTATAGCGGCACGGTGGTGGAGCAGGGGTCCACGAAGGAGTTCTTTGCCCAGCCGATGCATCCGTATTCCCGGCGCCTGCTCGAGTCGGTGCCGGAGCCGGATCCGACACGCCGTCGCCTCCGCCTGGTCGACGGTGCTCTTGACGCGGCGGCGCCGGTCGCCGATGGCTGCGTGTTCCGGCACCGTTGTCCGGACGCGATCGACGCGTGCCGGGTCGCACCGACGCTGTTGCCGACGGCGCACGGCGGGATGGTGGCCTGCCATCTCGCCTCATCGGTGCCAGTACGGGCGCAGGATCCACGTTCCCTTCAGCAAGACAATGGCCCAGCTCCAGATCTGGGGCCGTGGTGATGTTGGTTTACCTACAGGCTGGAGGGACCAGTCAACCAAGGAGGTTCGTATGTCGACGTTAGGTCTCCAGTTCCGGTCGCGCGAGGACGTATCGCCGGTTGACGTGGAGGTTCCCAAGCCCAGTAGCGAGCCAGCGCGCGCGCCAAAGGTGCGCTCGGTCCGGCCGTTCGTGGGTGGCGTCGGCCCGGACGCTCCCGAGGGTCCTCAGGCTGTCTTGATCGAGGACTATCCGCCCTACGGTGTTACTCGATCCCACTTTCACGCCGTGGATCAGTATCACATCTTCTTCGGGTCTGAAGGCTCCTGGTATCAGAGGTCGCCGATTCCTGCGCTCGGCGTGCACTATGCGGATGCGTACGCCACGTACGGGCCGTTCGGCACCGACGAGGTCAGTCTGACCTTTTTCGCGTTGCGGGCGACACCGTCCAGGATGATCGCGTATATGCCGGAGTCGCGTGATCAGCTCAAGTACCGCGGACGGCGGCACGCCTTCCTCGATGTCGGTGAGGCGTTGGTTCTCGCATCCAATGATGAGGAGTCGCAGTGGACCGATCTCATTCAGGAACATGACGACGGCTTGCACGCCGAGGTCGCGAGGATGGCTCCCGGTGCCTCGATTGATCTACCACCGCTACCCGATCCGTCACCTGGCCGGTACATCTTCATCGCCGCCGGCGACCTCGTTCAAGGCGACATGCACCATGCCGAGGGGTGCCTGGCCTGGGACCCTGGCGATGTGCCCGCTGGCCCGCTGTACGCGGGCGCGCGGGGGTGCAATCTGCTCGTATTGCAGATGCCGCAGTGCACCGTCCCGTCCGAGTATCAGTAGCAAGAACCGACCCACGATCATGGCGCGTTCCATCCGGCACGGTCGTTCGGTGGCTGCACCCGATTATCGATGACCAGTCGGTCAAGGAGGAGACATGTCGCTTGGTCCACCCGAAGCGGTGATCGTCGCCACTGCCCGCAGCCCGATCGGGCGAGCCCACAAGGGCTCGCTCGTCGGTCTCCGCCCTGACGACATGGCGGCACAGATCGTCAGGGCACTGATGGACAGTGCGCCCCAGGTGTCAGCCGACGCGATCGACGATCTGGTCCTGGGCTGTGGCCAGCCATTCGGCGAGGCCGGGTTCAACGTGGCCCGCGTGGTTGCGATCCTGGCGGGCCTCGACGATGTGCCCGGTGTCACGGTCAACCGCTTCTGCTCGTCATCGCTTCAGGCCATCCGCATGGCTGCTCACGCGATCAAGGCAGGGGAGGGAGATGTGTTCATCGCCGCCGGGGTCGAGGCGATCAGCCGGCGGGGAGCCGGTGAGAGTGATGCGTCCAACCCACAGTTCACACCGGCTCGGGAGCGGACCGAGCGCCGCTCGCTCGGCGGTGCGCCCACCTGGACGCGAACCGAAGGCCTTCCCGACTACTACATCGCGATGGGTCAGACCGCCGAGAACGTCGCCCAGCACGAGAACGTGTCGCGTCAGGAGCAGGACGAGTTCGCAGCGCTCAGCCAGCAGCGCGCGGTCGCTGCCGTCGAGAGCGGCTTCTGGGCCGAAGAGCTCACACCGCTGACCCTGCTCGACGGCACCGTCATCGACAAGGACGACTGCCCGCGCTCCGGCACTACCGTCGAGAGCCTCGCCGGCCTCAGGCCCGCCTTCCGCGCCGACGGCACCGTCACCGCGGGCAACGCTTGCCCGCTCAACGACGGCGCCGCGGCTGTGCTCGTGATGAGTGGCACTCGGGCGAAGGAGTTCGGCCTGATTCCGCTCGCCCGGATCGTTTCATCGAGTGTTACCGGGCTGAACCCCGAGATCATGGGCCTTGGTCCGATCGAGGCGATCCGCCAGGCGCTTGCCCGGGCTGGCAAGACGGTCGATGACATCGACCTGTTCGAGATCAACGAGGCGTTCGCGGCTCAGGTCGTGCCGTCCGCCGAGCACCTCGGCATCAGCTGGGACAAGCTCAACGTCTCCGGTGGGGCGATCGCCCTCGGGCACCCGTTCGGCATGACCGGAGCCCGCATCATGACCACCCTGATCCACAACCTTCAGCACCACGACCAGCAGTTCGGTGTGGAGAGCATGTGCGTCGGCGGCGGACAGGGCATGGCCATGGTGATCGAACGCTTGAGCTGACGGATCGTGTTGGCCACCGGTCATCGCAGGGCTGATACCTGCAAGCTCAGAGGTAGGGGGACGTGTCGGGGTTGCGGGCGGTGACGATCTGGTCTGCCCGTTCAGTCACCAGCGGGCGCATCTGCGGGCTGGGGAGCACCCAGAGCCGGTTCTGACTGATCGCGTCGATGACGTGGGTGGCAACCTCGGCTGGCTGCATGCCACCCGCGAGCAGCGCTCGGAGCTCGGCTCGCCGGGCTGGGTCGTGGGCGGACACGTCGTCGGGCGGCGGGCCGGCCTCGGCCGGCCAGTTGCGATGCGAGTCGATGATGTTCGTCGCCACGAAGCCGGGGCACAGCACCGACACACCGACGCCAACATCGAGTTCACGCAGATCGTGGAAGAGCGTCTCGGAGAGTGCCACGACTGCGGACTTGCTGACGTTGTATGCCGCCATCTGCGGGCCAGCGATCAAGCCGGCCATCGACGCCGTGTTGACGACATGCCCGCCGCGCTGTTCGAGTAGCAGCGGCAGGAACGAGCGAACCCCGTTCAGCACGCCGCCGAAGTTGACGGCCATGACTCGATCCCAGGCGCTCGAGGGCATCTCCCAGGCGCGGCTGTCGCCGCCACCGATGCCCGCGTTGTTGCACACCACGTCGACCCGCCCGAACAGCGCGCAGGCGTAGTCGCGCAGGGCGTCGACGGAGGAACGATCGGCGACATCGACCGTCATGCCGTGGGCGGCTGCCCCGAGCCGTGTGACCGCGGCTTCGAGGGCGCCCTGCTCGACATCGCCGATCACGACCGACATGCCGTCGGCGAGGAACCGCTGGGCGAGGGCGTAGCCGATCCCGCTTGCGCCGCCCGTCACGACGGCCACCTTCGTGTTCACAGCCGGAACGCCCGCTCGGCGTTGTGGCGCAGGAAATGTGGCCACACGGCCTCTTTGAGGGGGAGTGCGGCCAACTCGCGGAGGATTCGCTCGTACGACAGCGTGGGCCAGTAGCCCGCGTACAGCACCTTCTCGCGCCCTCTGCTGTTCATGAAGTCGATGATCTCGCGCGGGTAGTAGCGGGGTGCGAACCCCGTGGTGGCGTAGTACAGGTTCGGCCACCTCAGCAGCATCTTGACGCACTCGCCGACCCACGGCTCGCCGCCGTGCCGCATGACCACGCGCAGCTCCGGAAAGAACCAACACACGTCATCGAGGTGGATCGGATGCTGGCTCCAAGCGGGCACCCGTGGGCCCGGAAACCCGACGTTGACGTACGCGGCGAGGTCGAGCTCGACGCATTTCGCGTAGATCGGGTAGTACTCCCTCGAGTTGGTCGGGATGAACGGGTAGATCGCATGCGGGGTCAGCGACACGCTGCGGACGAACGGATAACGCTCGGCAAGCTCCGAGAGTCGCCGGATCGCGACCATCCCCTCGTGCGGATCGACCCGCAGCGACACCGAGACGCGATCGCCGAACGGAGCGATTCGGTCGAAGTCGGCAAGCTCGGTGTCGAGCGGCATCGGGACGTGGGCCTTGTCGATGTTCCACCGGTCGAGGTTGGCCAGCCAGCGGTCGAGGTCGTTCGCCGTCGCGATTCGATCGTCGTAGTCGTCGTCGTGCCGGAACAGATAGCTGGCGACATCGGTCGATGGCCACGCGTCGAGGCTCTCCTGGTCCCGTAGCGACTCGCGCGGCATCGGTACGTCGAGCGCGCGGCCGTCGAACCCGGTGCGCACGAACGCGTCGATGATCGGGACCGGCGGCGTCGACTCGACCCACGTCGCACGGGGCGGACTGCCGGGTGACCTGTCGCTCATCTGCGAACTCCAAACGCTCTCGGCGCCCCGGGCGGGCGCAGCCGTATGTACTGGTATCATACCATGAAATCCTGAGTGATGGAGCGCCCAATGTCGCGGTCGCTTGACAGGAGCGCTCGATGTGGAGATAATGGTAAGATACCAATAAATGCCTCGGTGAGATACCAGGAGTTGCCAGGGCGTCGAGAGGAGATCGAAGTGGGAGAAACCCTTGCGGAGAAGTTGACGCTCGAGCGCGTCGCCAAGTACGGCCGGAGCGAGACGGTGACCTTCATCGACGAGCCCGCAACGGAGCCGCTGTTCTGCCCACTGATCTCGGTCGACGACCATGCCCTGGAGCCGGCCAACCTGTTCGAAGGGCGGCTGCCACAGCGGCTGCAGGATCGGGCCCCTTACGTCGAGCCGGCTGCCGATGGCGCGCCGTGGTGGATGATCGACGGGGTCCGCCTGCCGATCACGTTGCTCAACGGCGCGTCGGGCCGGGTGATGTCGGAGTGGCTTCCGGTCGCGTCGGACTTCGACGAGCTACGGGCCGGGTGCTTCGACTCCCAGGCCCGCCTGGCCGACCTGGATCAGGCGGGGGTCTGGGCCAGCTTGTGCTTCGGCTCGACCATCTGGGGGTTCGCCGGAACCCGGTTCTCGATCATGTCCGACCCCGAGGTGGGCCTGGCGTGCCTGCGTGCGTACAACGACTGGATGCTCGAGGAATGGTGCGGTGTTGCGCCCGAGCGCTACATACCGTGCCAGCTTCCGTGGCTGCGCGACGGGGAGGTCGCTGCCGACGAGATTCGACGCAATGCCGAGCGCGGCTTCAAGGCGGTGAGCTTCTCCGAGAACCCCGAGGGGCTCGGGTTCCCGAACATCTACGACCCCTTCTGGGATCCGTTCCTGCGGGCGTGTGAGGAGACCGAGACAGTCGTCAACCTGCACGTGGGATCGTCAGGGACACGTCATCGGCCATGCTCGGCGTCGCCGGAGTCGGTGTCGATCGCCCTGTTCCCGGTGAGCGGAATTCTGGCGCTGGTCGACTGGATCTACGCGGGCGTGCCGTTGCGCTTCCCGAAGCTCACGATCGCCCTCTCGGAGGCCGGCGTCTCGTGGGTTCCGATGGCGATCGAGCGTCTCCGACGTGCCTACCGACATGCCGAGGGGTTCGGTCGCGGGTGGCCGAAGGACGCCCCCACCCCGGTGGAGCTGGTCCATCGGAACTTCGTGTTCACGTCGATCGAGGACCCGTCAGGTTTCCGGATGCTGGACCTGATCGGCGAGGACCGCGTGATGGTCGAAACCGACTACCCCCACTTCGACAGCACGTGGCCTGCCTGCCAGGCGATGATCCGCGACCAGCTCTCGGGAATGGATCCGAACACGATCCGCAAGCTGTGCTTCGAGAACGCCGCGCGGATCTACCGGCACCCTGCGCCGCCGACCGAGATGATCGCGACAGCCGAGGTGTCGCGTCCGGCCGGGGCAGGCGTCGCGCCGTGAGCAATCAGGCAACAGCGGCGGTGCGGTTGCCGCCGGTGGGAACCCCCGACTTCGGTGATGACCACGACCGGCATCGGCTCTACATCAAGCAGCGGCTCGCCGCCGCCTTCCGCATCTTTGCCAGATACGGGTTCACGGAAGGCCGCGCCGGACACATCACGGCTCGCGACCCCGAGTTCGCCGACAGGTTCTGGGTCAACCCGCACGCGATGGCCTTCGCCCAGATCCGAGCCTCGGATCTGATCTGCGTCGATCACAGCGGTCAGGTCGTGGTCGGCGACCGCCCGGTGAACCTCGCCGCGTTCACGATCCACTCGCGGATTCACGCGGCGCGCCCCGACGTGGTGGCCGCGGCCCACGCGCACACGCCCCACGGCAAGGCGTGGTCGGTGTTCCGGCGCGAGCTCGACCCTTTGACACAGAGTTCATGTGCCTTCTATCGCGACCACGTCGTGTTCGGCCACTACGACGGAGCGGTCATCGAGACGAGCGAAGGCGACTTGATCGCCGAAGCCCTCGGCTGCCACAAGGCGGCCATCCTCGCCAACCACGGCAACCTCACCGTGGGGGCCAGCGTCGACGAGGCGGCGTTCTGGTTCATCGCCATGGAGCGGGCCTGCGAGGTGCAGTTGTTGGTGGATGCCTCACACCGCCGACCCACGCTGCTCACCGACGAGCAGGCCAGCAAGGCGGCCGGGCAGGTCGGTCTGGCCTCGACCGGGTGGAAGTCGTTCCAGCCGCTGTGGGACTGGATCACGGCTGAGGAGCCCGCCCTCCTCGATTGACGCGCTCGGCCAGAGCTGCCGCTCTCGCCGACCTGAAGGACTGACCCCTTGAAAGGAACCACCCCCTCTATGGACATCCCGATCATCGATACCGACACCCACCTCAGCGAGCCACCCGACCTCTGGACGTCGCGGCTTCCGATGGACAAGTGGGGCAGCGACGTGCCGCACGTCGTCTTTGACGAGTCACGGCAGATCGATCGGTGGATCATCGGTGGACGGCGGGCCCCAGGCGTCGGAGCGTTCGTCAGCTCCAAGTGGCCCGAGTTCCCACCCTCGCATCCTCCCACCCGTGAGGCGGCCGACCCCGGAGCGTTCGACGCCGACGCGCGCATTGCCCGGATGGACGAGAACGGCATTCGGGCCGAGGTGCTGTTCCCGAATCTGTACGGGTTCGTCATCCACCCCTTCCTCTCGATCAAGGACGCCCGGCTCCGCCTCGAGTGCATCCGGGCCTACAACGACTTCACCTACGACTTCACCCGGGCCGCGCCGAGCCGGTTCATCATGATGATCGCCCTGCCGTTCTGGGACGTCGAGGCGTGCTGTCGTGAGGTCGAGCGGTGCCACGAGCGCGGGTTCCGGGGTGTGCTCTTCCCCAGCAAGCCGTACAAGCTCGACCTGCCCAGGCTCGAGGATCCGCACTGGGCGCCACTGTTCAAGATGGCCGAAGAACGCGGCCTCTCGATCAACTTTCACATCGGTTTCCAGGACTTCACCGAAGACGAGTTCAAGGCGATGACCGGCCGCGGTAACACGCGCGCTCGTTACGCCAGGGACAGCTCGCTGACGATCCTCGGGCTCGCCGAGGTGGTGGGCGACGTGCTCACATCCGATGTGTGCATCCAGTACCCGAACTTGAAATTCGTGCTCGTCGAGAGCGGCTTCGGATACCTGCCCTACCTGCTCGAAACCCTCGACTGGCAGTGGGCCAACACGGGCGCCGCGCAAGAGAACCCAGGCCGGGAACTGCCCAGCTACTACTTCAGGCAGAGCGTCTACTCGGCGTTCTGGTACGAGCGGACCACGATCGAGCGGATGGTCGACCTGTACCCGGACAACGTCATGTTCGAGACCGACTACCCGCACTCGACGAGCCTGTCGCCGGGGCCGGCCTCGACGGCCGAGCCGCCGCGCGTCGAGGCCGAGCGGGCGATCCGCAACCTCAGTCCTGAACTCGCCCACAAACTGCTCTACGGCAACGCCGCGCGCCTCTACGGCGTCGAGTGAGAGGTCACCATCACCCATGTACCCAACAGTCGGATCGGTCCGCTTCGAGCAGAACGACCCCTACCTCCTGGAATTGATTTTCGACGGGCCGGGACTGAACTCGGTCGACGCCGACGCCCACCGACTGCTCGCCGAGGTCTGGGACGACATCGACGACGACGATCGGGTGCGCGCCGTACTGGTCCGCGGGGCCGGCAGGGGCCTCTCGTCCGGTGGCAGCTTCGAGATGCTCGAGGCGCTCACCACCGACCCGGCGACGCGGGAGCGGATCAAGGCCGAGGTGCGCGGCACCGTCGTCGGCATGCTCGGCTGCTCGAAGCCGATCGTCTCCGCGATCCACGGGCCGGCGGTCGGCGCGGGCTTGGCGGTGGCCCTCTTGGCCGACATCTCGGTGGCGGCTCGGTCGGCCCGGATCCTCGACGGCCACACCAAGCTCGGTGTGGCTGCTGGAGATCACGCCGCGCTGTGCTGGCCGCTGCTGTGCGGGATGGCCAAGGCCAAGTACTACCTCCTCACCTGTGACGACCTCACCGGCGAGATGGCCGCCGAGATAGGGCTCGTCTCGCTGGCTGTCGACGACGACGAACTGGCGAGCCGGAGCCGACAGATCGCGGTCTCGCTGGCCCAGGGCGCGCGACGGGCGATCAGCGCGACCAAGCTGGCGTTGAACAGCTGGTACGAGGTGTTCCAGCCGAGCTTCGAGCAGTCACTGGCTGGTGAGTTCGAAGGATTCGCGCAGCCCGAGGCAGCCGAGGGCCTGCGCGCCATCCGCGAGCGACGCGCTCCCCGTTTCGTCGAGTTGTCCGAGTGAACCACTCCGCAGGGGACTCGGGTGAGGCTGGCGCCGGCCGCGGCGACGTGCTGTGGCACCCGTCGGCTGAGGCTGTCGCTCAGTCCACCGTGGCGGATTACTCGCTGTGGCTCGCGGAGCGGCATGCGCTCCGGTTCGGCGGCTACCGCGAGCTGCAACGATGGTCGACGTCTAACGTCGGGGAGTTCTGGGAGTCGCTCTGGCACTGGCACAGCGTGCTGGGCACTCGTGGTGATGGCCCCGCGATCGACGATCGGTCGATGCCGGGGGCCCAGTGGTTCGCCGGAGCCCGGCTCAACTTCGCCGAGCAGATCCTCGGGCGCGCCGACGTGCAGCCCGATGCCGTGGTGATCCGTCATTGCTCCGAAGGCGACCCCGGGTTCACCGAGTTCACCTGGCGTCAGCTTCGTGACGACGTCTCCAAGGTCGCCAGTTGCCTGCGTGACTGGGGTGTCGGGCCGGGCGATCGAGTCGCCGGTCTGCTCCCCAACGGACCAGAGGCGATCGTGGCGTGCCTGGCGACGGTGTCGATCGGGGCGGTGTGGTCCGGCTGCGCGCCCGAATACGGCCCAGCCGCGGTCGTCGACCGCTTCGGTCAACTCGGTCCGCGGGTGCTGTTCGCGGCAACGTCGTACCGTTACGGGGGCGCGACGTTCGATCGAACCGGCAACCTCGACGAGGTCGTCGCGTCGATCGCCACGCTCGAACGGGTCGTCGTCGTCGGCAGCGCAAGGGAACAGGCGGCCGAGCAACCTCGACGTGCGGCCGGGAGCTGGAGCTGGCACGCCCTACTCGATCGTCCGGCGACCCCACTGCGTTACGTTCACGTGCCGTTCGACCACCCGATCTGGATCCTGTTCACATCGGGAACCACCGGCCCGCCGAAGGGCATCGTCCACGGGCACGGTGGTGCAGTGCTCGCCGCCGTGCAGGGATTGAGGCTGCACCTCGACCTCGGTAGTGGCGACACGTTGTTCTGGTACACCTCCACCGGGTGGGTGGTTTGGAACATCGTGCTCAGCGCGCTGATGTTCTGCCGCCAGGCCGTGATCTACGACGGTTCGCCGACGTGGCCAGATGCCGACCAGATCTGGCGTCTCGCCGACGACAGCGACACCACGGTGCTCGGCGTCAGCGGGGCGTACTTGACGAGCACAGCGGCGCGAGCCGAGACGGCATCTGGCCCGACCTGCCGTGCACTGCGGGCGCTGTGCTACACCGGATCGGCGATCGCGCCGGACCACTTCGACTGGGTCCTCGACACGTTCGGGCCGGACGTGTGGTTCTCTTCGGTCAGCGGAGGCACCGAGGTCGGTTCGACCTTCTTCCTCGCCGGTTGCATCACGCTCCCGCTGCGACGCGGCGAGTTCCAGTGCTGCGGGCTGGGCGTCGCTCTCGCCGCATACGACGACGCCGGTGCCGCCGTGACCGACGAGGTCGGCGAGCTGGTGATCGCCGAGCCGGTGCCTTCGATGCCGCTACGATTCTGGAATGACCCCGACGGGTCCCGGTACCTGCAGGCCTACTTCACCGACTATGCAGGCGTGTGGCGGCACGGTGACCTGGTCAGCGTGTTCGCCGACGGTGGGGCGATGCTGCTTGGACGTTCCGATGCGACGTTGAATCGCAACGGTATCCGTGTCGGGACGGCAGAGATCTACCAGGTCGTCGAAGCCATGCCGGGGGTGAGCGATGCGCTGGTGGTCGACCTCTCGACACCAGGTTCACCTCGTGTCGTCCTGTTCGTTGCACTCGAGGCGGAGACGACGCTCGAGCCCGACCTCATCACCGAGTTGCGCGAACAGCTGCGAACCCGCCTGTCTCCCCGGCACGTGCCCGACGAGATACGGGCCGCGCCGGCCATCCCGCGTACCCTCAACGGGAAACGTCCAGAAGTGCCAGTGCGCCGGGTGTTGTCCGGGGAGTCGCCCGAGAAGGTGCTGAACTCGGCGGCGCTGATGAACCCCGAATCGATCGACTGGTTCGCGAAGGTGGCCAAGGCATGAACGACAGGACTGGTGACGACATGCAGGGCACCGACACCCTCACCCGGGAAGCGACGGAAGCCACCATCGAGTCGGTCCGAGTCGCCGTACGAGCCTGGTTGATGGAGCACTGGCAGCCAGACGCGGGCTTAGTGAGCTGGCGCCGGCAGCTCGCGTCGTCGGGCTGGGCAGTGCCGTCGTGGCCCGAGCAGTGGCACGGCCGCGGCTTGCCCGCCTGGGCCGACGACGTGGTCCGCGACGAGTTCGCCCGCGGCGGATTCGTCGGACCACCGGCCGGCGTCGGCATGCGGCTGGCCGGCCCGGCAATCCTCACCCACGGCCCCGACCACCTCCGCCAGGAGTTTCTGCACGGCACGATCACGGGCGAGACGACGTGGTGCCAACTGTTCAGCGAGCCGGGTGCCGGGTCGGACTTGGCAGGCCTCACGGCCACCGCCACGCTCGACGGGGACGCCTGGGTGATCAACGGCCAGAAGGTGTGGAGTACGAGCGCCCACCATGCAGACCTCGGCTTGCTGCTCGCCAGAACCGACTGGAACGCGCCCAAGCATCTGGGGATCTCCTGTTTCATCTTGCCGATGCGCCAGCCCGGCGTCGAGGTTCGCCCGCTGCGACAGATGAACGGGCACAGTTCGTTCAACGAGATCTTTCTCACCGATGCCCGCGTGCCGATCGGTCACGTCATCGGCGGCAAGGGCAAAGGTTGGGATGTCGCCTTGACCACGCTGGCCTTCGAGCGACGCTTCGGGGTGATGTCCAGGCCGATGTACACGACCGGCGAGGGCCGCGCGGTCGAGGAGGCGCGACGCGAGGCCGCTGAACACCACCGCCCCTATGTGTGGTACCCGCAGCGGGCCGGCCGGGTCGACCTCGTGCTCGATCGGGCACGGGCCACGGCCAGGTCCGACGAGCCGGTGCTCCGGCAGGAGATCGCGCGCCTGATGACGATCTCCCGGATCAGCCAGTGGACCGCCCAGCGCGCGCAGAGCGCGCGTGCGCTCGGCCGGCCGCCCGGGCCCGAAGGCTCGATTGGCAAGTTGGCCACCAGCCTCGTCTCCAAGCAGGCGGCCCACGTCCACGCGGCGATCGCCGGTGCGGGCGGCATGCTCACCGGCCGCGACAGCCCGCTCGACGGCGTCATCGCCGAGATACTCGTCTCGGTGCCGGCCCAGTCGATTGCCGGAGGCACCGACGAGATTCAGCGCAACATCCTTGCCGAGCGGGTGCTCGGCCTGCCGCGTGAGGGCCCGTCGACCAGCGATCGGCCGTTCCGAGAGGTCATGCACGGCTCATGAGTGTTTCTCCCGGCCCACTCGCCGGTATTCGCGTGATCGACGTCACCACGACCGTGCTCGGCCCGTACTGCACCTACCTCTTGGGGTGTCTGGGGGCCGAGGTGATCAAGATCGAGAGCCCCGGCGGCGACATCGCCCGGGCGATGCGCGGGGCCGGCGAGCAGCGGACGTACCTGCTCAACCGCGGCAAGCGCAGCGTCGTCCTCGATCTCAAGCAGCCGAGCGCCGTCGAGGCGCTGGCCGCGCTTGTGGCGACCAGCGACGTGTTCATGCACAACCTGCGCGCCAGCGCGGCGAGCCGCCTTGGAATCGACTACGAGCAGGTCTCGGGTTGGAATCCGTCGGTGATCTACTGCGCGGCGACCGGATTCGGCGAAGGCGGCAGGTACGAGAACCTGCCCGCCTACGACGACATCATTCAGGCGGTGTCGGGGCTCGCCTACCTGCAGCGCGACGACGAGGGGTCGCCGCGCTACATGAACACCGTCATCGCCGACAAAACGGCCGGCATGTCGGCGGTGAGCGGCATTCTCGCCGCGCTCTATCACCGTGAACGGACGGGGGTGGGGCAGATGGTGAACATCTCGATGTTCGAGTCGCTGGCGGCGTTCGTCCTGGTGGAACACCTCCAGGGCATGGCGGTCGAACCTCCCAGCGGACCACCGGGATACACCCGGGTGATGTCGCCTCACCGGCGCCCCTACCGGACCCTCGACGACCGGTTCGTCGCCGTCCTGCCGTACACCGACGCCCACTGGGCACGGGCCTGCCATTTGCTCGGCCGGCCCGATCTGATCGACGATCCCGAACTGGGCAGGGCGCGCGAGCGGGTTCGCCACGTCGACCGCGTGTACGAAGTGCTCGCCGCGTACTGCGCGTCCAGGACCGCGGACGACGTGGTTGCCGAGATGCGCGGCACCGACATCCCCTGTGTCGAGGTCAACTCGCTCGACGATCTACTCGACGACCCGCACCTGCACGACGTGGGCTTCTACGACGTCACCCCGGCCGACACGATGCGCCACATCGAGTCGGTGCCGCGCTTCTCCGCAACGCCGACCGAGCACCCGCAGCCGGGGGCGATCCTGGGTGAGGACAGCGTGGCGATCCTGCGCGAGGTGGGACTCGCGCAGGAGGCGATCGACGCCATGATCGCCTCCGGTGCGACGGTCGCCGACGGGAACGACGATCGATGAGTGACCCGGGCGACGTCGCCGACGGAGCGGTACCCGATGCCTCCTCCGGCGACCTCCTGGTCACAACCGTCGGCGAGGTCGCGACGATCGAGATCGTCCGCCCGCCGAACAACTACTTCGATGTTCGCCTGGTCGCCCAGATCGTCGGCGCCTGCCGGGTCGCTGCCGGGCAAGGTTGCCGTGCCGTGCTGCTGTGCAGCCGCGGCCGCCACTTCTGCGCCGGTGCGAACCTGGCGGGCGACCGCGTCACCAGCCTCGACGGCAAGCACCTCTACGACTACGCGATCGAACTGTTCGAACAGCCGCTGCCGATCGTGGCCGCGGTCCAAGGCGGAGCGATTGGTGGGGGACTCGGGCTGGCCCTCGCCGCCGATCTGCGGATTGCCTCGCCCGAGGCCAGGTTCTCGGCCAACTTCGCGACGCTTGGTCTGTCCCACGGCTTCGGCCTGACCGAGACACTGCCGCTCGCTGTCGGGCACGAGACAGCGCTGCGTCTGCTGTACACCGGCGAGCGAGTCACCGGTGACGCCGCGTTGTCGATGGGGTTGTGCACCGAAGTCGTGCCCATCGATGAGCTGCGCGACGCAGCCCGACGGCATGCCTCGGCAATCGCTCGATCAGGGCCGCTGGCGGTGCGCTCGATTCGCCGCACGATGAGAGGTGCGTTGATCGATCGCCTCAAGCGAGCGGTCGAGCACGAACGACTCGAACAGGACCGACTGCAGCTGTCGGCCGACTTCGCCGAAGGTGTCGCAGCGATGGCGGAACGGCGTGAACCGCGGTTCACCGCCCGCTGACGGCGGGGTCAGCGGCGGCCAGGTGGTTGTGCGTCACCAGGACCACTACTACACTGCCCGAACCCGATTGGGGGGCTGGTTCGAGCATCGTTCTCGACCGACGCCAGTACTGCCGGGCCAGACGGTACAGAGCGAGATGCGAGGAAGACCGGTGAATTATGGAGACTGAAGGGCAAGAGGCTCTGTTCAGGGCCGCGTGGCGAGATCTGCAACGCGGTCGTTCGATCCGCCGCGTCGAGGCGTATGCCCGTGAAAACCACCCGGAGCTGGACCTTCGCCAAACAGACGTTCTGGGCATCATCGTCGAACGGGGCGGCTGCCGTCTCACCGATCTGTCCGCTCAGCTCGGCCTCGATGTGTCGAATGCGAGCCGGACCGTGACGCGGCTCGTGAACAACGGTCACGTGAGTCGAGAGGACTCGACGGAAGATGGGCGTGCGGTCGTCTTGACGGCGACCAAGGCCGGTGAGCGGGTCTGGAACGAGGTCAACGACCGTCGCACCAGCGTGGTCCGTCACGTGCTTTCCGACATGTCGCCGACACAACGCGCCAACGCTGTCCAGTTGCTGGAGCGCATGGTTCGTTCGCTCGACGAGTTCGCTGACCAGCTGGACTGACCACCGCGATCTTGGGTGTGCTCCCTTGGGAGCCTTGCCCGCCGCCGGGCCTCTCCGCGGCCAGCCTTCGGCAAGTTAAGTGGTACGATACCCATATATGGGGCAGATCGAAGTGCGGCGTCACGAAGGCATCGTGGAACTAACGCTCAACCGGCCGGCGAAGCTCAATGCGATCAATGAGGAGATGCTCCTCGCCATGTGCGACACGTTCCGAGAAGTCTCGCATCGGCATGACGACAAGGTTCTCGTCATCGCCGGCGCCGGCGGGAACTTCAGTGCAGGTGGCGACTTGGCGGCCCCCGACCCCGAGTCTCATCGGCTGGACCGTATGCGAATCACGGGGGAAACCGCGCTCGCGTTGCATCAACTACCAAAGCCCACGATTGCAAAGGTCTCCGGGGTTGCGGTTGGCGCCGGCTTCAACTTGGCATTGGGCTGCGATCTGGTGATCGCAGGCCCCACGGCGCGCTTCAGCCAGATCTTCATCCAGCGTGGGCTGTCGATCGACTTCGGTGGATCGTGGCTGCTTCCCCGGATTGTCGGCCTTCGACGTGCGAAGCAGATCACCTTGCTCGGTGACTTCATCTCGGCCGAGCAAGCTCTGGACTTCGGGCTCGTGAACGATGTCGTGCCCGAGGACGAACTTGATCATGTGGTCGAGGACCTGGCCCTACGTTTGGCGGCTCGGCCGCGAATCGCGCTCGGTCTGAACAAGGAACTCCTCGACGCAAGCTTCTCGATGACGATGGCGGAGGCGGTGTGTGCAGAGGGTCGTTGTCAGACGGTGAACTTTGCGACTGCGGAGACGCAAGAAGATGTCGAGCGGTTCCGCCAGACCGCACGCGGCTCCTGACCTCCCTGTGCTTCCGGCGGTAGTGCGTCTGTGGTTGAATCTGCTGTGGCGGACACTTGTCCGCACAACGGTTTCTTGGGGGGTTCCATGAGCATCGATCAGTCCGTCGGCATCGACGTCCAGCCGGCCGCCCGGACGCGCACCGACCCGGTGACCGGGCCGAGCTACCCGCGCCAGCACTGGTACGTCGTCGCCGAGTCGGGCGAGGTCACCGACCAGCCGCTCGCCCGGCGGGTCTGCGGTGACGACCTCGTGCTGTATCGCACGGCCGCGGGGGAGGTGGCGTGCCTGCCCGACCGCTGCCCGCACCGCGGGTACCCGCTGTCGGCGGGCTGCGTCGTCGACGACGAGTTGCAGTGCGGCTACCACGGCTTGCGGTTCGCCACCGACGGCACCTGCACGTGGGCGCCCGGCCAAGACCGCATGCCGGCATCGGCGAACCTGGCCGCCCGCCCGGTGGTGGAGGTGGCGCCGTGGGTGTTCGTGTGGATGGGCGACCCGGCCGCTCCCGACCTCGACCGGCTCACGCCGATCCCGTGGTTCGGCAGTGCCGAGTGGGCCGTTGCGCACGGGGTGGAACCGCTCGACGCGCCGTACGGCCTCCTGATCGACAACCTGCTCGACCTGTCGCACGAGACGTTCCTGCACGGTGGCTCGATCGGCACGCCCGAGGTGGCCGAGACACCGATCACCACCGAGGTAGCCGGCGACGTGGTGTTCGTGTCGCGGCGGATGGAGTCGGTGGAGTGCCCGCCGTTCTACCAGCGCGCGACCGGGCTGGAGACCCCCATCGACCGCTGGCAGGACATCGAGTACCACGCACCCGGCGTGTACCTGCTGCACGTGCGCGTCGCCCCGGCCGGCGCCGACCCGCTCGGCGACCCGCGGGCCGCCCGCGTCGAGGTGCTGTACGCGATCACCCCGTGCGACGACGACACCACGCTCGACTTCTGGGCGGTCGCCCGCAACTTCGCCCTCGACGACGCCGAGGTGCAGCGCTTCATCGGTGACATGAACCGTTCGGTGGTGCTCGAAGACGTCGCCGCTCTGAACCTGATCGCCGCCCGCAACCGCCGCGACGGCGGCGGGGCAGAGGTCAGCTTCAAGATCGACCGCGGCGGCCTGGCCGCCCGGCGCGTCTTGGCGGCCCAGCGCGAACGTGAGAACCTGGGCACGTGAGCGCTGCTGCCTCGCGCCAGTACGACGACATCCCCGGGACGGTCGTGTTCGACGCCCGCCGCTCGCGGCAGGGCTACGCCTTGAACATGTTCTGCATGTCGCTCAACGACGCGGCCAACCGCGACGCGTTCCGGGTCGACGAGGCCGCCTACCTCGATCGCTACCCGCTGACCGCCGAGCAACGACGGTGCGTGCTCGAGCGCGACTGGCTGGGCCTCTTGCACGTGGGCGGGAACATCTACTACACGTTCAAGCTGGCGGCCACCGACGGCATGTCGATGCAACAGTTGGCGGCCAAGCAGGTCGGCGTGCCCGAGGACGAGTACGTGACGATGATGCTGGCCGGGGGCCGCAACCCCGACGGCAACCGGTACGTCGGCGAGCGCGAGCGGGCCGACCGTGGCTGAGGTGGTCGGCGGCGTGGCGTCGTCGCACATCCCTGCCGTCGGGGTGGCGATCGACCGCGGCCGCAAGGCCGAGCCGTACTGGGCGCCGTACTTCGCCAAGCTGCCGCCGATGCAGGAATGGGTGCGCGAGCTGGTGCCCGACGCGGCCGTCGTCGTGTACAACGACCACGCCTCGGCGTTCTCGTTGCAGCTGATCCCGACGTTCGCGATCGGCACCGCGGTCGAGTTCCCGATCGCCGACGAGGGGTTCGGGCGGCGCCCGGTACCAGCGGTGCAAGGGCACCCCGAGCTGGCGTGGCACCTCGCCGAGTCGTTGATCCTCGACGAGTTCGACATCACGATCGTCAACGAGATGGAGGTCGACCACGGGCTCACCGTGCCGATGTCGCTGATGTTCGCCGAGCCGGCCGAATGGCCGTGCCCGGTGGTGCCGCTGTGCGTCAACGTCGTGCAGTACCCGCCTCCTACCGGCAACCGCTGCTTCAACCTGGGCAAGGCGATCCGGCGGGCGATCGACTCGTATCCAGGTGCCGAGCGGGTGCTGGTGGTAGGCACCGGTGGCATGTCGCACCAGCTCCAGGGCGAGCGGGCGGGGCTGGTCAACGAGGCGTGGGACCACCGCTTCCTCGACCTGCTGGTGGGCGAGCCCGAGCAGGCCGCGGCGATCGGGCACGTCGAGTACCTGCGCGAGGCCGGGTCGGAGGGCATCGAGCTGGTGATGTGGCTGGTGATGCGCGGCGCGCTCGACGCCGAGGTGCGCGAGGTGTACCGCGCCACGCACGTTCCCACGTCGAACACCCACAACGGCGTGCTCGTGCTGGAGAACAGCGGCGGCGGGCCGTTCCCGTGATTATCGACTGCCACGGTCACTACACCACCACCCCGCCCGGCGTCGGGGCCTGGCGCGATGCTCAGGTGGCGGCCGTCACCGCCGACCCGGCGTTCGTGGGGGAGCGCGGCGAGCTGCACGTGTCCGATGACGAGATCCGCGAGAGCCTCGAAGGTGCCCAGCTGCGGATCCAGCGCGAGCGCGGCACCGACCTGACGATCTTCTCGCCGCGGGCGAGTTGGATGGGCCACCACGTCGGCAACCAGCACACGTCGCAGTTCTGGACCGAGCACCAGAACGATCTCGTTCGGCGAGTGTGCGACCTGTATCCGCGCAATTTCGTGCCGGCCTGCCAGCTGCCGCAGACGCCGGGCGGGGCGATCGAGCCGGTCGTCGCCGAGCTGCGCCGGTGCGTCGAGCAGATGGGTTTCGTCGGCGCCAACGTCAACCCCGACCCGTCCGGAGGGCACTGGACCGGCCCGCCGCTGCACGACCGGTATTGGTGGCCGCTGTGGGAGGCGCTGCAAGCGCTCGACGTTCCGGCGATGATCCACGTGTCGGCGTCGTGCAACGACCACTTCCACACCACCGGCTCGCACTACCTCGGAGCCGACACCACCGCGTTCAACCAGGCACTCCAGTCGGGCCTCATGGCCGACTTCCCGGGCCTGCGGTGGATCATCCCGCACGGTGGCGGAGCGGTGCCGTACCACTGGGGCCGTTACCGCGGCATCGCCCAGGACCAGACGTGGGACTTCGCCGGCACCGTCGCCCAGACCTGGTTCGACACGTGCGTGTACCACCAGCGCGGCATCGACCTGCTGCTCGACGTCGTGCCCCACGACCACGTGCTGTTCGCCTCGGAGATGGTCGGCGCGGTGCGCGGTATCGACCCCGAGACCGGCCGCTACTACGACGACACGAAGGTGTACGTCGACACCTACCTCGACGCGCACGGCCTCGACGGCGACGCGCTGTTCGCCGGGAACACGCTGCGGGTGTTTCCACGCCTGGCGGCGCTGATCGACAGTTGGGAGAGCTGATGAGTCATCCTCAGCGTTGGGGCAAGCCAGTCGTCGTCACCTCGGTCGAGCGCGCCGATCCGGCAACGGTCGCCGCGCTCGGCGCGGCCGGAGCGGCGACGGTGCACGAGGCGATCGGGCGGCGCGGCTACCTGGGCGCGGCCATCCAGGCCCGCTGCCCGGGGGCACGGGTGGGGGCGAGCGCGGTCACCGTGCTCAGCCACCCCGGCGACAACCTGATGGTCCACGCCGTAGTCGAGCAGTGCCAGGCCGGCGACATCGTGGTCGTCGCCCACACGGCCCCGTCGACGCACGGCCTGTTCGGCGAGCTGCTGGCGACGTCGCTGGCGGCGCGTGGCGTCGCCGGCCTGGTCACCGACGCCGGTGTGCGCGACACGGCCGAACTGCGCGAGATGGGGTTCCCGGTGTGGAGCGCGCATGTGTCGTGCCAGGGCACGGTGAAGAACACGGCCGGGTCGGTGAACGTGCCGGTGGCGATCGGCGGTGTGGTGATCCACCCCGGCGACGCGATCGTCGCCGACGACGACGGCGTCGTGGTCGTGCCTCGCGACGAGGCCACCTGGGCCGTGCAACAGTCGCAAGCCCGCCTCGCCAACGAGGGCGACAAGCGCGCCCGCCTCGCCGCCGGCGAACTCGGATTGGACATGTACAACCTTCGAACCGTCCTCACCGGCTTGGGTGTCACCTACGAGTGATCCCCGCGTGTGGCGCCGTGGTTTCGACAAGCTCAACCACCTGGTCAGCGCCTGTTCCTGGTGGTTGAGCCTGTCGAAACCACCTCACTGAGCAGGGCGTCGGTGAGGCTGCTTGGGGTGCCGAAGCGGTGGGCGGTGACCGAGATCGCTTGTTCGTGCAGGAACGTCAGCAGCTCGACGCGGCCCGCCTCGACGACCGGTTGGTCGTAGAGCGCCACGTCGACGGACCCCTCGCTGGCCGCGGCGAACGCGGCCCGGTTGCCGCCGATCAGGCGCACCCGGCCGGGGCGCTCTCGGCGCAGCGCGGCGGTCCACCCGTCGGCGTCCTCGACGACGCACGTCGCGCCGGCTTGCTCCACAAGCGCGGCCGCCGCGCCCAACGGTGCGTCGGACGACACGCGCATCGGTGCCCCGGCGACGATCCCGGCGGCGACGACCCGCAGGAGTTCGGCGAGTGGCCGCTCGGCCGAGTAGCGGATCCACACGGGCACCGGGAGGTAGCGCAACCAGTTGCGCTCGGCCGTGAGCCCGCTTACGTCGCGCGGCTCGGCGAACTCGTCGCGCCAGCCCGCTGCGTCCGAGCCGGCAGCGCGGGTGAGGAAGGCGAGGTCGGCGTCGCTCAGCCCGACGCGAGTGGCGCAGTCCAGCAGGCGTGCGACGTTCGCCCCCACCGGCGCGGTCAGTGTCGCCGCGGCCGGCTCCCAGTCGGTCAGGGCGACGAGGTAGTTCGGCCCACCGGCCTTGGCCCCTGGCCCGATCGCCGACCGTTTCCAGCCGCCGAACGGCTGGCGTTGCACGATCGCGCCGGTGATGCCGCGGTTGACGTAGACGTTGCCTGCCGCGACCCGGTCGAGCCAGTGGACGACCTCGCCGGCGTCGAGCGAGTGCAGGCCCGCGGTGAGGCCGTAGTCGACCGCGTTCTGCACCTCGATCGCAGCGTCGAGCGAGTCGACCGCGATCAGCCCGAGCACCGGCCCGAAGTACTCCACCCGGTGGAACTCCGAGCCGGGCACGACGCCCTCCTTGACCCCCGGCGACCACAACCGTCCGGAGTCGTCGAGCGGGCGTGGCTGGACGAGCCAGCGCTCACCGGGGGCGAGCTGGGTCAGCGCCCGGGCGAGCTTGCCGTGGGCGGGCTCGATCAGCGGCCCCATCTGTGTGGCCGGGTCGGACGGCCAACCCACCTCGAGCGCCGTGACGGCGTCGATCAGCTGGTTGCGGAACCGCGCCGAGGTGGCGACCGAGCCGACGAGGACCCCCAGTGATGCGGCCGAGCACTTCTGTCCGGCGTGCCCGAACGCCGACTGCACGAGGTCGCGCACGGCGAGGTCGAGGTCGGCGTGCGGCGTGACGACGATCGCGTTCTTGCCGCTCGTCTCGGCGAGCAGGTTGAGGTCGGGCCGGAACGTGCGGAACAGTTCGGCCGTCTCGACCGCGCCGGTCAGGATCAGCCGATCGACCGCCGGGTGGGCGATCAGGCGCTGGCCGAGTTCGCCCTCGTCGACGTGCACCAACCGGAGCGCGTCGCGGGGGACACCAGCGGCCCACAACGCGGCAACCATCACCGAGCCGCAGCGGCGCGCCTGCGGTGCGGGCTTGACGATCACCGCCGAGCCGGCCGCGAGCGCGGCCAGCGTCGACCCAGCCGCGATTGCGACCGGAAAGTTCCACGGTGGCGTCACGACGGTGAGCTGCACCGGTCGGGCCCGGGCTCCGTCGGTGGTGGTGAGCCGTTCGGCGAGCGTGGCGTAGTAGCGGGCGAAGTCGACAGCTTCCGACACCTCCGGGTCGCCCTGGTCGAGCGTCTTGCCGCACTCGGCAGCCATCACCTCGAGCAGGTCGGCGCGTCGGCGGGCCAGCTCGGCCGCGGCCTGGCGGAGCACGGCCGCGCGTTCGCCGCTCGTCAGCGCTCCCCAGGCTTGGCCGCCTGCCAGCGCGGTAGCGATCTCGGCGTCGAGCGTGGCGCTGTCGGTGACCGTGTGGGCGGCAACGAGGTCGGTGCCGAGCGTTGACGCGCCGACACGGGCGACGATCCCGGTGGCCCATTCGCGGTTGGCGGCCAGCGCCGGGTCGGTGTCGGCGGCGTTGGCGAAGCCCTCCTGCGCGGCTGCGTCCACAGCGGCCGCGTCGGCACGTCGGTCCTGGGTCCGATTCGGCACTGGGACGCTGCCGTCGAGTTGCGCCAACGAGGCACGGAACCGGAGTCGCTCGCGTTCGAAGAGATCGCTGTCCTCGTGCAGGTCGAACACGGCCGACATGAAGTTGTCGGGGCTGGCGCCCTCCTCCAGCCGGCGCACGAGGTAGGCCACCGCCACGTCGAACTCGCCGGGGTGAACCACCGGCGTGTACAGCAGCAGCCCGCCTACGGTGGCCCGCACCGCCTCGGCCTGTCCCTCGGCCATCCCCAGCAGCATCTCGAACTCGACCTGCTCGCGCACGCCTCGCCGGCCGGCGAGCAGCCACGCCCAGGCGATGTCGAACAGGTTGTGCCCGGCTACCCCCAGGCGCACGTTGGCCGCCCGCTCCGGTTGGAGCGCGTAGTCGAGCACGCGCTTGTAGTTCGTGTCGGTGTCGAGCTTGGTCGGCCACGTGGCCAACGACCAGCCGCGCAGCTCGGCCTCGACGCGCTCCATCGGCAGGTTGGCGCCCTTCACGACCCGGACCTTGATGCCCGCCCCGCCACGGGAACGCCGGTTGGCGGCCCACCCTTGGAGGCGCACCATCGCCGCCATCGCATCGGGCAGGTAGGCCTGGAGCACGATGCCGGCCTCCAGACCGAGCAGTTCGGGCCGGTCGAGCAGGCGCGTGAACACGGCGATCGTCAGGTCGAGGTCGCGGTACTCCTCCATGTCGAGATTGACGAACTTCGCTGTAGGCGACGTGGCCGCGACCCGGAACAGGGGCAGCAGCTGCGCCTCGATGTCGGCGACCGCCGCGTCGAACGCCCACGGCGAGTGCGGCGCGACCGCAGCCGACACCTTGATCGAGACGTAGTCGACGTCGGGCCGGGCCAGCAGGCGCGCCGTGCCGTCGAGCCGGCGTCGCGCCTCGGTGGCCCCGAGCACCGCCTCGCCGAGCAGGTTGACGTTGGGCCGTACGCCGCGGTGCCGCAGGCGGGCGAGTGCCCGGCCGAGGCGAGCGTCGGTGGCGTCGATCAGCAGGTGCCCGACCATCCGGCGCAAGGCCCGGCGCGCCAGGTTCACGACCAGGCGTGGGGCCACGCGTGAAGCCGCCGCACCCGTGTGGAGGGCGATCCGGAGATGCCAGGGCACGAACCGTGGTTGCTCGCGGGCCAGCGTGCGCAGGCTGGCGGCGGCCACATGCGGGTCGTCGGGGCGAACCACCCCGTCGACGAAGCCGACCGTGAAGCTCAGCCCGTCCGGGTCACGAAGTGCGTCGGCCAGCCGGCGCGCCGAGCGATGCTCGGGCTGGGTGGCCGCGGCGGCGAGCCACTGCCGCACCAGCACGTCGACCGCGTCGGTGAGCGGGTCGGCAAGCGGGTCGGGCGAAGTCTCGATGCCCCATTATCGGTCGCTCTGCGGGCCTCGGTGGTTCGACCGGCTCAACCACGGACGGCGTGGTCAACGATGATCGTCGAGCCAGGTGAGCACGGCCGCCACCCGGCGGCTGAGGTTCGCCTCGTCGGCGAGGTCGAGCTTCATGAAGATCGACCGCACGTGTGTCTCGACCGTCTTGGCGCCGACGAACAGCTGTGCCGCGATCGTGGCGTTCGACACGCCGGTCGCCATCAGTTCCAGCACCTCGCGCTCGCGCGCCGTCAGCCGGTCGAGGAGCCGGTTGCCGGGCCCACCACCGGGGCTCAGCAACGCTTCCACCACCGCCGGGTCGACCACCGAGCGCCCGGCTGCGACCGCGCGGACCGCGGCGCACAGCTCGTCGGTGGTCTGCACCCGCGGCTTGAGCAGGTACGCGCGACCTTCGGTGCCGTCGCCGAGCAGCGCCCGGGCATAGGCGGGCGAGGCGAACATGCTCAGCACCACTACACCGATACCTGGCTGCACGGTGCGTAGTTCGGCAGCCGCGCGGATGCCCTCGTCGGTACCCGTCGGGGGCATCCGGATGTCGGTCACCACCACGTCGGGCGTGGCCGCCGCGGCGGCCGCGAGCAGCGACGGCAGGTCGTGCGCGGTCGCAGTCACTACCAGGTCGGGCTCGGCGTCGATCAACCCGGCGATGCCCTCGCGCACCAGCGCATGATCGTCGGCCACGACGACTCGTAGCGGTGCGCGATCATCGACCTTTGGCGATCCCGCGACGCTGGTCACGGACGCCAGAGTAGCCCGGCGCTGGTCAGTCGATCCGGTGCCAGACGGCGTCGCGGAAGTGCGGTGTGAGCACCCCCGGAACGGGCCCGAGCCACGTGATGGCACCGCTCGCGTCCACCTGCCAGCGCGCCGACCAGTCGAGCGGCAGGCAGTGGCCCACCTCGGGTTCGAGCTGGAGCGTGAACTGCACGCGGTCTGCGTCGACAGCGAACCAACCCCGGCAGGTCACGCTGGCCTGGTGCCCGTCGTCGGGGCGGGCGACGAGCTGCCACTCGCCGGCGCCGATCGTCCAGGTCACGGTGAAGTCGATCGGGTCGCCGAGCGCGAGCACCTCCTGACCACGCACGACATCGCTGGCCGCGACCGAGTAGCGGTACCGGCCGACCGGGAAGTCGCCCGGTGGCCCCGGCCCGAGCAACGGCTCGGCGGCGTGGTTGCCCGGTGCCGAGTCGTCGAACGCACAGCCGTCGGGAACCACGAGCGGCGATTCCGGTTCGATCACCGCTGCCAGCCGGTCGATCGACGCGTACAACGGGGCCGTGAGCGGGTCGCCGGCCAGCCGGGCGTACAGCGGCTCGGCGAGCTCGCGCAAGCCGGCGAGCTCGGCATCGGACGCCCACGCGATCGACGCCCCGTGCGCGCACGCGTCCGCCGTATACCCCGCGTCGCGTTCGGCGACGTGGGCGACCGACCAACGCGTCGCGTCGGCAGCCGCCTCGGCCAGCCAGGCGCGCTCGTCGTCGGAGAGCGTGGCCAACGACGCCGGGTTGGCGAACAGCGCCAGCGTCCGCGGCCCGAACACGACGTTCGGGACGGTGTAGGGAGCGTGCTGGTAGTCGGCGCCGAGTGTGTAGTAGTTCCACATCGACACCAAGCCGTCGGCCTCGCCGGTCTGGAGCATGAGGCGGATGTCGCCGCCGGTGGCGAACGTATGCAGGGGCGTCGCGCCGAGCGCCCGCACGGCGTCGGCGTAGGCCTCCGACTCGAGCAGCCACATCCCCGCTTCGTCCCAGTCGGCAGGCGAGCGCAACGGACCCTGCGCCGAGGCGGGGAACATCAGGTGGTCGCCGAGCAGGGCCAGCGGTTCCACGCCGAGCACCTCGATCGCCGACAACGCCTGGGCACTCGCCGGGTCAGCCAGCACGGCCGCCTGGAGGGCGTAGCTGTCGATCAGCAGCGGTGCGTGCAGCGCCCGCAACGTGTCGACGTCGAGCAGGTCGAACGCTCGGGTGCCGACCCAGCCGAGGTCGGCCTTGCCGGCGGCCACGGCGCCGACCTCGCGCCCGTCGGTCGCCCACTCGCCCGGCTCGAACCGCACCGTCAGATGCCCATCGGACACCTCGCTCACCCGCGACACGAACCACTCGACCGCCGGGGCGATCGCCAGCGTGCCACCGCCGTCGTTGTTCGTCAGCGTCAACACGGTCGGCGCCGACGGCCCCCCCGAGCGGCCCGACGACGACGCCCCGCACCCTGCCAACACTGCGACCAGAGCGCACGCGACGATCGCCCGTGGGAACCTCACCCTGGCACTGTAGAACGCACGGGACGGCGGTCGGGCCAGCCCGCCGCGCTCGCGTCATCAGGGTCACCCCTGAGGCCCCGCCCGGGGCATCCCCCGATGCGGCGGCCTGCCAGGAGGCGCACGATGCGGATATGGGAACATCGCGATTCGATCTGCGCCGCGCTTCGGGGCCGCTGGCGGTGCTGGTGGTGGCTGGCCTGCTCGGCAGCGGACTGTTGCGTGCCGACGCCTCGGCTTCCGGCACCGCACCACCGGAGCCCTCGGCGTTCGTGCCGGTTGCGCCGACCAGGGTGCTCGACACGCGGATCGATGTCGGGTTGCCTGGCCGGTTCGTGCACAGGCAGGGTCGTCATCTCGTCCTGACCGGCAAGGTAGCGGTCGTC
>Ga0182745_1000073_pt1 | contig 146993 bp, 130 predicted proteins | sample eDN3rd30CKraftBY_FD_128523 | JGI IMG/M metagenome (GOLD analysis project Ga0182745, IMG submission 128523) | Enriched backyard soil microbial communities from Emeryville, California, USA - eDNA 3rd pass 30_C Kraft BY (version 2) (version 2) | ecosystem: Environmental > Terrestrial > Soil >...
AGATTTGCGGCAGCGTCCGACGGGCGTATGATCGCCGTTCGCCCGGCGGATCGCCTTACCTCTCTCCTCGGAGGCGGCTATGAACAGGCTCGGAACGCTCGGTGTCGTGGCGTTGGCGTATGCCCTGCTGGCGGGAGGTCCGGCAACCTCGATCGAGACCGAGACCGACATCAACGTCGTGACGGGTCTGGATTTCTCCCATTCCGTCAGCCTGGACGAACATTTGATCGTGCAGGAGGGGCTCGCGGAGGCCCTCCTTTCGCCCGAGGTCATCCGTGCCATTCAGCATGGCCAGCATGGCCGGATCGGCTTTGCCCTGTTCGGCTGGCATACCAAGACCCTGCCCATGCTGCCGTGGATGCTGATCGGCTCGGCGGACGATGCCAGGATAGCCGTGCAACGGATCAGGGCAGCATTCTTCGAACAGATAGCCAACGAAACGACCCTGCGCCGGGTGGAGAAGCGCTTCGGCAGGCCCACCGATCTCTCCCGTGCCTTGTCGTCCGCGTCGGACATGCTCAAGGCTGCGCCCTTCCGGTCCACACGCTCCGTCATCAACATCGTCGGGAATGGTCCCGACAATGTGGGTGCCGACGCACAAGGAGTGCGGGATGCGACGCTCGCTCTCGGCTTCACGATCAACGGGGTCGTGCTGGGGCAGAATCCCGACGTGATCGAGTATTTTCAGCAGAAGGTCGCAGGCGGTCCCGGCTCCTTTGTCGAACACGTACCCTCGAGCGAGCTGATGGCCAGAGTCCTTACTCGAAAGTTCATCAACGACATCGTCATCGGGTTCGCCGATGGCGCCGCACCGAAGCCCGACCACTGATTGCAGCACCTCGCAAGGCCTTACGGCACCACGGCGAAGAACAGGAACGCCGCGAAGATGACAAGGTGGACGATGCCCTGAAGAACGGTGGTCCGGCCGGTGCCGAGCGTGATCACGCCGATGAGAAGAGTCAGGGCGAGCAGGAGCCGGCCCTTGTCGTCCAGTCCGAGTTCGAGGGGTTGGCCGAGGGTGATCGAGACGGCGACGACCGCAGGAATCGTCAGGCCGATGGCCGCCAGGGCCGACCCGAGCGCCAGGTTGAGGCTGGTCTGCAACCTGTTGGCCTGAGCCGCCTTGAGCGCCGCCAGGCATTCGGGCAGCAGCACCACGGCCGCGATGATGATCCCGATCACGGCCTTGGGCAGGCCGAGCCAAACCAGCCCCACCTCCAATGTAGGCGTCAGGGCTTTGGCGAGCGCCACGACTGCGACGAGGGAAACGAGCAGCAGCGCGGCGCTGGCCATGGCCGTCCTGTCGGAGGGCGGCGGCGCGTGCACGTCCTCGCCGCCCACGTCCGGGAGGAAGTAGTCGCGGTGCCGCACGGTCTGGATGAACACGAACGCGCCGTAGAGGACCAGCGAGACGATCCCGGCGAAGACGAGCTGCGACGTGCTGAAATACGGACCGGGTGCGCTCGACGCGACGTTCGGGACGACCAGCGTGAGGGTGGTGAGCGCCGCCAGAACCGCCAGCGCGGCGCTGGCCCCGTGGATCTGGAATCCCTGCTCGCGATGGCGCGCGCCGCCCCAGAGCAGGCAGAGGCCGACGATGCCGTTCATCACGATCATGACGCCGGCAAAGACCGTGTCCCGGGCCAGCCCGGCCTTCTCCCCGGGCGCCGCGATCATGACGGAGACGATGAGGGCCACCTCGATCACGGTCACGGCAATCGCCAGGACCAGCGTGCCGAACGGCTCGCCCGTGCGGTGGGCGACGACCTCGGCGTGGTACACCGCCGCAAACACGGTGGCGATGAGGACGATTCCTGCCACCGCAGCGATCGGGCCACCCAGACCCACGAAGAGCAGCGCCAGGAGGAGGCCCCAGGCCACCACGGGCCATGTCCACGCCCACCAAGGCATTCGTTCCACAGCCATGACGAAACCAGTGCCGCCTTTCCTGCCGTTGGGACAAGTTTATGCAGGATAAGTTTATAACGGTAGCGGCTGTCGGAAGTGAGGCAAGGATCCCGATGCCCTCAGTACCCCCATCATTCCGCCGCCAATGATGGGTCTGTCGCCTGATCCGAACCTTTCTTTCGGGTCAGGAGCCGAGATGCCCTGCCTTTTTGGAACGTCCAGTTCGATGCGGATTGCCGCCTTCGCGCTCAGGTCGCTCGCATGTTCTGACCGGACCTGCGCTTCTTTGCCGGGGTTCGAGGACTGGCCAGGAGGCCTGTCCTAAACTAGATACGCGGCATGCCGCACGACGCTGTTACATCGGACCTGACCTTCCTCGTGGGTGGAGGGGAGATGGGTGCCAGGATCCGCGCCTTCGACTGGTCCAGGACCTCCCTCGGTCCCATCCAGACCTGGCCGCAGAGCCTGCGGACCATGGTCGGCATGGTGATCAACTCGAAGTTCCCCTCCTATCTCCTCTGGGGGCCTGATTTGATCGGCATCTATAACGACGCCTATCGCCCCCTGGCCGGAGGCAAGCCTGAGCTTCTCGGCGTGCCCTTTCGCGAGGCCTGGTCCGAGGTCTGGGAGGACATTACCCCGATCGTCGAGAAGGCGCTCGCCGGCGAGGCAAGCTACTTTGAGAACCTGCTTCTGCCGGTCAACCGGTACGGAGAGCCCGAGGAGGCCTACTTCACCTTCTGCTACAGCCCTGTCCGGGACGAGAGCGGGCGCGTGGCCGGCCTGCTCGATACCGTCACGGAGACGACCCGGCACGTTCGGACCGAGCGCGCCCTGCGCGAGAGCGAGGATCGCTTCCGCAACATGGCCGACCATGCGCCCGTCATGATGTGGATCACGAATGCCGAGGGGCGGTGCACTTATCTCAATCGCTCCTGGTACGAGTTCACGGGACAGGCTGAGGCCGAGGCCTTGGGGCTCGGATGGCTGCAAGCGATCCATCCGGACGATCAGGTCAGGTCCGAGGACACCTTCCTTAAGGCGAATGCTCGGAAGGAGGCGTTCCGGCTCGAGTACAGGATCCGACGGGCGGATGGCACCTATCGCTGGGCCATCGACGCGGCCAGTCCCCGGTTCGGCGCGGATGGGGCGTTCCTGGGCTATGTCGGATCCGTCACCGACATCACGGACCAGAAGCAGGCGCAGCAGGACCTTCTCTCGCAGAAGCAATCGCTCGAGAGCGAGGTGGTGCGGCGCACGGCGGAACGCAACCGCCTTTGGGAGACGACCAACGACCTCATGGGAACCGCCGGTTTCGACGGCTTCATGAAGGCGATCAATCCGGCCTGGACGCGCATGCTCGGCTGGAGCGACGAGGAAATCTTGAGCCGGCCTTTCGCAGAGCTCGTCGACCCGGAGGATCATGCCGAGACGGCCGACGTCGTCCGGCGCCTGAGGGCGCGGGAGACGGTCACGGGCTTCGTCGACCACGTCCTGACGAGGGACGGCGGCCGGAGGACCATCATGTGGACGGCCGTGCCCGATCCCGGCACGGACCTGTTCCACATCGTCGGCCGCGACCTTACCGACCAGGCCCAGCTTGAAGAGCAATTGCGCCAATCCCAGAAGATGGAGGCCGTTGGCCAACTCACCGGCGGGCTGGCCCATGACTTCAACAATCTTCTGGCCGGGATCTCCGGCTCGCTCGAGCTGATGGACTCCCGCCTGACGCAGGGCCGGATCAAGGATGTGGAACGCTACATGACGGCGGCCCAGGGAGCCGTGCGACGTGCCGCGGCCCTGACCCATCGTCTCCTGGCCTTCTCGCGCCGTCAGACCCTTGACCCGAGGGTCACCGACGTGAACCAGCTCGTCGGCGGGATGGCGGAGCTGATTCAGCGCACGGTAGGGCCGTCCATTCCCATCGAGATCGTCGGGGCAGCCGGAGCCTGGCCCGCTCTCGTCGATCCGCCGCAACTTGAGAATGCCCTGCTGAACCTCTGCATCAATGCGCGGGATGCCATGCCCGATGGCGGCCGGATCACGATCGAAACCGCCAACAGGTGGATGGACGACCGGTCGGCCCAAGCCCATGACATGCCTCCAGGGCAGTATCTGTCCTTGTGTGTGACAGATACCGGGACGGGCATGACGCCCGACGTGAAGGCCAAGGCTTTCGAGCCCTTCTACACCACCAAGCCCATCGGCGAAGGAACGGGTCTCGGCCTGTCGATGATCTACGGCTTCGCGCGGCAATCAGGGGGGCAGGTTCGCATCTATTCCGAGGTCGGACAGGGAACCACGGTTTGCATCTACCTGCCGCGTTTCGTCGGCGATGCCGACGTGAGCGATCCGCTGGCCGCGCTGAGTACCGCTCCACGGGCCCAGCATGGCGAGACGGTCCTGGTGGTGGATGACGAGCCGACGATCCGAATGCTGGTAACGGAAGTGCTCGAGGATCTGGGTTATACCGCGATCGAGGCCGCCGACAGCGTCGCCGGTCTGAAGGTCCTGCAGTCTGATGTCCGCATCGACCTTCTCGTCACCGACGTGGGATTGCCAGGCGGGATGAACGGGCGCCAGATGGCGGAAGCCGGACTGGTGAAGCGGCCGAACCTCAAGGTTCTGTTCATCACCGGTTACGCCGAGAACGCCATCCTGAACCAGGGTCATCTCATGCCGGGCATGGCGGTGATGACAAAGCCGTTCGCTGTCGAGGCCTTGGGGGCTCGCATTCGGGAGATGTTGGCGGCACGGTAGAATTTCGTCCAGGGTTCTCGGCAGGATTGAGGCTGGTACGTGCTCGCAGGGCAGGGTGCCCTCGGGCTATCGCCCCAGGTGGGGGTGGGCGGCCGCGCGCACCATGGTCGATACTGCTCCGCTCACACCGGGTGCCACCGTCAGTGCTTGAAGTCAGCGCTGCCGACGCCGTCGGTAATGACTGGACACCTGACCCGGCCGGCAGCAGAATTCCTTGCGGAACGGCACCGAGGCTCCCATGGGCCGACAGGAGCACAAGGTCGAGCGGCGGCTGGCAGCCATCTTCGCGGCTGACGTGGCAGGATACTCGCGCCTCATGGAGCAGGACGAGGTCAGGACGCTCCACACGCTGACGTCCCATCGCGAGATCATGGATCGACGGATTGCCGAACATGGCGGAAGAATTGCCAATACGGCAGGCGACAGTGTTTTGGCCGAGTTCCCGAGTGCGGTGGAGGCAGTTCAGTGTGCCATCGATATCCAGAGAGCCCTGGCACTGGCGAGCCAGAATACTCCCGAGGAGCGCCGCGTCCGGTTCCGGATCGGCGTGCATATTGGCGACGTGATGGTCCGGGACGGCGACCTGCTGGGCGACGGCGTCAACATCGCCGCCCGACTGGAAAGCATCGCTGATCCAGGTGGCGTCTGCCTCTCGGAAATTGCCTATGGATATGTGCGAAGGGTGATGCCTCTTGCCTTTGCCGATCTTGGGCCACAGAAGGTGAAGAACATTGAAGAGCCGATGCGAGCTTACGCATTGAAGACAGCTTCCCCCGCTCGCGTTGGAAAGAATCAGGCAAAGCAACTTCCCTTTCCCGACAAGCCCTCCATCGCCGTTCTGCCGTTCATCAGCATGAGCGGTGATCCGGAGCAGGACTACCTTGCTGACAGCATGGCCGAGGAGGTCATTGCAGCACTCTCGCGCTTTCGTTCGCTATTCGTCATCGCACGCAACTCGACCTTCGCCTACAAGGGCAGAGCGGTTGATGTGCGCCAAGTCAGCCGCGAGCTTGGTGTGCGCTATGTCCTCGAGGGCAGTGTCCGGAAAGGAGGCGATCGCCTGCGCATCATCGCCCAGCTGATCGATGCCACGAATGCCAGCCACATATGGTCCGATCGGTACGATGGTGAGCTTGCCGACATCTTTGATTTTCAGGACCGTGTCACGGAAGCGATTATCGGAACGCTCGAGCCAACTATAACCTTGAGCGAGATCGAGCGGGCCAAGCGGAAGCGGCCTGACAGCCTTGATGCCTATGATTGTGTGATGCGTGCGCTGCCCGCCGTCTGGTCGCAGGATGCGGAAACCACGGCAGAGGGACTTCGCTTGACGGAGCAGGCAATCGCGCTTGACCCGACCTATGCTCTTCCAAAGGCGCTTGCCGCATGGTGCCATGCGCAGCGCGTGAGCTACATGCGGTCCCTCTGCCCTGCCGAGGACCGGATCAAAGCAATCGAGCTTGCGCAGGAGGCGGCTTCTCTCGACAGCAACGATCCTTTGGTTCTGACCGTGCTGAGCGCCGCATTCGCCCTGGTAAGGAAGTTCGATCTCGGACTTGTGGCCATCGAAAAAGCTCTCGCTCTTGACCCGAACTCGGCCTGGGCTTGGCTTCGCAGTGGTTGGGCGAACCAATATGCCGGTAATCCCGACAGAGCCATTGAGCATTTCCAGCGATCCATGCGCCTCAGTCCGCTCGATCCGATGCACTTCAATGCCCTGTTCGGAATCGGAGATGCGCATTTTGCCAGAGGTCAGTACGATGAGGCAGCACATTGGATCGAGCAAGCTCTATGCGAGAAGCCGAGTGCCACATGGGTCTATAGGCTTCTCACGAGCGCATACGCCAATGCCGGGCGCTTGGAGGAAGCCAGACAGGCTGCGGCCAGACTTCTCGAAGCTTTTCCAGGCATGACCGTTTCACGGGCCGTCGATGCAGCCCCAGGTAACCCGATGTTTCTGTCTCGGCTTGCTCACGGATTACGGGAAGCGGGCCTCCCTGAGCAATGACGTTTATGATGCGGGGGACTTGAGTGCCGAAGCGGACCAAACGCTTACGTCGCAGGAATGCAGAGCGAGACGTTTCGGTTGATCGCTCACATTCCGCGGCAACTCCGAAAGGAAATGCTTTCGCAGCCCTCACCGCGTCCAGATTGGACGATAGAAAGTGGATTGCTCGGAGGGTGGACGCATGTTGAAGCCGTTCACGACGGAACGCCTGGCAATCCGTCAGTTGCAGGTCCAGGACGCTCCCGAGCTGGCCGGGATCAGCGATGTCCCGACTGTAAGCCAATGGATGGCCTTCATGGAGGGTGGTTTCCCGCTCGAGAAGGCGGAGGCTCTTATCGGCAGCCAGAACGACACCAAGGAATACTTCTTCGCGGTGCGGCTTCCCGATGAAACGCTGATCGGGGCCATGGGGGTGATCGATCACGCGGACGGGAGCATCGAGGTCGGCTACTGGCTCGGCGTCGAGTACCAAGGCAAGGGCTATGCGTCCGAGGCGCTTCTGGGGACGCTGGCGCAGATTGGCGCTGATCCTATGCTGGCACCTCGTCCAATCTTTGCCGAATGCCGACCTGACAATGCCGCCTCCATCCGGCTGCTGACCAGGACCGGCTTCCACGCCACAGGGCGCCCAGGTCCGCGGCCCAACCGGATCGAGTTCAGGCTCGGATGAAAGCACTTGCGTGAGAGTGACCTCTCAATCAGCGCTTTGAACAGCGGAGGCATCCCGGCGTCTCGAAAGCTCCTGAACAAGCTTGCTCAGGACGGGCGGCGGAGGCTGCCGGAGCGGGTCACGATACAATTCGCGCAGCCCGCGACCGATCCGCTTCCGTGCTTCCATCTGCATGTCGCGCCAGAGTCCGTCATCGCGCCAGGCGTGAGGAATGGTGATCAGGGAACCTTCCGGCCAATCGTCAGCGTCGTGACCCATCGGTGATCGCTCTCCAATCTCCTCGCAGGAGGTGGCAAATCAACCGCGGCGGCCCGCCTGCGTTCCCTGCGATCGGGCAGGCACCGCAAAATCAAGTTTATTTTTCGTAAACATCACAAGACCAGGAACAGGAAAAGCTTGGCCACGTTGCTCTCCTCGCCGGCAGGAGATGCACAATGGTTGGGATCGGAACAAGGCGTGTCAGAGTCAAAGCCCTCGCGGGCTTCCTGACGGTGTCCATCGTCTTGCCTCTTGCAATCGGCGCCGTCCCTGCGCGGGCACAAGGCTTGTTTGATTTCCTGCGAGGTTTTTCCCAGCCTGTGCCGGCGGCTCCCGTGCCGCAGCCCGTGGACGCTCAGTCTAACTCCTTTGACGATCAGCCCCGGCGAAGAGGCCCTGTGCAACCGAAGCCAGCCGCGGTCGAGGTCCTGCAGGTTAAAACGCCGGTCGAAGCGCGGCATCCCGGCGAGATGGACAACCCATTTCCCACCCTTCTCGCGGACAGCACCCTGCGGCCGGGCGACATGGTCATGTTCCCCGATGGCCTGCGGGTGTTCACCGGCCGGGTCGGATCCCGGCACAAGGTTTCGGACTTCACGCCTCTTGCCCAAGCTGGGAAGGCGGTGTCGCGCGAAACCCGAAAGCTCGTATCCGGACTCCGTCCCGGAGAGAACGTGGCATGGAGCGCAGATGCCGTCGGGTCGCGCGGCAAGCTGGCAGACCTCACGAAGGACATCGCCACGACCGGAAGCGTGAAGCGCCCAGCCGAGGGTAAGGAACTACGTAAGCGTTGACGGACGCTCTGGGCTCATCCCTCTGCAACCCGCGCCAAGGATCCTCTCGTACGGATTAAATGAGCCAATCCATTGCTGCGGCATGCTGATGCGCGTGAGCTGGAGAAGCCGTGAGCCTTCCGAACAGGCCATGCGCTTCGTCCTCCACCCCGGCGGTGAAGTAAACGCTGTGCGGATCGCTGTTCGGACCATGATTGCCGGGCACAAGGGCCCAGAGATCGCCGATGACAACCTGGTTGCCGCTGGGATCATCCACGGTGCCGAGGAAATGGAAATTGTGAGGATCGTAGGCATTGATCCTCCCGTCCCCGAAGTTGCCGACCAGAAGATCGCGGGAGAACTCTCCGAAGCCGGAAGGTGCGATGGCCAAGCCCCAGGGCGAGTCGAGCGGTCCCTGCGAGGCGACCCTGTGAAGAAGGTGCCCTGAGAAATCAAACTCGTCGACATAGCCATGGCCTGCGCCGGCGACGTCGTCCTCCTTGTCCGCGTCCTGGAGGGCGAAGGTCACGAACAGATGACCGTTGAGCGCCTGCACATTGAACGGTGCATAGCCGTCCGGCAGGTTCGGGTCGGTGAAGTGCTTTACCTGGTGAAAATGGTTGTTGAAGACGTCGACGACCCCGTTATGGAAATCCGCCGCATACAGATAGGTGTGGCCATGCGCTTTCCCGATGGCCAGACCCTTGAACACCGCGTCGGACGGGGACTTGTCGAGAGCGATCACGGAACTGCCGCTATTCACGTTCGGATTCCAGCCAGAGATGGTTCCGTCTTCCGTCGCGAAGAGGAATCTGGCTGACGCGGTATGCCCGTTGCTGGAGATGTGGAATCCCTTGTGCGTGTAGTTGAAGACCTGGCCGGTCGGGGCAGACGGATCCGTCTGTCCGGGAGGTGCTGCGATCGTGATCGACGAATGCCCGCCGATCGGAATCAAGGTTCCATGGCCGTCGTAGATTGTGGCTACACCGGTTCCGTTGTCCGAAACCCAGAACGGACTGGTCCGGCTGTTGGCGACACCCCATGGATTGATCAAGTTCGGGTCGGTGTGCGCCGCGGACACGAATCCGTCGGAGACAAGATTCGTCTGGATATAGGAGTTCTCCTGCTGCCCAGGACGTTGTGCGGCTTGGGAGCCAAGTCCATGCGGATCGTAGGAATAGGTGCTCATCGATGCCTCCATGGCCCGAGAGAAGCCCCCACTTCCCCGACGCTCAGGTCAGGGGTCGATGAAACCCGCCTTCCCAAGAGGCGAGCCGGTTGAATCGAGCGAGTCGAATTTGCTAAGGCCGAGCGTTCGTATTCCGAGGTCTATAAGCGACCCGCCGGGGAGCTCGGCGTCGCAAAAGCGACCGAGGCAGTCCTGCCGGGAGAACAACGGGGATTGTAGCAAGCTTCATGCATCGCATCCTCGATCTCCCCAGGTCGGCGTGACGCCTATCGCGGCTGTCATTGTAGATCCCGGGACTTAAAGCAGAATTAGATTCGCTGACGAGTGGCGCCGAAGCGATTTGGAGGCTTATCGTCGTCCTGCACTCCGCACACCGAGAGGATAGATCGCGCCAGCCTTGGCGCATCGTGCGGGATCGACGATCTATGTTAGCACAACGTGGATCCGGCTTTCCGCGGATACGGGCTTTCGGTCCATTCCCCATGATGCATCGCCCAAGAGAAGGGAGATCGGAATGCCCTTCAAGTGAGGTCACTTGTGAACCGGACGCTCTAGCGCATCGTGCGAAAAAGTGGATCCGGTTTTTCGCACGATGCGCTCTTCTAAAAGTGGAGCATCGGACCCAAAAGTGGGTCCGATGCTCTAGCGCGGCAAGATGTCCGGTCAGGGTCATCCTTCCACATTCCGGCTGCTCAACGAACTTCGGCTAATTCTCGCCACAGGCGTCCGTAGTACTCGGGCACGATAGAGGGAATGGATCTGCCATTGCCGTCGCGGGGCCTCGGCTGCATTGTAGGCATATCCCGCTTCGCAGGGAGCGAAGTCTGGCTGAAGAAGTGGCCCTCATGAGCGAACTCTTCTCACCCCTCCAGCTTCGTGGCGCGACCGTCAAGAACCGCCTCGTCCTCGCTCCCTTGTGTCAATACTCGGCCGTGGATGGCATTGCCAGCGACCATCACTTGGTGCACTTCGGCCGCTTCGCCCTGGGCGGCTTCGGGATAGTCATGGTCGAAGCGACTGCCGTGACGCCCGAAGGCCGCATCTCTCACGGAGATCTCGGGCTTTGGGCAGATCGGCAGATCGAGCCGCTTGCCCGCATTGCACGCTTCTTGAGGGAGCATGGCGCCGTCCCGGCCATTCAACTGTCACACGCGGGCCGGAAGGCATCTACACGGCGACCCTGGCGAGGCGAGGGAACCGTGATCGCAGCGGACCGGGACGAGCTCGGCGATGCACCGTGGCCCACCGTTGCTCCAAGCGTCCTTGCCCACGCGGATGGCTATGCCCAACCATCAGCGCTCAATGACCTCGGGATCGGGCATATCCGGACGGCTTTTGCGGATGCCGCATGTCGGGCGCTCTCGGCCGGGTTCGAGATCGTCGAGCTGCATTGCGCGCACGGGTATCTGCTCCACCAGTTCCTCTCGCCGATCGCGAACAGGAGAACTGATGCCTTTGGCGGCAGCATCGAGCACCGGATGCGCCTGCCGCTCCTGATCGCCGAGGACCTGCGCCGGATCTGGCCGGACAACCAACCCGTCTTCGTCCGTGTCTCGGCAAGCGATCACATCCGAGGAGGCTGGACCATGGATGATACGATCGTCTTTGCGAAGGAGTTGAATATGCTTGGAGTTGATGTCGTCGACTGTTCATCAGGTGGCTTCGACGGGGCGGCCTTCAACGCTTTCTCAGACTATCACGTGCCCTATGCCGAGCGGCTTGCGCGCGAGACGGGCACGCGCACCATGGCGGCCGGTCTCATTGTCAGTTCGGAGCAAGCGGAGAAGGTCGTCAGCGAGCGACAGGTCGATCTGGTAGGGCTCGCTCGCGCAGCCCTGCTCGATCCGAACTGGCCGCTCCGTGCAGGTCTGGACCTGGAGGGGCCAGCCTTCGCAGTTGCCGCATGGCCCAAGCAGGCCGGTTGGGCTCTCCGAGATCGTCTGAAGAGCCTCACGAGTGAGACCACGCCCTCGACGTGAGACATACTCGCCGGCCAGACCTCGGGGGGGCCAGATGTCCGGTCAGGGGCAAACTGAGTATTAGCGGATGTCGGTGCGAAGGTCGGCTCATCCCAGCGGTGCGGAAGTACGGCTAAGGTCAGCCCCGTGCCCATTAAGGGACGTTCCGATATCGCTATTAGAACGGCGGTTTGGCAGCGACCTCCCGGGCGCTGTCCCATGACATCGAAACACTGCAATCAAGCTGGCAAGCCGGCCCGCCGCAAACCCTCGCGCAGCCGATCCGTATCGGCTTCCCGCCGCAGGTATGAGATGTCCACCAGCCAGTCGACGTACTCTTTCGATCCTGCCTCAGGGTCGCCACGCCAGTAGCCACGAACCGACGTCGCGAACGTCGTCGCGCAATCTCTCGCCTCGTCGATGCGCCCCAGATGGGCATAGGCCGCCGCCCGCCAGGCCATGTCGCGCGGATGGCGGGCAGGCGCATCCATGGTACGCTGTTCCAGAAGACTGGCGGCCTCCTGATCACGCCCAAGCTGGAACAGGATGTGGGAGCGATAGTAGTTGTACCAGCTCGGATGGCATGGATTGAGCCGCAGGGCGATCTCGGCCGCGGGCCATGCCTGCTCTGGGCGCCCGAGGCAGGCCTGCACCCAGGCCCACATGATCTGGATCAACGGGTCGTTCGGATTCAAGACCCGGGCCAGATCCATGTGATGCTCGGCACGCTCGAACTGGCGCCAGGTCAGGCACATGTAGCCGAGCGTGGAATGCACCCGCGGATCGTTCGGATCCAGCGCCAACGCCTCCTCGGCCTGACGCAGGGCCTCGATCCGGTTTGCGTCCTGCTCCCGCGGCACTCCGACCCCGTCATCGACCGCACGGTTGAGGCAGATCCAGGCCAGTCCTGCATGGGCGCGGGCAAAGCCGGGGTCGATCCGGAGGACCTGCTCGAAGAGCGCCTGCGCCTTTGCCTGTGCCTCCGGTGTGAACACATCGGAGAGGCGATTGCCCTGATGGAAGAGATCGTAGGCGCGGATGTCATCCGGCTGGCGCCGCCGGGCGGCTACCTCGCTGTCCTGGACGATCCGCTGGGCCACCGTGGCCGTGATGTTTTGGGCGATCTCCTCCTGGAGCGCGAATACGTCCTCTAGCGCGCGATCGTAGCGCTCCGCCCACAGGTGTGTTCCCGTTGTGGCATCGATGAGCTGCGCCGTGATGCGAATGCGATTGCCTGCGCGGCGGACACTACCCTCGACCACGTAGCTGGCCCCGAGCGTGCGGCCGATCTCGCGCACGTCGACGCTCTTGCCGCGAAACGAGAACGAGGAGTTGCGGGCGATCACAACGAGATGGCGGAAGCGCGAGAGCTCCGTGATGATGTCCTCGGTGATGCCGTCGCTGAAGTAAACCTGTCCCGGCTCATCGCTCATGTTCTCGAACGGCAGGACCGCCACGACCGGCTTGTCCCCGAATTGGATCGTGGCGGCCGCAACGGACGACGCGCCGTCTGCCGTCATCCGGTAGGCCCGCACGGGCCGCGTGATGTTCTTGAGGCGCAGTTCACCAACGGCCTCGAAGGGGGCATTGAGCTTGCCCTGCATCTGGTCATGAACCGTTCCGGAGATCAGGACGCTGCCGGGCGGGCAGGCTTGTTCCAAGCGGGCCGCGATGTTGACGCCATCGCCCAGGAGGTCGTCACCGTCGACGACCACATCGCCGAGGTTGACGCCGATGCGGAGCACGATTCGACGCTCTAGGGAAATCGACGCCTGACTGTCAGCCAGACGGGTCTGCACTGCCGCTGCACAAGCCACGGCTGCAACGACGGAGCCAAACTCCGCGATCAGACCATCGCCCATCAGCTTGACGACCCGGCCGCGATGCTCAAGCAAGAGTGGTTCCAATACAGTCAGTCGCAGGTGCCTCAGGCTACCCAACGTACCCGCCTCGTCGGCTTCGACGAGACGCGAATAACCGACCACATCTGCGGCCAGGATGGTGGTGAGCCGCCTCTCCGTGCCAGTATCGGCCATCGCGGACCCTCAGAGGCTGGGGCAGGTTGCGTCTCGTTCGCTAGCGATGATGCCACAGACAAACAGCATTCGCACCAATCTGCCCGGCAACCGCCCTCGCCTAGACTGGCATTTCTCCAGTATGCCGCAACGACCAACCATCGGAATATCAACCTCGCTGGGTGACCAATGTCTCCTCAGGGTCATCCTTTCTCATTCCGGCTGCTCAACGAACTTCGGCTCCTGACCGCGAAGCGGACCAAGCGCTTACTTCGCTGGAGTGCCATAAGCGGGCGTTCCCACTATCAACCTTCGGGAAGCATCAATCTGGAATGCCAGCCCCAAGTCTCGGCGAGGGGCTTTCAAGGCCTGCCCGCCATTCGGCGCCGCTCAGGACGCGGGCGTCGTCGTTCTCCCCTTTTCCGCACGGGACGGCTGATACGGCCGGACCGAGAACGTCTGAAGACGCACGAGCGCGGCGCTCAGGCGGGCAGCCTCCTCGTAGCGGGTCTCGTCGTGCGGCGGCCGATCTGTGCGACCGCTGGCGAGCGCCTCGGCAGACGTAACCAGTCGGCCGAGTGGCTTGGCGAGCCATGCCGAAAACAGGTAGAGTAGGACGAGACCGACCAGCGCACCGGCGCCAAGGAGCATCCAGAACGCCTGCGCGATGGCTCGCGTGGGGTCGAGCACCGTGTTCAGATCCGCACGCACGATGAGGCTCCAACCGAAGCTGGGCATGTCATTGAACTTGATCGAAGGAACGACTGCCGCCATGTACTCCTTCGAATCCTGCCATCTCTCGCGAAGAGCGATGGATGTCCCCTGGCTGGCGGCGATGGCCGACCCTTCGGACAATTTGGTCTCCTGAAGCTCCGGCGGGCCTGAGAGGACCACACGGTCGCGGGAGACGAGAATCGCGTCGACCCCTTGTCCCCTCACGGCCTGAATGATGTCCCTGACCATGTTCCAGTCGAAATGGGCCCCGATGACGCCGATCACGGCGCCCTGGTCGTTCCTGATCGGAGCGGAGAAATCGACGAAACGACGCGGCTCCTGCGTGGCAGGGAGGAGCTTCGCCAGAAGAACCGCCTCATGCACATCGACGGCCGTCGGGCCGTTCAGGCCGCGGCGGAACCACGGCCTCTCGGCAACGCTTGCACCCTCGAGCATGCCCTGCGACGCGACAATCACCTTCCCCTGTACATCGGCCACGCCGATCCAGGTATAACGCCGATCCACCTTGCTCAGCAGGGTCAGTTGACGGCGGATTTCGTCAGGATCATCCAGGCGAACGACGCGCGCCATCCCCTCGACGGTCTGCCAGAGCTCCTGCATGCGCCGACCGAGCTGGTCGGCGACGATCTCGCCGAGAAGCCGCAAGCGTGCGCTGTTGGCCACCTCTGCGCGGCGCTGCATGGCATTCGTGAACATAGTACCGGCCACGATGGCAGGGATGAGCATCAGCAACGCGCCGATGACGAATACAAGTGTCTTGATCCCAATGCGCATTCCCGTGCTTCCCTATCCTGCGTCTACCGTGACGCCAGCCCGCGCATCCAACCTCTGATCATCTCCGGAAGATCGCCGCGCCCGGTTCCCGGCCTGGCATCCGCGGTGTGGAGCTTGCGCAGGATTCCATCGCGCTGTTCCGGAGACGGACGCAGTGACAGGCGGTAGCCGTCGTTCGTTTCGTTCAAGATGCGGACAGCGACATCGCCAACATCCGCAAGAGCGAGCGTTCCAAGGGCGCCGACCGTCAGCCCGGTCAATCCGCGGACGCGGGCATGGTCGATGCCGAGTTCGAGCACCCACGACGGCAGCCTTTGCGAGCCGACCGTGATCGTGGCCAGCTCGACGTTCTCGCGCTGGGGCCGGTTGACGCGAGGACGCTCGACGCAGACCAGCATAGTGATGGCGAGCACCATCAGATTGTAGATCGTCCAGAACAGGATGATCCTGATCCCGTCTCCGGCCTTGGCCACATGGCTGAAATGATCAGGAAAGATCAGGGGCAGGAGGATTCCTAACAAGGTGAGTCCGAAGAGCAGCGCAAAGGGCTTCATCATCGGCCATTGCACAATCGTCTTCGTCCGGTCGCCGCCCTTCGCCGTGACGCGGAACTTGTGCGGTCCTTTGGTCAGCAGTCCCATCGCAGCCGCGCGCGTGATCGGCCATGCGGCGATGAGCTGGGACACGTCGTTGAGCACGGGCCAGATCATGCCGTTGGAGATCCAGTTCAGCGTGATCAGCACGGCTGCGTAGTAGGGGAGATAGTACGAGACGACATCCGTCAGCGACGCATTCACGACGATGATACCGAAGTACCAGTAGAGCAGCGGGCCGATGAGCGCGATCAAGCGGAACGGGAAGGTGGTCGTCCAGAACAGCAGCGAGTCAACGAGGCTCAGGCGCTGCATGAAGCGCAAGCCATTTGCACCGAAGGGATTGTAGACGTTGCGCACGATCTCCATCATGCCCAGACACCACCGCCCGCGCTGCACGACATATTCATGCAGTCCTTCCGGGGCGAGTCCCTCCGTGAGCGCTTCATTGAGATAGACCGTGCGATAGCCGTGGCTGTCCAGGCGAATGGTCAGGAGGAAGTCTTCCGTCACGCTCTGCGTCGGCAGGCCGCCGATCTCGCGCAACGCCGAGACGCGCACCATCGAGGAGGTTCCGCAGCACACGGCGATGCCCCATGCGTCGCGCGCGGGTTCCAGATGCTCGAAGAAGAAGCGCTGCTCGTCGGGATAGGCGGAGGCGATGTAGAGATTGTGCTGGATCGGATCAGGATTGAAGAAGTGCTGTGGAGTCTGCACCAGGCCGGTCTTCGTATCGTGGAACAGGGCGACGGCCCGGCGCACGAAATTGCGGTGCGGCACGAAATCCGCGTCGAGGACGGCGACGAAGTCGGGGGCATCCTCTTCGTTCAGGCGCTGCTTCAGCGTGTAGTTGATGTTGCCGGCCTTCGCGTGCTCGTTGGTGGGCCGCGTCCTGTGCTCGGCGCCGTAGCGGCGGCAGACCTCGGTCAGCCACTCCCGCCGCCCGTCGTCGAGAACGAAGACGCGCAGGTTCGGATAATCGCTCGCCTGCGCGCCGGCGAGGGTGCGCTCGAGAACCTCCAGCTCTTCGTTGTAGGTGGCGATGTAGAGGTCGACGCGCGGCGGGTTGCTGCCCCACCAGGCGATGTTCCGGTCCGCTTCCCCATGCCGGTCCTTCCGGCGGGTGAGGAACAGATAGGCCGATGTCGAGGATACGAGAGCCAGAGCCTCGATCACCACGAAAGTCCATCCGGCGATGACATCGAAGGTGATCCCATCGACCGCCGGCGGCACCGTCTCTGTGATCCGCCAGATCATGTAGCGCCAGCCCAGCAAGGTCGTCAGGCCGAGCAACAGGACGCGCATCCAGGTGTTCTTCGGCGTGGCGAGCGGCAGCAGCAGCAGAGCAAGGCCGACGACGATGGCCAGACCGGCGAGGCTCGACAGGGATTGGTCGAGGATGAGCATCTACAGGCCGAGATCCGCGAGCCTCTGCCGGATGCCCGCGAGCGGCCCGCCCGTGAAGACCACGCGGCCCGTGCGCCCGACGGCGCAGGAGAGATCCGGATCGCCCGCAAGTTCCGGAATGCTCAAGGCGACGTCGAAGCGGGTCAGGTGCTCGGGGCTCGGGCCAATGGCGAGGGTGCTGTAAAGGCCGGCTGCTCCCGATCCGCCGAGGCGTGTGATGGTTCCCTGCATGACCCGGTCGTCGCCGATCAGCCGGAACTGGGCTGGCATCCCAACCCGGAGGCTGGAATAGACCCGTTCGCTCACGCTGGCCGTGACCATAACGGCGGAGCAATCCACGAACCGGACGAGATCCTGCCCCTGGTTGACATGCTCGCCGCTGCTGGCGAGGAAGTTCCAGACAATGGCGGAGTTCTGTACCGAGAGTTCCGCCGCAGTCAGGCGGTTGACCCGGACCCGCTCAGCCGCGATCTGCTCGGCGGCCAGGTTCAGGCGGCGGCTGACATTGTCGGCCTCCGCCTTGAGCTCGCCCAGCCTGAGGTCGAACTCCCGGATCCGTTGGATCGAAAACGGCGCGTCATTGTACGAATCGCCGATGAAGACGCCATTCTGAGCCGACGAGAGTTCCGCAGTGAGATAGGTGATGCGCTCGCGAGAGCTGGCGATGTCCTGCTGCGCGACGTCATACTGGGCCTTGGCGCGGTCAAGGGTGATCGCAGTCTGGACGCCGCGGGAATTCAGCTCGCGGGTCCGGTCGAGGGCGCTGTCCGCCTCGCGGAACCGCGCCTCCGCGGAGTTCACGGCGGTCTGCGCCTCGGCGATGCGGGATCGGATCTGGCGCACGCGCCCTTCCTGATAGCTCTTGGCCTGGGTGTCCAAGACCTTGCGGGCCTCATCCACCGCCGCGGTCTGGGCCCGGAGCCGGGCGAGATCCGCCTCGAGGGTAGAGCGGGTCCGCTCAAGATCGATCAGGCGGGCATTGTCGAACTGATTGTCGGTGATGCGCACCACGGCCTCTTCAGGGGAGATCCGGGCTCCGATCGTACGCACGGAGAACTCGGCCAGTCCCTGGATCGGTGCTCTGAGCACGGTGGTCCGGGCATTGATCGTGGCGTCGGCGCTGGTTCCCGAGAGGTATTCGCCGACAACGACATAGAGGCCTCCTAGGAGCAGAATGACTCCCAAGAGGATTCGAACGAATTTCATGGGTCAGAGCTCGATCAGGGCGTGGGACAGAGTCGGTTACAACGACCTTTGCCCCTGCCCCTGATGAAGACGCACCCGCTATCAGGCTACAAGAGAGGTCGAAGACATAAGTCTTAATCTGGCCGTTAGTTTCCGATGGGGTAACCCGAAAGACGTATTTTGAGCAACGAATTTGTGACGGCCTGATAGGCTATCCCGTCACCAGAGCGAGGATAGGCGCGTATTTCGTAAATCGAACGCTCCAGCGCAGAGACTGAGTTGAGCATGTGTGGCGCTACTCTAAAAGTCGTCTTGGGGTCAAAGGCGGGCGTCGGAAGCACGGCATGAAGGTCCGCCTCCTCTCTCATTTCAGACCTGATGCACAGCCTCAAATCTCCCACCGCTCCTCAAAGTCCCGCTCCTCGTGCTCGAAGCGCACCAGATGCGCGGCGAGTTCGTCGCGCAGTTCGCGGATGGTGCGGCGGGGCTTGGGGGCGTCGATGTCGTGGTCTCGCCCAGCGTCTGGGTGAGGGGGGCGAGGGCCTACCTCAGGGCGGCGGCGGACGCTCTCCCATCCGTTTGGCCGACGGGTTAAAGCTCGGTCTCGGTAATCGAACCTCGACCGATGCTCTCATTCAAAGAGACAGCATCGGATTGATCCCAAAAGTGCAAGTCCACTTTTGGGTCCGATGCTTTAGAGCTGCAACACGACGAATTGTTTGGTCTCGGGACAACCAGACTCAAAAAAATACAGCGCACGGCGTCGAACCGCGCGCTGCTTAGGCGGAGATGAATGTTGAACCATTAACCGTAGGTTTCAGACAAGTTCGAAACGTCTCACTCGTATTGTGCGCAAACGCTTCCATTCCATCGCAGGCACCGGCGTTCTTCTCGGCGGTTGTGACGTTTTTCGATTCTGGACTCGCAGACGCCGTTGACCCTTGTCCTACCCGGCCCGCAACCGGCGACGACTGGCGTGACCATACCCTCCGATTGAATTGGCGAAAGGGGCATTGCCTGCGTCGGTGAAGCGATGGCTAAGGCAAAACCCAAAACAGCGATCACTCTGAACATTGGACGCCTCCCTTTCGAAAGCTTCATTCCAAGTCGAGAACGTCGGCTAACTTTGGTGTCCAGGCAACGATAGACCATCCCGCAAAATACACTCTTGGTCTGGCATTTCGCGAGACCTTTTGGAAAAAGTGAAAGCACAATAGAACGTGCGCCTCCAACGGTAATTTCGCAGCGTTTGCCAACAGATGCACAGCACTAAGCAGGCGGTCACAAGCGGATCGATCGTAAGGCCATTTCCAGAGCGGGCTTGATCGTTTAGGCCAAAGGCTTGCCATTTTTTGACGACGGGCCCGGGCGCTGGAGCTGTTTCCACTTACGTGGAATTAGCTCTCCTCTTCGCTTTGCCGCATCTTTTTCGGCGAACCGGATCCACGTCGCTGAAAAATGCTCTAAAGCATCGGACCCAAAAGTGGACTTGCACTTTTGGGATCAATCCGATGCTTTCTCCTTGAATGAGAGCATCGGTCGAGACGAAAAACCGGATCCACTTTTCCGTCCGATGCTCTAGTGAAGCCGCGCAATCGTTTCGGCGATATCCGCCTCCATCGCTTTTGCGATGGGTTGCCGGTAGTGGACCCTGTCGAAAAACCATGCGGCGTTCCTGGTCTCGGGGCGGTCGGTCCGCCAGTCGACCAGCGCCGTGCGGGCATGGGCCTTCTGCGCAGCGGACGCGATGGCCGCCTTGCAGGCCTGCAGGCGGAAAGCCTGCTCCGTTCCCTCCGGCGGCAGCGCATTCTTGTACAGCGGCGGCACGACTAGAACGAGAGCCGCATCCTGCGGGAGCGAGGCGGCGACAAGCCCGAGCCGATCGGCGGCGGGGAAGGGCCTCGTTTCCGCGACAGGATCCCGGTCGTAGCGCCGGGCGTTCGCATAGGGCTTGGCCTCGAGCTCCCGGCGGTGAGCTGCGGCCATCTTGTCGCCCCGCCGGGTGTATTCGGCATCGTAATCCCAGTAGCCGTCCGGCCGGGCGCGCTCGGCGCTCGTCCCCAGCAGATGGGACAGGCGCGGCGGTACCTCCTCCAGAGCCTCCCAGCGTAAGAGCCCGCGGGCATAGTCGAGCGGGCTTTCCGCATAGAGCCAGAAGGGAAAGGGCCCCTCGCTCGCGAGAGCCGGATCGGACGTGCACCACGTCTCGTCGATGCTCACCAGCAACACCTTCGCCGGCTCCCTCCGATGGCTCAGGTACCAGTCGATCAGAGCAAGCTGCTCCTTCGGCCCCGAGCCGGGAACCGACATCTGGACGAAATCCAGACCGGTCGCCTGCTTCAGCCGCTCCGGCGAGATGAGCTGGATCCGGGAATTGCCCACGATCACGGCGTCGAAGGCTGGATTCCGGCCGCGGCTGGCATTGGCCATCGCAGGGGCGAGGGCGCGCACGCCTGCCTGGGAGAAGAAGGGCGAACGGCCGGTGTCATAGGGCTCGATCAGATAGATGATCGTCAGAACAAGGGTCAGGACGATGGCCGCGGCCGCCACGAGCGTGATCGCGAAGCGCTTCCAGAGCGAGCCGTCGTGCCCGGCGGGGTCAGAACTGGAAATAGATGAATTCATAGTTCGCATCGTCGCCGATCTTGAACAGCACAACCACGAAGAGGATCGCGAAGGCGAGGGCGATCCAGCGGCGGGGCGGAAGCCGGTGCACGAAAGCCCAGGCCGTGGGGCCGAGCACGGCGACCAGCGCCGCGACCAGGATCGTTCGCCACTTGATCGACGGATCCGCGCCGCCGAGGCCGATCAGGCCCTCGTAGATCCGCAGCGCCGCCTCGAAGCTCGTGGCGCGGAAGAGCACCCAGGTGAGCATCACGAACAGCATCGTCAGGGTCCAGCCCGCCAGGCGCGGCATGGGAAGCCCCGCCCGCCGCCAGAGGACGCCGGCTCCGAGCACGAGACCGTGGGCGGCGCCCCAGGCGACGAAGGTCAATCCCGCGCCATGCCAGAGGCCGCCCAGGGTCATGGTGGCGAACAGGGCCCCGAGCTGGATCGCCAGGCCCTTCCGGTTGCCGCCCATGGCGATGTAGAGATAGTCGCGCAGGAAGCGCGACAGGGTCATGTGCCAGCGCCGCCAGAAATCCTGCAGCGACACCGAACGGTAGGGCGCGTCGAAGTTCTGCGGCAGGACGATGCCGAACAGCAGCGCGAGGCCGAGCGCCATGTCGGTATAGCCCGAGAAGTCGAAATAGATCTGGAACGTGAAGCCGAGCATCGCCTGCCAGGCCTCGCCCAGGGCAATGGTCTTGCCCGCGGCGGCGGCCTGGAAGATCGGGTTGACGTATTCCGAGAGCGGGTCGCCGAGCAGGGTCTTCTTCGCCAGGCCGCAGACCAGGAGCATCAGCCCGCGCGCGAAGCGCTCGGCGGCGTCGGGCCTCTTGTAGGGCCGCTCCTCGAACTGGTGCATGATCTCGCTCCAGCGCACGAGGGGCCCTGCGAGAACCTGCGGGAAGAAGGCGATGTAGAGGCCATAGCGCACGGGATCGTACAGGGGCGCTTTGCCCTTCTTCAGGTCCGTCAGGTACATGATATGATGGAACGTGAAGAACGAGATGCCGAGCGGCAGCGCGATCTCGAAATGGCGCGTCGGCAGCCCCGGCACGAGGGCGGCGAGATCGATGAAGAAGTTGAAGTACTTGAAGACCGCCAGGACGAGCAGATTGGCGGCGATCGCCAGCGGAACCAGAACCGAGAGCCTCGACCGCGTGACGGCTTTCGCGACGAGCCAGTTCAGGACGATGGAGCAGACGAGCAGCGGCACGAACCGCCAGTCCCAGTAGCCGTAGAAGAAGAGCGACAGCCCCAGAAGCACGGACAGCCGCCATTCGGGCCTGAACCGCTCCACGGCCCAATGGGCCAGCAACGCGGCCGGCAGGAAGGCGAAAAGGAAGGCGAAAGAATTGAAGAGCATTCCCGCTAAGTCTTCGTTGGACGCTGCGGAAATGCTCCTTCCGCGGCGTCGGATCGCGTTGTTGTGCGGGAATGCTGGACCGGCGTCAACGCTCGACGGCGGGAGTCAAGGCAGGTTGCCCAGGATGCGGGTCACACTGCCGCAGCGAGGCAGGGGCGATCCCTCCGTCTCGTTCCTTGATGACCGTCTTGCGTGGCAATGGGACTGGCCAAGCCGACCTTGAGCATTAACTGCTGATGACGGCGGGATCATCAGGGCCCGCCGCGGGCGGGAGGGGCAATCCATGCAAAAGCGGGTTCTGGGATGGACGGTCGGTGCGGCTCTCTCGCTGACGGCCTGCAACACCGTGACGCGCGGGGTCGAGGAGGCGGTGACCATCACCGCCAGCCCGGCCTCGGCCCGGATCTGGACATCGCTGGGGCACAAGTGTCCCCGTTCGCCCTGCGAGGTGAAGATCAGTCGCAAGACGGAGTTCACGGCCTATGCCGAAGCCAGGGGATATCGATCGGGATCCGTGGACGTGAAAGCGGTGCTCACCGAGCAGGCGGCGCCGGGAATCCTTGGAAACGCGATCCTCCCCGGCGGATCCGTGGGCCTGGTCGTGGATGCCGCGAGCGGGTCCATGCTGGATCACAGGCCGAACCCGGCCCATATCGAGCTCGTGCCGGCCGGCCGGAGCAGAGGCCGGCCCCGCGTCGGAGGGAAGCGTCAGGCTCCGTCGGCCTCGGCGGCTTTCCTGCGCTCGGCGTGGTGGGTGTCGAGCGTTCCGAACTGAGTCATGATGTAGACGAGCACGCTCGACGTCCAGCCGAAGGTGAAGAGCCCCGAGACGGCGATGATCGGCCCCAATTGCCGCCAGCTCAGGGGCAGCCGGATGGTCCCCTCGCCGAGAGTCGTATAGGTCTCGGCCGCGAAAAAGGCCGCGGCCGAGAGCCCCGGAATGAGATTGAGCCAGTAGATCGGCAGCGCCCAGACCATCACCTCGATCAGGTGAACGATGACGAGCTGCGCGATCACGCTGCCGAACAGGAAGTTGACCCGCCAATGGGGCGTGTCCGTCGTCACATGCACCCATCGTCCGGCGAAGTAGCGTGAAATCCGCCGAATGCCGGCGCCGTGGATGAAGACCACGACGATCAGGATCGCGATGCCGAGCGCGATCTGCAGGAGGTCGAAGGACGTGGACACCACTTCGACGGGCAATTGGGCCAACGGGTCTTGTGGGATCATGCCGTCCTGGTCTCGGATCGAGCGCCGGTCGCGTGATGCGAGGTTTTGTGAGTGTCCGTCTTATTCGTGAAGTTTTCGTTGATGGGCCTCGCCATTTCCGGACGTCCCGGCCCTGGCCTTGCTCGCGGCGGATGCGCTTGAGATGAGCCGCGCGTGTGTTGCAGGAGCGAAGATGAGGGCAGGCTTCGGGAAGACACTCGCCTCTTGTCTTGAGCCGATTTCAGGGCGGCGGATGCTCTTCCGTCCGTAAGCACGACAGCTATTGTGCGGAGTATTTCGTGACTCGTCATATCGATTGAACGGGACCGGATTCGCTGTTGGTCAGAGACGATCCTAATGAGGATCCTTTGGACGTCAGGTTGGCGCCTCATTCCCGAGGTGCGATCTATTTTCGCGTCGTGCCAAGCACAACCTCTCTGACGCTGGATGCGGATGTCCACCAAGCCTTCCCTTTAAGCCCGTGTTTAGCTCCTTGCGCCTCAGATGAGATCCCATTTGGTTCCATTAGCCAAATTTTGACTGACGGTTTTATTTCATTAATTCTTCAAAAAATAATTGTGTGTCCGTAAGCCAATCTTCGAAAACAGAAACGGGTCTTCCAATAATTACCCCTTTCACTAATTCATCTGGGTGTCTAATCACGGGGATACCAATATTGCGTGCTTGGTTCCGCACTTTGGTTGATGTGTTTTCGTTGCGATGTGCGTAAAAATTTCGCACCGTTGCTATATCCCTGAATACTGTGGCATTCAGAGCGAGTGCTTTTTGAAGTGATGGTAAATTCGAAGCTCCACAGCTCATTAGTATTTTTTCTGTTTCTTTGGGATTGCGAACTGTTGGCTCATCTTCTCTTTTGATTGTGATGGGCTTATGTCGATTGTACTTTGCTGTATTCAGGATGGATAGAACGTAGGCTCCAATTTCACCTTCTGGGCCAAAATCGTGATTCACTGAAACACGGTGCCCGCGGACCGTGCGAGCTCTGCGGAGACTGCTGATAGTGAACTGCCGGAGCGTGGAGATTATGAGATTATCCAGTTCAAGGACTACATATGAGATGACTAGGCCATGATCTTCTCGAGGCAGTCGAGATGTCGAGGTGTATCTGAACTTAATTCGCATTAAACGATACTGAGCTGCGTCATGAAGCTTCGTTAGATCAAGTCCACAATGCATCTGTCGTCTCAAGCAATTTCGTTGAGTGCAGCGCGAAAATGAAGAAAGCGAATAACTCGTGACGAGGCCGTGTTAGTTGCTTCCGTACTTGCTTGAACAAACTCATTTAATTGCGGAAAGGCATCGGGCTCTCTAAGGCTCGCTAGAAGAGCGTCCATAGCAAAGGGGGTCTGAGCGATTTTCTCCGCAATTTCAGGATGAGATTCCGTCGCTTGCTGGTCGAAGTCGCCGCCAAATCTTCTAGCAATTATGGCAAGCACTATGGATTGAAATACATGCATGCGTAAGAACGCATCTTGATGAAGCTCCTCATGCTCAATGAAGAAATTCAAACCATAAGAAATCCTCTCGCGAAACCCTTCATCGGCTTCAAAGCTTACGTTGTACTTGCGATATAGTCGATCTAATTGCTCGCCCTTGACCGTTTGGAACCCTGCATCAAGAGTTAGTGCAATCTCTGCATACAAACGAAGGTCGGCCATGCGTATCAGGTCGCGCCGAGATAGTAGGCCTAGCCTCAGCAAGGTTTCTTTGTAAACCTCAGCTATAGATACAATGAACCACTTGAACGGTCCCTGATATCGTGCGTTGCGTTGTTCTTCGGCATTTAAGGGAACGTTATTCGCATTCATTCTCCTGAATGCTTCTCTAACTTCATCTTCTGGAACGCCGGAAAATTGGTCTATGGGAAGCTGATAGGATAAAAATTGAGTTTTTCACTCATCGGACAATCTATTATATTTCAAGCCCCTTAGTTCTTCGGTATCAATGCTCTTAGAAAGGGAGAGCTTCCCCTCAAAAAACAAAATCAAAGCTTGGCTTCTCTGCTGACCATCCACGATCTCTTTAATTGTTTCCCTCGTTCTTAGGTCGAGTTTAGCATAAAGAAATAATTTTGGAATTGGATACTGAAGTAAAATTGATTCTATAAAGAAGGATCGCGCAGGGGTGTTCCATAAACCGTCCTTGCGCTGGTAATCCTGATTAACAATTATCTTTTTGTCGCGTATTGCATTGCAATAGTCAGCAACCGACATTGGGGAGGAGTTAGCCTTCATATCCTAGATTCCTATTTTCTGATTTAATCGATTGCGCCTAAGTTTTTTCGAAGCAAACAACTGCTTCGACTGCGTCTGAGGAAGCTCTATAGATACGGCTGTTGCGGTTAATCCTAGCCATAGACTGCTTTAAGGGAAAGTCGATTCTCTTCCTAAGTATAAGTCCATTTATTTCTGCCATCTCAGTGATTATTCTAGGAAGGTCGTTGTGGATTTCTTTATAGTATGAGTCCTGCACTACCAAAATAGCTGCAGACCCATTTTTTAGAGTTCCGGCTATCTTCGACAACGAATGAGACATTTTGTGAAAGTAATCTATATGTGTCTTGTAGTAATAGCCGGAGGATGCTTTCGAACTGTGATTCCGTAATGATCGTAGAAAATCTTTGCACAAGGGACCCCAGGAGTCCGAAACATCTATATTATTTATTGGCACTCTTGTTGAGCCAATCATTTTTCGGCTAAGTTGATCTACGACGGTTCCGCAAAGGGGATGCAAGATTGCTAACTCAACCCGCGTTGCTGCCGTGTAATCTATGCGTGTGCAATACGGAGGTGATGTTAGTACGAGATCTACGGTGCTAGATCCCAAATTGAGATTAGGTGTATCCGCGAGAATGACTTTTGAGCGGCTAGAATCTGGAGGCTGAGGCGTGGCGCGGGCTGCAAGCGCGGCGGACATAGAACAAATATTGTCTATCAAGGCCGCACATATATCATCTCTCGAAGCACTAATCCGTCTTTCGCCTTTCTTGGGCTTACGAAGCCAAGTCGGATTCGAAGAGCGATAAGGTGCAGCTAATTCCCTACAAACCGCGAATAATGCCACATAGAATGTTGCTGCGAAGCCAGAGATACGATCAAGGCGCGTACCTTCGATCGTGATAGTCATCTCGCCAACTAGATGCTCTCGAATTCGCTTCTCAACACTTCTAAGAATGCCGGCAGTATGAGGTGTAAACCACCAGAGTAAAGGATCATCTTTAGGCGCGGCTTTAGCGTTAGTTTTTACGCCTTTTATAAGTTTTCTAGCTTGAGGCTCCAGACTATCGGCCTCCGATGCTGGAAGAAGCCTAGCTCTGGCAACAATCACCATTACTGGGTTAAGATCAACGCCGATGCACGAATATCCTAACTGAGAGGCAGCATAGGTCGTTGTCCCACTGCCGTTCCATGGGTCGAGCACGATTGCGTTATTGGGAAGATTTGCGCTCTCCAGCACAGATCGTGCAAATCCCTCGGGAAACCCAGCGTAATACGGGAAAAAGCCGCTCCAACCAGTTTGCGAATGGCTATTACGTTTCGGAGAATTTATTACAAGTGAATCAAACAAACGACTACTCCTCGGCCGCCACATTGCAACGTGCTAAGCTAGTCGCAAAGTGTTTTGGACTGTCTAAGTAATTCTATCCACTGCTCTAATTTCATGCTGAATCGACCGAGTGTGAGACGCATTGCACGGAAATGTCTCTCCCATCAAATCCCCCCGCCATCCTCAAAAGTCCGCCCCCAGCGCTCCTCGAAGTCCCGCTCCTCGCGCTCGATGCGCTCCAGATGACCGGCGAGTTCGTCGCGCAGTTCGTGGATGGTGCGGCGGGGTTTGGGGGCGTCGATGTCGTATTCGGGCGCGGCCGGGGGCGGGGACAGGTGCCGGTCGATCTCGCCCAGCGTCCGGGTGAGGCGGGCGAGCGGATGCAGGGAGCGGCCGGCGCGGGCGATGGGCTGCTCCTCGAGATCCTCCGCGTGGCGCTCGGCGAGGCGCCAGAGCGTTTCGGTGAGCCGCTCGCGGCGGCTGCCTGATCCCTGCGGCGCGGATTTGCGCCGGCGCGCGGGATCCGGATTGCGCCGGGTGATGATGGGCGCAGGCGCCGCGCCGGGCGGGCGCTGCCAGCCGCCCTCCGCGGCATAGCGCGAGACGGTGGCGGGCGAGACGCCGAGCTCCCGGCCGATCGTCTTGAAGGATCGGGTGGTGCATTCCACCCAATCGCGGATGAGGGCGATCCGCTCAGGCGGAAGTTTTTGGCGGAACGCCGAGGGGCCGGGGCTGTCGGGATCGGACGGGGCGGGGGAGGCGGGCAATGAGGTCATGGCAATGGTCTTTTGGAAATAGGAACAAAAAGAGAACAATATGACAGGTCGAGGGACATGGTCAAGGTTGCGGAGAAGGGCCGCACCGTCGGAGCACGGGGCGTCATCGGGACAGCGCGAGGATCGCTGCGGTGCGTCCCCTCTCCCGTGGGGGAGAGGGGCAGGGGTGAGGGTGGGGCGCTCAACAGTCGAGCGCCGTCGCCTCCGCTGCGGCTGCATGGCATCCGATGCCTTTCATCCGGCACCGGCCTTCCCTCTCCCGGCCCTCTCCCGGCCGGGAGAGGGAGGAGCGCGCATCTCCGCGATCGCTCACCCAGTCGCACCACCCCCACCCCTAACCCCTCCCCGCAAGGGGGAGGGAAACAGCACCGTGTCCGGCGTCCGGACCGGCGCTCCGCTCGGCGGGATCATGCGGCTTGAGGGAAGGGCGCCGCTGGAACGCCCGTTTCAGCCGTTCCAGCCGTTTCAGCGCCGTTTCAGCGGGGCGTTCCAGGGGGCGCCCTTGGAACGTTTCATCACCGTTCCAAGGCCAATCGATCAGATATCATCATTTGTGCTGATGGCTGCCGGAGCGTATCCAGATTGACCTTGGAGGCTGGCTCATAAAGGTTTCCGCACCATAGCCCTCATCCTGAGGAGGCCCTCGGGCCGTCTCGAAGGACGAGGGCGTTTCCAGTGCTCTCTGGATCCTCCTTCGAGACGGTCGCTGCGCGACCTCCTCAGGATGAGGCTTCGAGACGCCGCTTCGTGGCTCCTCGGGATGAGGCTTCGGGACGCCGCTTCGTGGCTCCTCGGGATGAGGAAAGAGATTGATGGGCCAGGCTCCCGTTTCAGAGAGAAGGCATCGGACCGAAAAGTGCACATCCGCTTCCGGTCCGACGCTGTGAGGAAATGAACGCCATGAGCCATGCCACCACCGCCATGCCCGGCCAGAACCTGAAAGGCGTCGACGGGACGACGCTCGGGCTCTATGCGGCCACCGTCTTCCTGTGGGGCGTGAGCTGGATCGGGATCCGGGCGCAGCTCGGGGTGGTGGCGCCGGAAATGTCGGTGCTGTGGCGCTTCCTGCTCGCGGCCGCGCTCATGTGGGCTTGGGTTCTCGCCACCGGCGAAAGAATGCGCTTTCCGCTCGCCGATCACCTGCGTTTTGCGGCGGTGGGTGTCTGCCTGTTCTCGTTCAACTTCATCTCGTTCTATTACGGCGGCCTGAGCGTGCCCTCGGGGCTGCTCTCGGTGGTGTTCTCGCTCGCCTCGGTGTTCAACCTCGCGCTCGCATTTCTGATCTTCCGCCAGAAGGTCGAGAAGCGGGTGGCGCTCGGCGGCGTCATCGGGGTTGCCGGCATCGTCTTCCTGTTCTGGCCGGAGATCGCGGGGGCGGGCTTCAACGCGGCGGCGCTGAAAGGCTTGGGCTTGTGCGTGATGGGCACCCTGTTCTTCTGCTCGGGCAACATGATCTCGACGGTGGTGCAGCGCCGGGGCGTGCCGCTGCTCTCGGCGACCGCCTGGGGCATGACCTATGGCTGCGCGGTGCTGCTGGCGCTGAACCTGGTGCGCGGCAACGCCTTCATCATCGAGCCGACGGTAAAATATATCGGCTCGCTTCTGTATCTCGCCGTCGGCGCGTCGGTTTTGGCCTTCATGGCCTATCTCACCCTGCTGCGGCGTCTCGGGGCCGCGCGGGCGGGCTATGCCACGGTGCTGTTTCCCATCGTGGCGCTCACCGTCTCGACGCTGATCGAGGGCTATGTGTGGACGCCGCTCGCAGGAATCGGCGTCGTGCTGGCGCTTCTCGGCAACGTGCTCGTGCTGCGCAGGCCCGCGAAGGCCTGATCACCAGGCCTGATCACTCCGCCGCGATCGGCTGCACCGTCCGGGTCGAGCCGAGATTGTCGAGCGACTGCTTGATGTGGAAGCCCAGCGCATCCGCGAGCGGGTTCTCCTCGCCGCGGGAGCGGATCAGGCCGATCTTGCACGAGGGCAGGGCGGGGAAGCCGTCGGAGGGGCCTAAGATGCGCATGCCGGGGCGCACGGCGCTTTCCGGCAGAACGGAGACCGCAAGGCCCGCCATCACCGCAGCCCCCACCGCGGTGGAATGCCAGCTCACATAGGCGATGCGGAACGGCCGGTCGGCGCTCTCCAGGGCCTCGGTCGCGGAATGGCGCCAGTCGCAGCTCGGGCGGCCGAGCGCCAGCGGGATCGGCGTCTCCTCGTGCACCCCGTGGCGGGCGGAGGTCACCCATAAAAGCTGCTCGATGCGCACGATCTCGGAGGGGCCGCGCCGGTCCACATGGGTGATGATCGCGAGGTCGAGGTCGCCGTGCTGCACGCGCTCGACGAGCTGCGGCGTCGGCTCGCACATCACCGTCACCTCCGCCTTCGGGTTCGAGCGCGAGAAACGGGCCAGGATCTCGGGCAGATAGCGGTCGGCGTAATCGTCCGGCAGGCCGAGGCGCACGCGGCCGGTGAGCTCGTGCTCGTTGAAGGAGGCCATGCATTCGGCGTTGAGCCGCACGATCCGGCGGGCATAATCGAGCAGCCGCTCGCCCTCGTCGGTGAGCTTGGAGAGGCGCCCGTCGCGCTCGAAGATCGCCTTGCCGACCCGGTCCTCGAGCCGCTTCATCTGCATCGAGACCGCGCTCTGCGTCTTGTGCACGATCTCCGCCGCGCGGGTAAACGAGCCGGTATCGGCAATGGCCACGAAGGTTCTCAGCTGGTCGATATCGAGCAAGTGCATGGCTGACGCGCCTCATCAATCAATCATGTTGATGATACATATCTCAAACAATCGTTTCAAGTGATGAAACAAGCTGTGGTATAAGATTCCAATTGGTAAAAATTGCCAAGGAAAATCAATGGGTTAAATGGAAACGTTGTGGCAAGAGTTTCCATCGGTGCCCCTGGAACAGACGATCCCGAACCGTTGGAACGGACGCTGAAACAGACGCTGAAACGACGCTGAAACAGACGCTGAAACGACGCTGAAACGACGCTGAAACGGCGTTGGAACGGACGCTGGAACAGCTGGAACGTTCCAACGGCGATGGATTGAAAGTGAGAGCAAGGAGACAAGCAATGAGCCGGTTCGCATTGACCACCACGACCGTCCCGGGAATGGCCGCGCTGGGTCAGTTCGCCCGTTCGCTCCTCGATCTTGCGAAAGCCCTCAGGCACCGCCGCGAGATCAAAAATCTCGCCGAGTTCGATGAGCGCATGTTGGCTGATATCGGACTGACGCGCAGCGATGTGACGAGCGCGCTCGATGAGCCGCTCACGCGCAATCCTTCATGGGTGTTGGTTCGAAGCGCTGAACGGCATTCCCGCGCGGAGAGGTCCCCTCAACCCACCCGGCCGCTCCGACCCGTGGTTCCAATGGTGACGCCGATCAGGCGTTGCGCCTAAACCTTTTTACCCTGGCTCTTCCAGGCCTCGGAGAAGATCGATTGAAGGGACGCGAGGTACTGCATCTGCATCTCGCGTCCCTGTTCGAGCATCAAATCCAAGGACGGTGAGGCCGGCGCTTCCTGCTGCTGGGGCTTTTCCGGAGCCATGGCCTGAAACGCGCTCGCCATCATGTCCTCGAACGGGTTGGCGTGCTTCTTCTCGGGTACGGATGCGGTCATCCATCCGGCCCATAATTCCGCCCATGGATTGGCGCTCTCGACCTTATCCTTCGCGCCGTCCTTGGAGGAGGCGAAGGATTGCATGGCCTGCGCCTGCGCCACCATCCAATGCGACATGCCGCCGGCGAGAATGCCGGCGAGGATAGGCAGCAATTGCTGCATGGTCTCCGTGCTGATTCCGGCGTAATCCGCGGCCTGGTGCGCGACGCGGCGGCTGACGTCGTCCGAGCCGAAGAGCTGGTCGAGCAGCCGTCGCCCCTCCTGCTGTGCCTGGGACGAGAAGGAATGGCCGGCGATCTGCCAGAAATTCTGATAGGCGCCGCTCATCATGGATTGAAACAGACGGGCGGGATCGTTGGAGGCTGTGGCTTGCTGGAGCCCCATGGCAAAGGCCGGCATGACGGCGGCCATCGTCTTCTGCGTCTGATCGCCCGAGAGCTGGAACTGCCGTGCAAGGGCTTCCATGGCGGCGCTGGTCTGGGCCTGACGCATCAGATCGAACCAGTTGAACATGGCGGCCTCCTCGACAGTGAAACGCTGGCGCCTCTTACAGAGCCGGGACAGCTTGCCTCTCAAGACGCCTGATTGTCCAGAACGCCGTGACGACAGCGGCGATCCCGAACAACACGGAACCGGCGCCGATCCCGAGCAGAGCGCCCTTCGGCCCGCCCATCTGCGCGCCGAAATAGGCGAAGGGAATCATGCCTAAAGTCGCGCGGCCCCAGTTGAAGAAGGTGGAGAGCAGAGGATAGCCGAGGTTGTTGAACGACGCATTCGCCACGAAGACCAGGCTGACGAAGAACCAGATGAAACCGCTCAGCTGGCAAAAGAACTGGACGATCTCGGCCGTTTCCGGCGGCGCGTTGAACGCAGTCGTGATCGGAACCTGCACGAGGAAGAGAACGAGCCACACGCCACCCACATAGCAGATCGTGAAGACGAGGGCGTCCTTCAGCGTCTGCTTCATGCGGTCGTAGCGCTGTGCGCCCCAATTCTGCCCGAGCACGGGGCCGATGGCGCCGGCGAGAGCGAAGACGCCGGCAAAGGCAACGGGCGTCACCCTGTCGATGATGGCGGAAGCCGCAATCGCCTGATCGCCGAACTGAGCCATCACGCCGGTGAAGAAGGCATTCGCCACGGGAGCCGCAATGTTGGTCAGGATCGCGGGAACGGCGATGGCAAAGAACGGGCGCGCATCCTTCAAAATGGACGGCCAGTTCGGTCTGATCAGAAGGTCGTGGGCGCGTGTGAGATAGCGATAGCCCACATAGAGATAGGCGACGCGCGCGATATTGATCGTCACCGCTGCGCCATTGGTCTTGAGATCGAGGCCGAAGATCAGGATCGGATCGAGGACCACGGTAACGGCCGCGACGGACAGAGTGGCATACATGCTGCGCTTGGCGTCTCCCGCTGCGCGCAGCACGGTCGAGAACGCCATGCCGAAAGCCATGATCACGTTCGTCGGCAGCGTGATCCAGAGAAAGCTCTGCGCGACCCGGAAGGTGTCGTCATGCGCGCCTATTGTGGTCAGAATCAGCGGCAGGAGCGGCAGAAGGACGAGGCTGACGAGGGCCGCGACAGCGGCCATGAGAAGGCTGCACGAGGTGGCGAGGCGGCGCGCATCCTCGGGCCGGCGGGCACCGAGTGCGCGCGAGACGAGCGCTCCGATCGGGATCATCAGGCCGACATTGATCGAGATCGTGAAGAACATCACGACCGTGGCGAGGCCGACGCCGGCCGTAAGGCTCGGATCGTGCAGCCAGGAGATGTAGAGAAGCGATACGAGATCGACGATGAAGATCGAAACGAGGCCCGCTGCACCCGTTCCCGTCATGACGAGAACGTGGCGCATGGTGGAGCCGACCACGAAGCGCGGCGGCTCGTTCGAGGTTGCGGCTTCCTTCGCCGAGGGACTGGCATCCATCACGAAACGCCTTCGCCGAGGATGTCGCGCGTCTCGGGCGAGAGCGCCCTTGCCCGGCTTGTCGGAACGGTGAGGGGTTCGGGCGTGATCTTGGCGCCCACGACGAGCTCGGCACCGCCCATGGTGCCGACCTCCTTCTGCAGGACGAGGCGTGCGATATCGCGCTTGCGCACGTCGTTGGCGGCAGCGGCAGCTGCTTCGGGATCGGTTCCAAGCTCCTCGAGCGCCGCCCGTCCGAAGACGATGGCGGATTCGAACACTTCACGAATCTGATAATCGACGTCGAGATTCATCAGCTCGATGGCATGGATGCGGTCGAAGGCGCGGGCGAAGCTGCGGGCATTCTGGAAATTCTCGTGGATGATCTCGATGATCTTCGTCATCGATTCCCGATCGTCGATGCAGATGCAGATCATCTCGGCCTTCTCGGCGCCGGCGGCCCGCAGCACATCGAGGCGCGTGCCGTCGCCGAAATAGACCTGCAGCCCGAAGCGCCCTGCGTCGCGGATGCGCTCGACATCCTTGTCGATCACCGTCGCCTCGATTCCCTGCGCCAGCAGAACCTGGTTGACGATCTGTCCGAAGCGGCCGAAGCCGATCACCAGGACACGGCTCTCCAATTCGCCCTCCTGGCCTGGCAGCCCATGCAGATCCGGCTGTTCCTCGCTTTCGCTGCGATTGCTCAAAACCTTCTCGACGATTGTCGAGAGAATCGGCCCCAGCAGCATGGTGATGGCGGCAAGCGCGGTGACCGGCTGCGCCTCGGCTGCGGACATGATGCCGAGCCCCGTCGCCACGGGAAGGAGGACGAAGGCGAATTCGCCGGCCGTGCAGAGAAGCGTGCCCGAGCGCAAACCGTCGCGCCAGCTCGCGCCGAAGAGTTTCGACAAAACGGCGATCAGCAGGGTCTTGCCGAGAACGACGACGGGCGCCGCGACGAGCAGCAGCAGCCATTGCTCGCGCACCAGGGCAAGATCGATCGACATGCCAACGCTCATGAAGAACAGGCCGAGCAGCATGCCGCGGAAGGGCTCGATATCGGCCTCGAGCTGATGGCGGAAATTCGACTCGGCGAGCAGAAGCCCTGCGAGGAAGGCGCCCATCGCCATGGAGAGGCCGACCTCCTGCATGAGCAGGGCCGCGCCGAGAACCACGAGCAGGGCGGAGGCCGTCATCACTTCGCGGGCGCCGCTGCGGGCCAGGATCCGGAAGAAGGGGTTGAGGCCGTAGCGGCCGATCAGCACGACGGCAGCGATGCCCAGCATTGCTTCGCCGACCGTGAGCAGACGATCGAGGAGGGAACCATGCTCGGCGGCGGCGCCCGATGCGAGAAGGGGCAGGATCGCCAGGAGTGGGACGACCGACAGATCCTGGAACAGCAGGATCGCGAAGGAGCGCTGGCCGTAGGGGGTCTGAAGGTCGTTGCGCTCGCCCAGCATCTGCAGGGCGATGGCGGTAGCGGAGAGCGCCACGGCGGCACCCGTCACGAACGAGGCCTGGGGCGAGAACCCGATGGCATAGGCTGCTCCGCCGAGGCACAGAGCGGTGACCGCCAGCTGCGCGAAGCCCAACCCGAAAATGTCCCGCTTCATCTCCCAGAGATGGGACAGCTTGAGTTCTAGCCCGATGATGAACAGAAGCAGCACCACGCCTAACTCGGCGACAGTGGCAATCGTCTGCGGATCCTCCACCAGGCTCAGGCCGGAGGGCCCGATAGCGACGCCGGCGGCGAGATAGCCCAGGACGGCGCTCAGGCCCAGGAGCCGGAACACGGGCACGGCCACCACTGCCGCTCCGCAGAAGGTCAGGATAGGTGGGAGAAAGCTGACGTGGGAAGCCGTGGATGCCATGGGATCAGGGGATGATGATGGGTTGTTGCACCGTTGTAGGGATTCTGAACGGCAAGAGCGAGCGTTTCTTGAGGAGGATGATCCTGTCCCGTGCCTCACCGCACAGGTTCGGGATTGGCGAATTCCACGTCATCACCGGCCTTGTGCCGGTGATCCCGATTAAGAGAAGCGTAGTGCTTCACCATATCGGGATGACCGGGACAGGCCCGGCCACGACGTCACGGTGTCATCCCCGGCGGCCGCAGGCCGGGAAGGGATCCACTCATGAGCGCGCCGGCACTATGGATGCCCTTCCCCTTCGCTGTGCTCCGGCCGGGAATGACACCCGTTCCCGAATTGAAACGGGGATCGACCCCACCGCGAAACTGCGTCGCTCCCGCTTGACAGGAGGGGCCCCGTCTCGCCACATCGCGAGATCATGACGAAGCCTTCTCTGGACATCCTGCTCTGTGCCCCGCGCGGCTTCTGCGCCGGGGTCGTCCGTGCCATCGATGCGGTCGAGAAGGCGCTCGCGATCCATGGGGCGCCGGTCTACGTGCGCCATGAGATCGTGCACAACAAATACGTGGTGGAAAACCTGAAGCGGAAAGGGGCCGTCTTCGTCCGCGAGCTCGACGAGGTGCCCGAGACAGGCGCCCCGGTCATCTTCTCGGCCCATGGGGTGCCTAAATCGGTGCCCGAGGCGGCGGAAGCCCGCACCCTCTTCGCCATCGACGCCACCTGCCCGCTGGTGACCAAGGTGCATCGCGAAGCGCAGATCCACCACAAGCGCGGCCGTCATATCATCCTGATTGGCCATGCGGGCCATCCTGAGGTGATCGGCACCATGGGCCAGCTCCCCGAGGGCGTGGCGACCCTCGTCGAGACGGTCGACGACATCGCAAGGCTCCAGCCGGCCGATCCCGACAACCTCGCCTTCGTCACCCAGACGACGCTTTCCGTCGACGACACGAAGGACATGGTGGAGGCCCTCAAGGCCCGCTTCCCCACCATCGTCGGCCCGCACAAGGAGGACATCTGCTATGCCACCACCAACCGCCAGGGAGCGGTGAAGCGCGTGGCGCCGCAGGTCGATGCCATGATCGTGGTGGGCTCGCCGAATTCCTCGAACTCCCAGCGCCTGCGCGAGGTCGCCGAGCGGGAGGGCTGCCCGCTGGTGCGGCTGATCCTGCGCGCCGAGGACATCGACTGGAGCCTCTTCGGCAATATCCATAGCCTCGGCATCACCGCCGGCGCCTCGGCGCCGGAGGTCCTCGTCGAGGAGATCATCGATGCCTTCGCCGAGCGCTACGAGGTCTCGGTCGAGAGCGTGTCGACGGCGGATGAGAGCGTGTTCTTTCCTTTGCCGCGCGAGTTGCGTGAGCAGGCGGCGGAGTAAAAGGTGGCGGTCTATACGGAAGTCAGCGACGAGGAGCTCTCGGCCTTCCTCGACACCTACGACATCGGCACGGTGCTGTCCTACAAGGGCATCGCCGAGGGCGTGGAGAACACCAATTACTTTCTCCACACCACCAAGGGCTCATACATCCTCACCCTCTACGAGAAGCGGGTGCGGGAGACCGATCTGCCCTTCTTCCTCGGCCTCATGCAGCATCTGGCACTGAAGGGGCTCAACTGTCCGCTCCCCGTCAACAATCGCCGGGGCGAGCCTCTCGGAAGGGTTTCCGGAAGGCCCGCCGTCATCATCACCTTCCTCGAAGGCATCGCGGTGCGCCGCCCCACGGCGCAGCATTGCGGCGCGCTTGGGGCTGCTCTCGCGAAGCTGCATCTGGCGGGCCGGGATTTTTCGATGCAGCGTCCCAATGCGCTTTCGCTGGAAGCCTGGGCGCCGCTCTTCGCGCAGGCCGAGGCGCAGGCCGACACGGTCCTGCCCGGTCTCGCGGAGCGGACGCGGCGGGAGCTCGCGAGCCTGGAGGCCGACTGGCCGCGCGGCCTGCCCGCCGGGATCATCCATGCCGATCTCTTCACCGACAACGTGTTCTTCATCGGCGCCGAAGTCTCGGGGCTGATCGATTTCTATTTCGCCTGCACGGATGCCTTCGCCTATGACGTCGCGATCTGCCTCAATGCGTGGTGCTTCGAGATCGACGCCTCGTTCAATCTCACCAAGGGCCGGGCGATGCTGGCGGGCTATCAATCCGTTCGCCGGCTCGAGCCGCAAGAGGTCGAGGCCCTGCCGATCCTGTGCCGAGGCTCCGCCATGCGCTTCATGCTGACCCGACTCGTGGACTGGCTCAACGTGCCGCCCGGCGCGCTGGTGAAGCCCAAGGATCCCCTGGAATACGACCGCAAACTCAATTTCCATCGCCATGTGAAGCATGCGCGCGAATACGGACTCGAAGCATGAGCGGGGCAGAGCGCGTTTTGATCTACACGGACGGCGCCTGTTCGGGAAATCCCGGGCCGGGCGGCTGGGGCGCGATCCTGTTCTTCAAGGGCAGCGAGAAGGAGGTCTCGGGCGGGGAGGCGCACACCACCAACAACCGCATGGAGATCCGCGCCGCCATCGAGGGCCTCAACGCGCTCACGCGCTCCTGCACCGTCGATCTGTTCACGGATTCGCAGTACGTGCGCCAGGGCATCACGCAATGGATGCACAATTGGAAGCGGCGCGGCTGGCGCACCGCCGACAACAAGCCGGTGAAGAACGAGGACCTATGGCGTGCGCTCGACGAGGCCGCATCGAGGCACAACGTCGCCTGGCACTGGGTCAAGGGCCACGCGGACGACCCGACCAATATCCGCGTCGATGAATTGGCCGTCGCCGCGATGCAGCCGTTCAAGAAGCAGAGCCGGAGAGCCGGTGCCTGATCGCCCGGTTCCAGCCTGGGATGTCATGACCGGGCCTGTCCCGGTCATCCCGGTGCGGTGGAGCGCAGTGCTCTTCTAATCGGGATCACCGGCACAAGGCCGGTGATGACGAAGCAGGTGAATTTCCGGCTTGTTTCCGGGCGGATCAAAGATCCTTCAAAATATTCTCGGCGCCGGAATGCTGCGCCTTGGAGGGAGCGTCCTCCACGTTGATCGCCTTCACCACACCGTCGTCGACGACCATGGAATAGCGCTGGGAGCGCGTGCCGAGGCCGAAGCCGGAGCCGTCCATGGACAGGCCGATCGCCTTGGCGAAATCGGCGTTGCCGTCGGACAGGAACTCGATGCCTTCCGCCTCGGAGGCCTTGCCCCAGGCCTCCAGCACGAACACGTCGTTGACCGCGGTGACCAGGATGCCGTCGACGCCCTTGGCCTTGATCTCGTTCTTCTTCTGCACGTAGCCGGGCAGGTGATTGCGGTGGCAGGTGGGGGTGAAGGCGCCGGGAACGGCGACGAGAACGACCTTGCGGCCCTTGAAGAGATCGTCCGTGGTTTTGGCCACCGGCCCGTCCGGCGTCATGACACGGAAGGTGACCTGGGGAAGGCGTTCTCCAACCTGGATGGGCATAGGCGGTTCTCCAAAAGGGAAAAGGTGCCTCTTCCCTAGCGCGGCAGTTCCTTGGCGTCGAGGCTCACTTCCGTCTCGACGGATTTTCCCCCTGCAACGAGCGTCAGGCGCAAGGCAAGCGGTCCGGATGCGTCCTTGGGCTTTTCCTCAACCGTGACGGTGAAGCGGTTCGCATCGTCCGGGAGCGAGGTCGAGAGATACCAGTTTTCCGGCCCCTCGGCGAAGAGGGCAGGCTTCGCGCCGGAGGGAGCGCGGGTCGTGACGATATAGGCGGGCTTGTCCTGCTTCACGGGCTCGACCGAGATGACCGACAGATCACCGGGGGCGGCAAGGGGCTGGGGAACGGGCACCTTGGTCAGGGCCGCCTCGATGAGGCTGCGGCCCATTGCATCCTCGGTGAGATCCAGCGTCAGGTCGGCGCGGGCCGGGATGCAGATCTCCTTGCAGACCCCGTATTCGGCGGAGAGCACGAGCTTGACCGGCCTGTCCTTGGCCGCAGCCTTCACGATGACGGGGAACACCACCTTTTTGCCGTAGACATGGATCGTGCCTGCCGCATCCTCATGGCGGGAGGGAGAAGGCCAACGGATCTCGGCGTCGGCCAGGTTCTCCGACCCGCTCCAGTCGAACCGGGGCGGCAGCCCGGAATCGCCTGGATTGCGCCAATAGGTCTTGAAACCGGGATCGAGGGTGATCTCGATGCCGGCGAGCCAACGATCCCCCTGCAATCCGCCGGAGATCAGGCGGGCGCGGGAGTGAAAGCCTTGGGTCGAGGCGGACGGCTTGAGAGATTGCGCGGCAATGGGAGCAAGAGACAAAATAAAAAAAATCGCGGCCGAAGCGGCGCGGAACATGAATGCCATGGAACTGACGCCTCCCTGAGGCGCTTCCCTTATGCGTTTCTCTTCGGGTCTGCCATCCACGATCCTGTGATCGGGTGGCAAGGCAAGCAAGGCAGATTTTAGGATATGGGCTCTCATCTTCCACCTTACGGCATCGAAACCTCGTATCTCGACGGGCAGGTCCTCGTTGCCATGCCGGGGATGATGGATGAGCGCTTCGCGCGCTCCGTGATTTATGTCTGCGCCCATTCTGCGGAAGGGGCGATGGGGATCATTCTCAACCGTCCCGCGACGAATGTGAACATGCCCGATCTCCTGGTGCAGCTCGAGATCATCCCGGAACTGGAGCGGATCCGGCTGCCGCAGCGGGTCGGGACCATGCAGGTGCTGATGGGCGGGCCCGTGGAGACGAGCCGCGGCTTCGTTCTGCATTCGCCTGATTTCCATATCGAGCAATCGACGCTGCCCATCGACGACAGCGTCTGCCTGACGGCAACCATCGACATCCTGCGTGCCATCGCCGCCGGGCGTGGACCCGAGAACGCGGTGCTGGCGCTGGGCTATGCCGGCTGGGGTGCAGGTCAGCTGGAAATGGAACTTCAGGCCAATGGCTGGCTCAACTGCCCCGCCGATGCGGAGCTGATCTTCAACACCGCCGTCGACCTGCGCTACGAGATGGCCCTGCGCCGGATCGGGATCGAGCCGGCGATGCTGTCCATGGAAGCGGGCCACGCCTGATCAGGCAGCGGCCGGCGCTGCTCCGACAAGCTGGCGTGCCTGCAGCGTCGACATCGGCTCGCCGAAGACCGATCCCTGCGCATATTCGCAGCCGAGCTGGTAGAGCTCGATGGCTTCCGACTCGCTCTCCGCACCTTCCGCGACGATCTCCATCCCGAGTTCGTGTGCCATCTTGACGATGGAACGCAGAATGACCGGCTTGCCGGAGGCCATCAGGCGCACGAAGGACTCGTCCACCTTGATCGTGTCGAACGGGAAGCGTTGCAGATAGGTGAGGGCGGAATAGCCCGTGCCGAAATCGTCGAGCGAGAGCCCGGCGCCGAGATCGCGCAGGCGAGCGAGCATCTGCGCCGAGTATTCCGGGTTCTCCATCACGAGGCTCTCGGTCATCTCGATCTTGAGCGTGCCGGGCAGGACTCCGCTGCGGGCGATTACCGTCTTCACATCCTGCAGCAGATCGTGCCGGAGCAGGTGCTGGCTCGACATGTTGACGCTGGCGAAGATCGGCGGCTCGACCTCCAGCGCATTCTGCCATGCGGCGAGCTCGCGGCCGGTCTGTTCGAGGAGGAACACGCTCAGCTTGATGATGAGGCCGGTTTCCTCGGCGATGGACATGAAGTCCTCGGGACCGATGCGGCCGAGGCGCGGGTGGTCCCAGCGCAGCATCGATTCGAAGCCGGCGATGGTCCGGTCCTCGAGGCGGACGATCGGCTTGAACAGAACCTTCATCTCGTTGCGGTCGACCGCATGCCGAAGGTCGGTCTCCATCGTGAAATGGTCGCTGCGGTCGGAGCGCATGGTCGGCCGGAAGACCTCGATCCGGTCGCCTCCATGGCGGCGCGCATGGGCCATCGCGATCTCGGCGTTGCGCAGCACCTCCTCGCGCCGCGCGGCGATCTGCGGATCGTAGAGAGCGATGCCGATGGAGGCGGTGAGGAAGATCTCGCGCTCGGCATAGGTGAACGGCGTCGTCACCACCCGGCGAACCATGTCGGCGAAGGAGATGATCCGGTCGGTTTCGCGCTCGGAGAGCAGGATGATGGCGAATTCGTCGCCCGAGATGCGGGCCAGGGTATCCTGCGGCTTGAGCAGGCGGCTCAGGCGACGGGACAGGGTGAGCAGAACCGAGTCGCCGGCGGCGAACCCGGCGATGGCGTTCGTTTCCTTCAGCTTGTCGAGATCGACGACGAGCACGGTCGGACGCAGCGAATCATCCTGGCTGGCGAAGGTGAGCGCGGCTTCGAGGCGGTCGTAGAAGAGCTGCCGGTTCGGAAGGCTCGTCAGGTTGTCATGCACGGCATCGTGCAGCAGGCGCTCCTCGGCCGTCTTGCTGTCCATGACGTCGGCGAGCGTGCCGACGATGCGCAGAACCTCGCCGTCCGAACCGATCACGGGGCGCGCCTTGAGGCGGAACCAATGGTGGGCACCGGAAGCCGAGCGCAGGCGGAAATCCTGGGTCAGGCGGCCACGGCGCTGCTCGATCACCGCATCGAGGGCGAGCCGGTAGCGATCCTTGTCGAAGGGGTGGATCAGGTCGAGCCAGGCGGAGGCCGGGCCTTCGAGGGAGCCGCGCTTCAATCCGAGCTGATGTTCGACCTCGGGGCTGACGAAGATATTGTCGGAGACCACGTCCCAGTCGAACACGATGTCGCCGGCGCCGGTCAATGCGAGCGCCCTGCGCTCCGTGTCGTTCACGAAGCCACGGGTGAAGGCGCCGCCGGCGAAGGCGTGCTGCATCACCGTGAAGCCGATCAGCATGACCACGAGCACGAGGCCGCCGACGAGAGCGGGAGGCACGAGGTCAGAGGAAAGCTGGCCCACCACGGTGAAGCTTGCCGCCGTCACCCAGGCCACCAGGAGCAGCCATGTGGGAACGAGCATGACCGCGCGGTCGTAGCCGTGCGTCGCCAGGTGGATCACCAGGACGAAGCCGATACCGGCCACGGCGGCGATCGACATGCGGGCGACGCCCGAGGCGACCGGCGGATCGACGATGGCGAGCGCCACGAGACCGCCGAGGAAGAGGAGCCAGAACGCGGTCACGTGGCTGTAGCGCACGTGCCAGCGGTTGAGGTTGAGATAGGCGAAGAGGAAGACCAGAAGCGTGGCCGCGAGCACCGCCTCCGCGCCGGCGCGATAGACCTGCTCGGTCGCCTCGGTGATCGGGAAGATGCGCTGGAAGAAGCCGAAATCGATGCAGGCATAGGCCAGGACCGCCCAGGCAAGGGCGGCAGCGGCCGGGAAGATCAGGGCGCCCTTCACCACGAAGACGATGGTGAGGAACAGGGCCAGCAGGCCGGCAATGCCGATGATGATGCCCTTGTAGAGGGTCAGGCCGTTGACGCGATCCTTATAGGCGTCCGCGTCCCAGAGATGGAGCTGGGGAAGGTTGTCCGTACGCAGCTCCGCCACGAAGGTGACCGTGGTGCCGGGATCGAGGGTGATCAGAAAGAGGTCCGCATCTGCGCTGTCGTCCCGCTCGGGCCTGATACCCTGGCTCGCGGTGATCGCCGCGATGCGGGTCGCGCCGAGGTCGGGCCAGAGGACGCCCGAGCCGGTGAGACGGAAATGCGGAGCGACCAGAAGCCGGTCCACCTGCTCGTCGGTGTCGTTGGTCAGCGCGAAGACCATCCAGTCCGGCCGCGTGCCCGCCTCGCGGGCCTTCACCGCGATGCGGCGGACGATTCCGTCACGTCCCGGGGCGGTGGAAATCCTGATCTCGTCCCCATCCGAGTTGTAGCGCTCGATGGCCGGCGTGAGGTCGATGGCCTTCATCTTGGGGTCGACGCGCACAGATTCGACGGCCCAGCCGGTCGACGGCAAGGCCAGCCCCAGGAATGTCGCCAAAAGAAGGGTTATGGCGAAAGATACGATCCGCAATGCTTCGGTCTTTCGTCCGGTACTAGACAGTGGAATAGGATTGGTACCGGTCAGGAGGCTTGAGGGCAAGGTGGAGCCTCTCTTGGCCCCCACTTGTCCGCAGGACTCGATTGTTATTGTTACAAGCGGGCTGTGAGACCAGTTTGCGGCGGGATTGAGGAGATCACATCATGCCACGTCACCGGCACCGATCCCCGGATCAAGTCCGGGCAGATGATGACCATGCGGCAGGTGTCTTCCCGGTCAGACCTAAGAGGCTGGCTCGTCAATCTCTCGCCTCATCCTGAGGAGGTCACTCCGTGACCTCCTCAGGATGAGGGCTAGGGGGCGGAAACCCTTTTGAGCCAGATGCTCGGAACAGGTGCGGCGCCAAACCTCAGCCGCGCAGGGCCGAGGCGATGCGGTCGAGGGACGGGAGATCCTTGATCGGGCCGATGGCCGCGAGCGTCGGGGTACCCTGCAACAGACGGCGCCCCGCCTCGCGCACATGCTCCACTTCGAGGGCGTCGACCTTCTTCTTGATCTCTTCGCTGGAGATCAGCCGTCCCCAGGACAGGCTCTGGCGCGCGACCCGCTCGATGCGGCCGCCGGGGGCCTCCAGGGCGGTGAGAAGAGCCACTTTCATCTGCGCCTTGGCGCGGATCAGCTCGACCTCGCTGATGTCCTGCGTCGCCTCGACCATGCAGGCGAGCGTCACGTCCATCAATTCGCTCACATCCGCCCCTGCCGTTCCGGCGCCGATGCCGAAGAGGCCGCAATCGGAGAAGGGCCAGTGGAACGAATCGATGGAATAGGCCAGACCGCGGGTCTCGCGCACCTCGTGCCAGAGGCGCGAGGTCAGGCCGCCGCCGAGAATATGGGCGAAGAGGTGGGTTGCGAAGTAATCCGGATCCTTGAAGGACAGGCCGGGAAGCCCGAGAACGATATTGGCCTGTTCGAGCTTGCGCGGGATGCGCCTTTCGCCGCCCGTGTAGCGTCCCGACTCCGGCTGGCGCGGCGCAACGGCGGGCATGGCGCCGAACAGGCGATCCGCGATCTCGACGATCTGCGCATGATCGACGTCGCCTGCTGCGGCGAGCACCATCTTGCCGGGGGTGTATTCCCGCGCCAGGAACGCGCGGATCGTCGCCTCGTCGAAGCTCCTGATGGTGTCCGGCGTGCCGAGGATCGGCCGGCCGACTGCCTGGCCCGCGAAGGCCGTTTCCATGAAGGCGTCGTAGATCAGGTCGTCGGGTGTATCCTCGACGGCGGCGTATTCCTGCAGGATCACGCCTTTCTCGCGGGCGAGCTCGCCGGGGTCGAAGGCCGAATTGATGAGAATGTCGCCGAGCACGTCGAGGGCGACATCCACGTCCTCCCCGAGGACGCGGGCGGTGTAGCTCGTGTATTCGACGCTCGTCGCGGCGTTGATGTCGCCGCCCACATTCTCGATGTCCTCGGCGATCTGCCTTGCCGAGCGTCGCGCCGTGCCCTTGAACGCCATGTGCTCGATGAGATGCGAGAGGCCATGCTCGTGCGGCTCTTCGTGCCGCGAGCCGGTGCCGACCCAGACGCCGAGAGTCGCGGTGGCGATCTCGGGCATGCGCTCGGTGGCGACCATCAGGCCGTTCGACAGGGTGGTGATGTCGATCCGCTTCTCGCGGACGAAATGCTGGTTCATGCGGCAGCGCCTCTGACCGCCCGTGCGCGCTCGCGGATGAAGCGCTCGACCGCAGCCTGATCGTTCGGGAGAATCGTGAAGCTCTCCTTGCGCTCCATCAGATCCGCCATGTGCGGCGGAAGTGCGGGGCGGATGCCCGTCGCGCGCTCGACCGCATCGGGAAATTTCGCGGGATGGGCCGTGGAGAGGGCGATGACGGGCGTTTGCGGATCCTCCTTCAGCAGCGCGCGGCCGGCACGGGTGCCGACGGCGCTGTGCGGATCGAGCACATAGCCGGTGCTGCGATAGGTCTCCGCCATCTCCGCGATCACGTTGTCTTCGTTCACGGCCGTCGCAGTGAATTCGTTACGGATGCGCGCGAGCGGCTCCGCATCGATGGTGAAGGCGCGCGACTGGTTGAGGCTCGCCATGAGGCGGCGCACGGCCCCGCCGTCGCGGCCGTAGACCTCGAACAGCAGCCGTTCGAAATTGGACGAGATCTGAATGTCCATCGACGGCGAGGTGGTGGGCTCGACGCCCTTCATCTCGTAGGTGCCCGAGGCGAGGGTGCGGGCCAGGATGTCGTTGGCATTGGTGCCGATCATCAGCCGATCGATCGGCAGGCCCATGCGCTTGGCGACGTAAGCAGCGAGGATGTCGCCGAAATTGCCGGTGGGCACCGAGAAGGAGACGGGGCGGTAGGGCGAGCCCAGCGCGACGGCGGCGGTGAAGTAATACACGGCCTGCGCCGCGACGCGCGCCCAGTTGATCGAGTTCACCCCGGAGAGCTGCAGCTCGTCGCGGAAGCGGGCATGGTTGAACATGCCCTTCACCATGGTCTGGCAGTCGTCGAAGGTGCCTTCGACCGCCAGCGCATGGACGTTCGGCGAGGCCACCGTCGTCATCTGGCGCCGCTGCACGTCCGAGACGCGGCCATGCGGATAGAGGATGAAGATGTCGACCTGATCGAGCCCCTTGAAGGCCTCGACCGCGGCGCTTCCCGTGTCGCCCGAGGTGGCGCCGACGATGGTGGCGCGTGCGCCGCGGCTTTTAAGCACGTGGTCCATGAGCCGCCCGAGCAGCTGCATCGCCACGTCCTTGAAGGCAAGCGTCGGGCCGTGAAAGAGCTCGAGCACGAACAGGTTGTCGCCGATCTGCGTCAGCGGGCAGACGGCGGCGTGCCGGAACGAGGCGTAAGCCTCGTCGATCATGCCCCCGAATGCGGCCTCGGGAATGTCGCCGTCGACCAGGGGGCCGAGCACGGCCTTTGCGACCTCCGCATAGGGTTGCCCGGCGAAGCCGCGGATCGTCTCGGCCGTGAGTGCCGGCCAAGCTTCCGGCAGGTAGAGGCCGCCGTCACGGGCAAGGCCGGTCAGCAGGGCATCGGCGAAACCGAGCGCGGGGGCTTCCCCCCGGGTCGAGACATGGAGCACGTTGGATCTCCTGGAAATTCGGCCGGACATTAGAGCGGTTTGCAATCTTTTTGAAATTGCAAACCGCTCTAATGGGTCATTAGCCGCATCTTCTTATCGGCGAACCGGTATCCACTTCGCCGGAAGATGCTTTATGGTCATGAACCGGACACGGCAAGCCGCATCCGGTCGCAGATTTCATGGTTTTATGCGCGCCATCGCATAGGCATCGACAAAGGCGCCGCCCCGGAAGGCATAATCCCGGTGCGTGCCCTCGATCACGAAGCCGTGGCGCTCGTAGAGGGCGACGGCCCGCGCATTGTCCACGTAGACGGTCAACTCGATCCGCCGCAGGTTCAGCCAGTCGTCGGCGATCGTGATCAGCTCGCACAGCAGCCGGGAGCCGATGCCCTGTCCGCAGAATTCGTCGTGCAGGCCCATGCCGAGATAGGCGACGTGGGCACGCCGTCCCGTCTGGCGCTCGAACCCTCCGCTGCCGATGATCCGGCCGCTTTTCTCGACAACCAGACTGACATTGTTGGGCGGGTTCAGGCTCTCGAGCCATTTCAGGGTCGCCTCCGGGGTCTGATGAGGCAGCCGCAAGGTGCCCCAACGATAGCCGGGCATGTTCGCGAGCGCCGCGATTCCCTCGCAATCCATGGGGCGGGCTGCGCGAATGACGATGTCCTCGACGGGACTGGGGGGATGAATTTCAGGCTGCTGGTTCATGTCGCTCTCCTCTGAAGGGGGCGGAGGCGAACCGAAGCTTTTTGGAGAAGCCCTGCTCGTCTCCGCAGGGCTTGTCGGGAATGCTCGACGCTTAACCGATGCGCAAAGCCTCTCCCGTACGCCCTGCAAGGCGCATCGTGAGACGGGTTACGGTCGTGAGAAGCGTGAACATGGGAGACATGGTACAATCGTCAGGACGATAAGCCAAGCTCACCGCCTTCGGGATGCTTTCGCCCATGCGCATGACCAGGATCGACTGGATCCTGCTCCCCATTCTGGCCGGCGTGCTGGCAGGCATAGCCCTCGGTGCGTTTCTCTTGGCGGGCTTCCTTGGCCTGGGTGTTATCGGTCTCATCGTCGGCGTCATGGCCCAGCGCATCGAGCTGGAGAAGGATGGCGCTACCAGCAATGACATGACGACCTCGCTCTATGCGCAGCAGTTTGAGGCGCAGCAGAGGATGAGTCGCGCCGAGCGGGCCGAGCGCCGAGCCGAGAACGAGGCCCTTCTGAAATGGCTCTTCGTCGCCAAGGTGGTCAGCGCCGGGCTGATCATCCTCGGCTTCGGCCTCTTCGTCCTATTTCAGCTCGGCTGAAGCCGGCCCCTGCAGCCGCCGCCAGGCGAAGGCCGCGAAGACGCCGATGAGAGTCAGCGCGATGCCGAACCAGGTGATCGCGTATTGCAGGTGGTTGTTGGGCAGGGTCAGCGGGGTCTGTCCGCCGCGCGGCCAGCCGCCGGGATTGGGGCTCGCATCCGCGTCGATCAGGAAAGGCGCCACGCGCTCAAGCTTGTGGGCTGCGGCAATGGCCTGCGGGTCGCGGGCGAACCATTGGTTCTTGGCGGGATCGTCGCTGGGCGTGAAGGTGTTGCGCGCCTCCGGAGCGCGCACGAGGCCGGTGATCGTCACATCGCCCGTGGGCTGGCTCTCGGAGCGGCGGGCGGGATCGCGCAGATCGGTCGGGATGAAGCCGCGGTTGACCATCACAATGGCGCCGCTCGCAAGCTTCAGGGGCGTGATCAGATAATAGCCCTGGATCGGCGCGCCCTGACGCTCGCCTGGAGCGAGGCCGTAGACGGGGGATTCGAACTGATGAAGGAAGGTGCCGGTCACCCGAACCTTGCGGAACTCGTCCCGGTCCGCCCGCCAGGAGGCCCATTCCGGTTCCGGCAGGATGGTGCCCGGCTCGCCATAGGCGCGGGCCTGGATCTGCGCGATCAGGTCTTCCTTCCAGGCCATGCGCTGGAGCTGCCAAGTGCCTAGCCCGATCAGGATGGCCAGCGCCACGAGGGCCGCAAGACCCGGAACGACGAGCGAGCGTCCCTTGTGCGATCCGGAGGCGGTCACTTCTGGAAGCGCCCTTCCTCGGCCTTGTGGTGGTATTGCAGATTGACCAGCACGCCCTTGAGCGGCCGCACGAGGAGGAGGCTGAGGGCGATGCTCAGGGCCGTCCACATGACGAGGTGAAGCCAGATCGGCGGCTCATAGGTGAACTCGGCCCACAGCGCCAGGGCCACCACCACGATGCCGACGAAGGACATCACGAAGAAGGCCGGCCCGTCGCCCGTATCGGCGAAGGCGAGATCGAGGCCGCAGGCCTCGCATTTGGGCTGAACCTTCAGGAAGCCCCGGAACAGATGCCCTTTGCCGCAGCGGGGGCACAGCCCCTTCAGTCCGGTCGTGATGGGCGAGGGCAGGGAAGGATCGTGGGCCACGGCTTTTCTCCAGGCGATTTGCCGGTCAACCAACTCCCAGGCAGATGGTGTCCGGGAGCACAAAAGCGAAGGGCGGCCTGACGCCGCCCCTGCCGGATCTCGATTGCGGTAAGGGGGGTCAGTGACCGCCGCCGGCCACCGGGCCGCCGTAGCCCCACACGTAGATGGCGGCGAAGAGGAACAGCCACACCACGTCGACGAAGTGCCAGTACCAGGCGGCGAACTCGAAGCCGAGATGCTGCTTGGGTGTGAAGTCGCCGCGATAGGCGCGCAGCAGGCAGACGGCGAGGAAGATCGTGCCGATGATCACGTGGGCGCCGTGGAAGCCCGTCGCCATGAAGAAGGTGGCGCCGTAGATGTTGCCTTTGAAGCCGAAGGCCGCGTGGCTGTACTCGTAGGCCTGAACGAAGCTGAACAGGATGCCGAGGATCACCGTGAGCCACAGGCCGGCCTTGAGGCCCTGACGGTCGTTCTCGAGAAGCGCGTGGTGCGCCCAGGTCACCGTGGTGCCCGAGGTGAGCAGGATCAGGGTGTTGAGGAGCGGCAGGTGCCAGGGGTCGAAGGTCTCGATGCCCTTGGGCGGCCACACGCCGCCGAGTGCCTCGACGCGGGCGTAGAGCTGCGGATCGCCGGCATAGAGCGCCGCGTCGAAATAAGCCCAGAACCAGGCAGCGAAGAACATCACCTCGGAGGCGATGAACATCATCATGCCGTAGCGGTGGTGGAGCTGGACCACGCGGGTGTGCGAGCCCGTGTTGGCCTCCTTCACCACGTCGGTCCACCAGCTCAGCATGGTGTAGAGAACGCCGATAATGCCTGCGCCGAAAATGAACGGGCCGAGATGCATCCCGGCAATGGTGAGGGCCTTCCACCAGGTCACGAACCCGGATGCCATGAGGAAGGCGCTGACCGCGCCGATGAGCGGCCACGGGCTCGGCTCAAGGATGTGGTAGTCGTGGTTCTTGGCGTGGGCCTCGGCCATTTCGTGTCGTCTCCGTGCCTCGAAGGTGATCTCGCTTTAGGACGTTTCCGCCCAGCTTGTCACGTCCCTTATTGCGCGATGGGTTTGGTGGATGATGTCGCCTCCGCCACCGGCTTGCCCCCCTTGGAGGGGAAGTAGGTGTAGGAGAGAGTGATGGAGGTCAGATCCTTCACGTCGGGGTCCTGCACGAGGCGGGGGTCGACGTAGAACACGACCGCGGATTCCAGAGTCTCGCCCGGCTGGAGCGTCTGCTCGGTGAAGCAGAAGCATTCGAGCTTCGAGAAATAGGTGCCGGCGAGGTCCGGCTGCACGTTGTAGGTGGCGATCCCCGTGCTCGGCCTGTCGCCGGCATTGGTGACCTTGTAATAAACCGTCGTGGTCTCGCCGAGCTTGACCTTGACCTCGGGCTTCTCCGGCGAAAAGCGCCAGTTGAGGCCGGGCGCCACGTTGGAGTCGAAACGGACGGAGATGATCCGATCCATCACCTCGGAGCCGTTCTCATCGCGGACGATCGGCGTGCCGCCGAAGCCCGTCACCTTGCAGAAGAGGTCGTAGAGCGGCACGGAGGCGTAGGCGAGGCCGACCATGCCCACGACGATGCCGACGCAGGCGAAGGCCGTGCGTTGCATCTTGCGTTCGAGGTTGGGAGTCTCGGCCATGTCGAACCTCACATAGGACGCTGCATGACGCCGGGCCCGAGCTTCGCGATCGTGATCACGTAGAAGATCAGCACGAGGCCGCCGAGGGTGAGAGCCAGCGCCAGCGAACGTTTGCGACGCCGCTTCTGTTCCTCGGGAGTCAGGCTGCGGGGAGCTTTGGGGTCAGCCATCCGATCACCCGAAAACCGGCCGGAAGAAGCCGAAACCGTGCTCCGCGAGCAGGGTCGCGAAGAGCAGGAAGAGGTACAGGATGGAGAAGCCGAAGAGCTGCTGGGCGACCCGCATGGCCTGCTCGCCCTTGCGCAGGCGATAGACCTGGACGGCGAGCGCCAGCATCCCGAGGCCGCCGACAAGCGAGACGATGGCATAGGCGAGGCCGCCGAAGCCGAGCGCGACGGGCGCCATGCCCAGCGGCGCCAGAAGGACGGTGTAGGCCAGGATCTGGAAGCGGGTGGCATCCGGCCCGGCCACATTCGGCAGCATGGGAATGCCGGCGCGCTCGTAATCGCTCGACTTCACCAGGGCGAGCGCCCAGAAATGCGGCGGCGTCCACATGAAGATGATCGCGAACAGCACGATGCTGTCCAGCGCGACGTGACCGGTCACGGCGGCCTGCGCCACGACCGGGGGGAGGGCACCTGCCGCGCCGCCGATGACGATGTTCTGCGGCGTCCAGCGCTTCAGCCACATGGAGTAGATCACCACGTAGAAGAAGATCGTGAAGGCGAGGAGGCCCGCAGCGAGCCAGTTGCTGGCAAGGCCGAGGATGATGACCGAACCGAAGGCCAGGGTCAGGCCGAAGGCGAGCGCCTCGCCGGGCTGGATCTTGCCGGCCGGGATCGGACGCTTGCGCGTGCGGGTCATGATCGCGTCGATATCGGCATCCCACCACATGTTCAGGGCACCGGAGGCGCCGCCACCGACAGCGATCATCAGCAGGGACACGAACGCAACGACGGGATGAACGTCCGGATGGCTCACCACCATGCCGACGAGCGCGGTGAAGACGACAAGAAACATCACGCGCGGCTTCAGGAGAGCGAAGAAGTCGGACACGTCACCCTGAGAGAGGCCCGCGGTGGCGAGGCTTTCGGTTTTGGGTTCGGCCAGGCTGTTCGACATGGTGCTCATAACTGAATCTTCCGAAATGCCGTGACGAGGCCGAAAAGGCCTCCGATGGTCGGCTCCTCGCCGGAGGGCTTGAAAAGTGAAGCCCTCTGGGGAGGAGCGGGCGGCGCGGGGCCGCCCACTCGAATATTTTAGTGGCCCGTGTCGATGACGCGCGGCAGCGTCTCGAACTGGTGGTACGGAGGCGGAGAGGACAGCGTCCATTCCAGCGTCGTCGCACCTTCGCCCCACGGATTGTCGGCGGCCTTTTCCTTGCGGACGAAAGCATAGACCACGCCGAACATGAAGATGAAGAGGCCGGCGAAGAAGATGTAGGCGCCAATCGAGGACACGAGGTTCCAGCCCGCGAAGGCATCCGGGTAATCCGCATAGCGGCGCGGCATGCCGGAGAGGCCGAGGAAGTGCATCGGGAAGAACAGCACGTTGGCGCCGATGAACGCGACCCAGAAATGCAGCCTGCCGATCCAGTCGGGCATGATGTAGCCGGTGATCTTCGGGAACCAGTAGTAGATGCCGGCGAAGATCACGAAGACCGCGCCGAGCGACAGCACGTAGTGGAAGTGGGCCACCACGTAATAGGTGTCGTGCATGTAGCGGTCGATGGGAGCGTTCGCCAGCACGACGCCGGTGACGCCGCCGACCGTGAACAGGAACACGAAGCCGACAGCCCACTGCATCGCCGCCGTGAAGCGGATGGAGCCGCCCCACATGGTGGCGATCCACGAGAAGATCTTCACGCCGGTGGGAACCGCGATCACCATCGTGGCGAACACGAAATAGGCCTGCGTCTGCAGCGAGAGGCCGACCGTGTACATGTGGTGCGCCCACACGACGAAGCCGACAACGCCGATCGCCACCATGGCATAGGCCATGCCGAGATAACCGAAGATCGGCTTCTTGGAGAAGGTGGAGATGATGTGGGACACGATGCCGAAGGCCGGCAGGATCATGATGTACACTTCGGGGTGGCCGAAGAACCAGAACAGGTGCTGGTAGAGCACCGGATCGCCGCCGCCCGACGGCTCGAAGAAGGTCGTGCCGAAGTTGCGGTCGGTGAGCAGCATCGTGATCGCACCCGCGAGAACCGGCAGCGACAGGAGCAGCAGGAACGCGGTCACCAGCATGGCCCAGGCGAAGAGCGGCATCTTGTGCAGCGTCATGCCCGGAGCGCGCATGTTGAGGATCGTGGTGATGAAGTTGATCGCGCCGAGGATCGAGGCGGCACCGGCGAGGTGCAGGGCCAGGATGCCGAAGTCGAGCGCGGGACCCGGATGGCCCGCGGTCGAGAGCGGCGGATAGACCGTCCAGCCGCCGCCGAAGCCGAGCGAGCCCGGAGCGCCTTCGACGAAGAGCGAGCAGAGCATCAGGCCGAAGGCCGAAACGGTGAGCCAGAACGAGATGTTGTTCATCCGCGGGAAGGCCATGTCGGGTGCGCCGATCATGAGCGGGATGAACCAGTTGCCGAAACCGCCGATCAGCGTGGGCATCACCATGAAGAACACCATGATGAGGCCGTGGCCGGTCACGAAGACGTTGAAGGCCTGCGGATTCGAGAAGTACTGGAGGCCGGGCTCCTGCAGCTCCAGGCGCATGGCGACGGAGAGAAGGCCGCCGACGATGCCCGCCGTGAAGCCGAAGATCAGGTAGAGCGTGCCGATATCCTTGTGGTTCGTCGAATAGAACCAACGGCGCCAGAAGGTCGGAAGGTGATCGTGGTGATCCGCGTGAGCGGCATCAGCTGCATGTGCCATGATGAGACCTCTGTGGTCCTTCTTACAATTACTGAGCGGTGGCGAACTTGAGCGGGGCAGAGCTTTCGGTCGAAGCATACTTCTGCTTCGCCTCGGCAAGCCAAGCGGCAAATTGCTGCTCGCTCACGACGCGGATTTCGATCGGCATGTAGGGATGGCCGTTGCCGCAGAGTTCGGAGCACTGGCCGAAATAGACGCCTTCCTTCTCGGCCTTGAACCAGGTCTCGTTCAGGCGACCGGGAACGGCATCGACCTTGATGTAGAAGGACGGCATGGCGAAGGCGTGGATCACGTCGGCGGAGGTCACCTGGACGCGCACGACCTTGCCGACCGGAACGACCATGGCGTTGTCGGCGCCGAGCAGACGCGGCTGATCGGGCTTCAGGTCCTTGGCTTCGGTGATCATGTTCGAATCGAACTTGAAGCCGCCGCCCTGATCGGCGGGATACTCGTAGCCCCAGTACCAGGAAAAGCCGGTCGCCTTGACCACGAGGTCGGCCTGCGGCGGAACGAGCTGCTGGCGCAGGAGGCGGAAGGAGGGGATGGCGATCGCCACGAGGATCAGCACCGGAACGATGGTCCAGGCGACCTCGAGAAGGGTGTTGTGCGTGGTCTTGGAGGGAACCGGATTCTTGTTCTCGTTGAAGCGTACGACGACCGCAATGAGCAGCGCCAGTACGAAGAGGCTGACCACCGTGATCAACCAGAGCAGATAGGTATGGAAGTTGGACACGCTCTGTCCCAACTCGGTGACCATGTCCTGCATGCCCATTTCCCAGGGGGAGGGCCGGCCGGCCGCAGCCGATGCCTCACTTATGCCCAACACAAGTGCGACCGCTGCCGTGGAGAGGGCGGTCACCGATCGACGTGCATTCTCGATCCGCATCGGCGTTCCAAAGCTCCTAAAGATGTGATGGCGCAAGGCCATAGAAAGCATCGGGGAAGGCGCGGGCATGCAGAAATCGGCGCCCGGCTTGCGCCATCACCTTTGATCTGCGTCAAAGACCACAGGACGCGCTCAAGCGCAACGGTAGAAGCGTTCCAAACTGTGCGTCATAACCGCCAAAAAGCATTTCGACCTGCCAAACGGCCTCTCTCGCTTGACATCGCGGCCCCTGCCATGGTCCCAACGGGGCCAAAGATGGATCGAAGCGGCGATGGCCGCTGCCCTCGTCAGAGGGATTCGCGAATGGAGAAACCGATGGGCGCATCGCGGTGGGTTCGTTCCGGTGCGGCGGCATTCGCCGCACTCTTGGGGCTCTCGGCCCTGTTGGGAGCCAGCGGAGCCGGCGCTCAGGGCATGGTCAAGAACACCTACGGCGAGTGGCAGATGCGCTGCGAGACGCCTGCCGGAGCGACGGCCGAGCAATGCGCCCTCGTGCAGAACGTGGTGGCCGAGGACCGCCCCAACGTCACGCTCGTCATTATCGTGTTGAAAACCGCCGACGGCAAAAGCCGCCTCCTGCGCGTCGTCGCGCCTCTGGGTATTCTGTTGCCCTCGGGCCTCGGCCTCAAGATCGATCAGACGGATATCGGCCGCGCCGGCTTCGTGCGTTGCCTGGCAACCGGCTGCGTCGCCGAGGTCGTGATGGAGGACAGTCTGATCAGCCAGATGAAGACCGGCCAGCAAGCCACCTTCATCGTGTTCCAGACGCCGGAGGAGGGGATCGGAATTCCCGTGTCCCTGAATGGATTCGCGGCAGGGTTCGACGCCCTTCCGTAACAGATGAAGATAAGACTGGGGGCGATCATGAGAGATGGATTGAGCCGGAAGGCCGGAGGGACGCTCGCCGTGCTCGGCCTGACGGTGCTGGCGGCCTGCAGTTCAGCGGGTCAGGGCAGCATCGGGGTCGGCGAAATGCTGCTGACCGGCGGAATGACCCGGCCGCCTCCCCAGGCCGCTGTGAACCGTGACGTCTATTGCCCGAGCATCGAGGTCTTCGACGGCGGCTCGGTCCTCCAGGTTCGCGGCGGCGGCGAGGCCGGCTCGGTGCGCAGCCAGCTCACTCTCGGCGAGATCGCCCGCGAATGCACCGGCCAGACGGACGGCTCGACCCTGGTCAGGGTCGGCGTGGAAGCCCGAGCTCTTCTGGGCGTCGGCGGATCCGCCGGCCGCTACGACATTCCGGTCCATATCGTGGTGAAGGACGGCTCCACCGTCCTCGCCAACCGGACCCGCCGCGTGGCGGCGGCGATCCCGGCAGGCCAGACCCAGGCGACGGTCTCCGTGATCGAGGAGGGCATCGTCGTTCCGGCCGCCAATGCCAACAGCTTCGAGATCGAGGTTGGCCTCGGGACCGGCACCGGTACCGGGCGTCGCGGCTAATAAAGCACCGCCGCGCCCGCCCGCTGGTTGAGGGGGATGGCGAGCACCTTGTCGATCCGGCGCTCGTCCAAGTCGATGACCTCGAAGCGCCAGCCGAACGTCTCCACATGTTCGCCCGTGGTCGGCAGGTGCTGAAGCTCGCTGATCACGAGGCCGCCGACCGTGTGGTAGCTCCGGCTCTCCGGCAGGGTCACCCCGAGAATCTCGGCCATTTCGTCGACGGGCATGGAGCCCGCGAGCAGCCATGAGCCGTCCTCGCGCCGGACCGCATCGGGCTCCGGAGCCTCGCCGTCGGACCGGAAGGCGCCGACGATGGCCTCGAGCGCATCGGCCGGAGTCACGACCCCCTCGAAATGCCCGTACTCGTCGTGAACCAGCGCCATCGGAACCTCCGCGTCGCGCAGGATCGCCAGCGCATCCAAGGCATAGAGCGTATCCGGGATGACCGGTGACGACTGGACGTGCTTGCGGATGTCGAGCGGCTGGCCGGACAGCATGGCCGCGAGGAGCTCGCGCGACTGCACGACGCCGATCACGTTGTCGGGCGTGCCTTCGCTGACGGGCAGGCGCGAATGCGGCGTTCCGATCAGCAATTCGCGGATCGCCTCCTCGCCGTCGTCGAGGTCGATCCAGTCCACATCCGTGCGGGGCGTCATGAGCCCGCGCACCGTCCGGTCGCCGAGGCGGAGCACGCCCGAGATCATGCGCCGCTCCTCCTCCTCGATCACGCCGGCGCTCTCGGCCTCGCCGACGAGCAGCTTGATCTCCTCTTCGGTCACGGTCGACGAATCGTCGGACTTGGTGCCGATCAGGCGGAAGATCAGGCTGGTGGAGGCATTCAAAAGCCAGACCGCCGGGGCGGCGACTTTCGAGAGCACCAGCATCAGGGGGGCCATGGTGCAGGCGATGGTCTCCGGGTTGCGGAGCGCCAGCTGCTTCGGCACCAGTTCGCCGATGACGATGGAAAGATAGGTGATCGCGCCGATCACGAGGCCATAGCCCAGGGGCTCGGCCGCGCCCTCGGGCATTCCTTGGCCTAAGAAGATCTGGGTCAGCCGGTCGCCGAGCGCGGCGCCGGAGAAGGCGCCGGCCAGGATGCCGACGAGGGTGATGCCGATCTGGACCGTGGACAGGAACCGGCCCGAATCTTCCATGAGAATCAAGGCCGTGCCGGCACCGGAGCGGCCCTGCTCGGCCATGGCCTTGAGGCGAGGCCGCCGGGCGGAGACGATGGCAAGTTCGGAAAGAGCGAAGACGCCGTTGAGGGCGACGAGAGCGAGAGCGATGATCAGTTCTAGCAACGATGCAAGGAGCTGCTGACCGGATCAGGCCGCGCTTCTCCCCTTCTGTGAAAAGATGGCCCTTAAGATGGAGCGTCGGGGGGCCGCCGTCAATTAAAGGGTGAGAAGGAATGTCCTGCTTTGTCGGGTAGTGGCTCAGTTTGCCTCCGCCCGTCATTCCGGGGCCGCGTAGCGGAACCCGGAACCCATAACCGCCAACGGTGTAGAGGAGGCACAACGCTGATCCCTCTCTCTTGAGCCGTCGTGGCTATGGGTTTCCCGCCTTCGGCGTGGCCCTTCGGGTCGGGTTCGCCTGCGGCGCCCCGGAATGACGGCGGCCCGGTCAGAACTCAAACTGAGTCACTCCTCTTTGTTGACAGGAGGTCATTTCCTCTTCAGAGCTAAACCCAGCCGATGATCCCCGCGGAAGAGACCGGGCTTAGAGCCCGGCGCCGAAGGCGCAACCGCCCCGGAAACGCTCAGGCCAAAGGACCGCGCGGGAGCTGGCACTCTGGAAAGCGGCGACGCCATGGCGTCGTCCACCGACGGGCGTAACCTGCCGCAAAAGCGGTTAAGGGAAATCTCTCAGGTCTCGGGACAGAGGGGGCGCAGAGCAACGGGCCGCAAGGCTCGATGGAACGCGCACCTTTGAGGAAATCCGATGGCCGAGCCGGTACATAGCGACGAGCCGCTCCTGAAAACCCCGCTCCATGCCGAGCATGTGGCCCTTGGCGCCCGCATGGTGCCCTTCGCCGGCTACGACATGCCGGTGCAGTACCCCACCGGCATCCTGACCGAGCACAACTGGACCCGCGAGCATGCGGGCCTGTTCGACGTCTCCCACATGGGCCAAGCCTTCCTCGTCGCCGAGGACAAGAGCCATGAGACCGTGGCGAAGGCCCTCGAGGCGCTGATTCCCGCCGATGTGCTGAACCTGAAGCCGAACCAGCAGCGCTATTCGCAGCTACTCGCCGACGATGCCGGCATCCTCGATGACCTCATGGTCACCCGCGTCGGCGCGCCCGGCCACGAGGGCTGGCTCTATCTCGTCGTGAACGCTTCCATGAAGGAGCAGGACTACGCCCATATCCAGGCTCGCCTGCCCAAGGGCGTCAGCCTCAACCGCAAGGACGATCTCGGCCTGATGGCCCTGCAGGGACCGTCCGCCGAGGCGGTTCTCGCCAGGCTCGCGCCCGAGACGGCAGGCCTGCCGTTCATGATGTCCGCCGATGTGCAGATCGACGGCATCTGGTGCCACGTCTCCCGCTCCGGCTATACCGGCGAGGACGGCTTCGAGATCTCCTGCCATGGTGAGGATGCGGCCAAGCTCTGGACCAAGCTCCTCGCCGATCCGGAGGTGAAGGCCATCGGCCTCGGCGCACGCGATTCGCTCCGGCTCGAAGCGGGGCTCTGCCTCTACGGCCACGACATCGACACCACGACCTCGCCGATCGAAGCCGGCCTGATCTGGTCGATCCAGAAGCGCCGCCGCGAGGAGGGGGGCTTTCCCGGTGCCGAACGCGTCCAGCGCGAGATCAAGGACGGTGCTTCCCGCGTTCGCGTCGGCATCAGGCCGGAAGGCCGCGCCCCGGCCCGCGAGGGTGCCGTCATCACCACGCCCGACGGGCGCGAGGTCGGCATCGTGACCTCCGGCGGCTTCGGCCCCACCGTCAACGGCCCGGTCGCCATGGGCTATGTGGCGAAGGACGTGTCCGCCATCGGCACCGATCTTCATCTCGTCGTTCGCGGCAAGCCGCTGCCGGCCAAGGTCGCGGCCATGCCGTTCGCACCGCATCGCTACAAGCGCTGACATTTCAAGAAGAGGGAATTCATCATGACCACGCGCTACACCAAGGATCACGAATATATCCGCGTCGAGGGCGATGCCGGCGTCGTCGGCATTTCCGATTATGCGCAGGGCCAGCTCGGCGATGTCGTGTTCGTGGAACTGCCGAGCGTCGGCAAGAATCTGTCGAAGGGCGATGAAGCGGCCGTCGTCGAAAGCGTGAAGGCGGCAAGCGAAGTCTACGCACCCGTCTCCGGCGAGGTGGTCGACGTCAACCGCGATCTCGAAGCTTCGCCCGGCACGGTCAACGAGGATCCCGCCGGCCGCGGCTGGTTCATGAAGATCCGCCTGACGAATCCGAGCGAGCTCGACGGCCTCATGACTGAGGAACAGTATCAGGAGTTTGTGAAGTCGATCAGCTGAAAACAGCGATCGCAAATAAAGGGGGGCACCATGTCACACGACGCACACGAATACACAGCTACCGTCCGCTGGAGCCGCGACGGCGCGACCTTCTCGGACAGCCGCTACAGCCGCGGCCATTCCTGGTCGTTCGATTGCGGCATCGAGGTTCTCGCATCCGCATCGCCGTCGGTGGTGCCGCTGCCGCTCTCGCGGGAGGACGCCGTCGATCCGGAGGAGGCTTTCGTCGCGGCGGTGTCGAGCTGCCACATGCTCACCTTCCTCTCGATCGCTGCCAAGAAGCGCTACGTGATCGACAGCTATGTGGATCACGCCCTCGGCATCATGACGCCCAACGAGAAGGGCAAGCTGTATGTGTCCAAGGTGACGTTGGACCCCGAGATCAAGTTCTCGGGCGACAAGATCCCGACGCCCGAGCAGATCGCCGACCTGCATCACATTTCCCACCAGGAATGCTTCATCGCCAATTCCGTCATCACGGAGATTGTCGTGGCGGGCATTCCCTCGCACTAATCGTAAGGTTTCTTACCGATGCGCTATTTGCCTTTGTCCGACACCGACCGCGGCGAGATGCTCGCGCGGATCGGCGTCAACCATGTTGACGAGCTGTTCGCCGATGTGCCGCAAAACCTGCTCCTGACGGAGCCGGTGGATCTGCCGCGCCGCAAGGGCGAATTGGAGGTGGAGCGCATCCTCTCCCGCATGTCCGCGAAGAACGTCTCGGCCTCGAGCGTGCCGTTCTTCGTGGGCGCCGGCGCCTACAAGCACCACGTGCCCGCAACCGTCGATCACCTGATCCAGCGCTCCGAGTTCCTGACGAGCTACACGCCGTATCAGCCCGAGATCGCTCAAGGGACGCTGCAATATCTGTTCGAGTTCCAGACTCAAGTGGCCACGCTCACCGGCATGGATGTGGCGAACGCCTCCATGTACGACGGCTCCACGGGCACGGGCGAGGCGGTGTTGATGGCGCATCGCGTCACCAAGCGCCGGAAGGCCGTTCTCTCGGGCGGCCTGCATCCGCACTATGCCGACGTGGTGAAGACGCTCTCCGACATGGCGAGCGACGAAACGATCATCATGGCGCCGGACGTGACCGGCACCGAGGACATCCTGGCGCAGATCGACGACACGACATCCTGCGTCGTCGTGCAGTCGCCGGACGTGTTCGGCAACGTGCGCGACCTGAAGCCCATCGCCGACAAGGCGCATCAGCACGGCGCATTGCTGATCGCCGTGTTCACCGAAGTGGTGTCGCTGGGCCTGCTGCAATCGCCCGGAAGCATGGGTGCCGACATCGTGGTGGGCGAGGGGCAGTCGATCGGCAATGCGCTGAATTTCGGCGGGCCTTACGTGGGTCTCTTCGCCACGCAGTCGAAGTACATCCGCCAGATGCCGGGCCGCCTCTGCGGCGAGACGGTGGATGCGGACGGAAACCGGGGCTTCGTGCTGACGCTGTCGACCCGCGAACAGCACATCCGCCGCGACAAGGCGACGTCGAATATCTGCACGAATTCAGGGCTTTGCTCGCTCGCCTTCACCATTCACATGACGCTGCTCGGCGAAGCCGGCCTGTCGCGGCTCGCCCGCATCAACCATGCCAATGCGGTGAAGCTGGCGGATCAGCTTGCCGCCGTGAAGGGCGTCGAGGTTCTCAACAAGACCTTCTTCAACGAGTTCGCCGTGAAGCTCACAAAGCCCGCTGCCGAAGTGGTCGAGCGTCTCGCCGAGAAGGGCGTGCTTGCCGGCGTGCCCGCGTCGCGCCTCCTGCCTGGCGCCGGCCTCGACAACCTGCTGCTCGTCGCTTCCACCGAAGTGAACACCGATGATGACCGCGCGGCCTTCTGTGCCGCCTTGAAGGAGGTTCTGTGATGTTGAACCGCCAGGGACGTCCCTCTTCCGCCGGCGAGGCCGGCACCACCACGCATCCGACCTTCACGGGCAACAAGGCGCTGGCGCAGATCGAGCCGCTGCTGTTCGAGATCGGCCGCCATGACACGACCGGCGTCGATCTCGACGAGCCGGAGGATTTCAAGCCGCGTCTCGGCGGGCTGGAGCGCAAGGAGGCCATCGGCCTGCCGGGCCTCTCAGAGCCCGAGACCATGCGCCATTACGTGCGCCTCAGCCAGCAGAACTACGGCATCGATACGGGACTGTTCCCGCTCGGCTCCTGCACCATGAAGCACAATGCTCGGCTCAACGAGCGTGTCGCGCGCCTGCCGGGCTTTGCCGACGCGCATCCGCTGCAGCCGGTCTCGACCGTGCAGGGTGCTCTCGAGCTCATGAACGAGCTCGGGCGCTATCTGATCACGCTCACCAACATGACGGCCGTGGCGCTCTCGCCGAAGGCCGGCGCCCATGGCGAGCTCTGCGGCATGATGGCGATCAAGGCCGCCATCGAGGCGAAGGGCGAGGGTGCGACGCGCAACGTGGTGCTCGTTCCCGATTCGGCGCACGGCACCAATCCGGCGACCGCGGCCCTCATCGGCTTCAAGGTGAAGCCGGTGCCGGCGCGCGATGACGGCTTCGTGCATGTGGAGGACGTGAAGAAGCTCCTCGGCCCCGATGTGGCGGCGATCATGCTCACCAACCCCAACACCTGCGGCCTGTTCGAGCCCCAGGTGGCGGAGATCGCCAAGGCGATCCACGATGCGGGCGCCTATTTCTACTGCGACGGCGCCAACTTCAACGCCATCGTCGGTAAAGCGCGTCCCGGCGATCTCGGCGTCGATGCCATGCACATCAACCTGCACAAGACTTTTTCCACGCCCCACGGCGGCGGCGGTCCGGGCTCCGGCCCGGTGGTGCTCTCCGCCCGTCTCGCGCCCTTCGCGCCGGTGCCGTTCGTCCGCGCTGGCAAGGACGGTTTCGAGCTGGTGGAGCAGGAATCGGATGCGGCGGAAAAGCCTTTCGGCCGCATGACCGCGTTCCACGGCCAGATGGGCATGTATGTGCGCGCCTTGTCCTACATGCTCTCGCATGGTGCGGACGGCATGAAGCAGGCCTCGGAAGACGCCGTGCTCAACGCCAACTACATCCGCGCCGGCCTGTCGGATCTGCTCTCGCTGCCCTTCGGCGACAAGCCGTGCATGCACGAGGTGCTGTTCGACGATGCGTGGCTGAAGGACACGGGCGTGACCACGCTCGATGTGGCGAAGGCGATGATCGACGAGGGCTATCACCCGATGACCATGTACTTCCCGCTGGTGGTGCATGGCGCGATGCTGATCGAGCCGACGGAATCCGAATCGAAATCGTCCCTCGACCTCTTCATCGCGACCCTGCGCGACCTCGCCATGGCCGCGAAGAAGGGCGACACGGAGCGCTTCACCGGCGCCCCCTACCACGCCCCGCGCCGCCGTCTCGACGAGACCCGCGCCGCGCGCAATCCCGTGCTCAAATGGACGCCGCCCGCGCCCGTGGCGGAAGCGGCTGAATAAGCCTCTAAGATCCATCCTGCTTCTGGAAATGCCGCCGTTTCGGGCGGCATTTTCATGTGTGAAGCCGGCTTGGATTTGAACGCGGCCTATCCGTTCAGAGAGGAGGCAAATCGCGCTGCCTGAATTAAGGATGCTGTAACGTAACGGCAACTCTCATGGTGCCGGGCGAGCTTCGGCAAGGCATCGGGTTTTCTCAGTTCGAGGCTCTGAGCGGACTGGATCCACGAGCGGAGTTTTGCCCGGACATCGTGACGGGCGGGACAGCACGCGATGACGGCCTCCAGATCGAAAGCTTCGAACTATCGCCCGGAAATCCAGGGCATCCGCACCATCGGCGCTCTTCTGGTGGCTATCTTCCACATCTGGGGCGGCAGGGTCTCCGGAGGCGTGGACGTTTTCTTCGTCATTTCGGGCTTCCTGATCACAGGCTCTCTCTACAGGGAGATCAAGCGGACCGGCACCATCGATGTCTTCGCCTTCTGGGGGCGAATCGCGAAACGGATCGCACCGATGGCCTATGCGGTTCTCGCCCTCACATTGCTCGCAGCCCTGCTGTGGATGCCGCATTCGCGCCAGCAGGGTTTCCTCGTCGAAGTCGTCGCCAGCGCGCTTCAGCTCGAGAACATCAAGCTGATGATGAGCTCGGTCGATTATCTCGCGCGGGACGACGCCCCGAGCCCCGTTCAGCAGTTCTGGGCGCTGTCGGTTCAGGTGCAGTTCTACGCGATCTGGCCGTTTCTGCTTCTGGCCATCGCATGGCTTTCCCGATCGTTTCACCACGCGGCGAAGACCTGCCTCTGCGTACTGGCCGCGGTTTTCGCGGCGTCGCTGGTCTATTCGATCCTCCAGACCCGGCTCGATCCTGCGCCGACATACTTCAACACGCTGGCCCGCGTGTGGGAATTCGCGCTCGGAGGCGCTTTGGCGATCGCGCTTCCCTATCTGAATCTTCCCGCGAAGCTGCGTCTCGCTGCCGGTTGGGCAGGATTGCTCGCTGTCGTGAGCTGCGGTCTCGTTATTCCCGCGACCGCGCATTATCCCGGCTATGTTGCTCTGTGGCCGACGCTCGGCGCGGCGCTGATCGTTCTCTCGGGCGGCGGAGGAACGGCCTTCGGGGCCGACCGCATTCTGGCCTCCAGGCCACTCGTCGCGCTGGGGGACATTTCGTTCTCGTTCTATCTCTGGCACTGGCCGATCCTGGTGTTCTTCCTGATCGTCGGCGAGAGGACGCAGCTGGGGTTTGGAAACGGCCTCCTGGTGATCGCGACGGCACTCGCGGGAGCCTATGCGACAAACCGGTGGCTCGAGCGGCCGATTCAGCGATCCTCTCTCGGCGGGCGATTTTCCTGGCAGGTTCACGCCATGGCCTTGGGGCTGGCTCTTCCGGTGATCGCTGCCGCCATCGGTTGGTTCGCTTTCAACCAACGGCAGGAAATACGCGAGGCCCTGGCACTTGAACGAAGGATGAAAGATTATCCCGGCGGCCGGATCGCAATGTCGCCGGCGACGGCCATCAAGCCGAATGTTGCACTCTTTCCGTCGGTTGCCGAGGCCAGAAGCACTGCTCCGCCTGCCTGTCGCAGCGAAGAGGGCAGTGGGATCTTCGCCTGCACTCATGGCAGGGTGAATGGGGCGCGCAAGACGATCGTTCTGACCGGCGGCGCACAGGCGGAGCAATGGCTGCCGGCGCTTGAGGTGCTCGCGTCCGGACAGCAATGGAAGATCGTCGTGGTTGCCGATCGCAACTGTCCCGCACCGGGCGAAGGAAGCGCGGAGTCGTTCTGCCCGGAATGGAGCGACGCGATCCGCGATGCCGTGCTCAAGATCCATCCGGATGTCGTATTCACCCCCTCGACGCTGCTTCGGCGAGAGGGTGCAGAGAACATCCCGGAGAGCTCTCTCAGGATATGGCGCCAGCTCGCCGAACACGGCATCACGTTCATCGCCGTACGCCACACGCCGACGATGCGCATGGACGTCCTCGATTGCGTCGAGGACAATCGACAGGCGATTTCCAATTGCGCGGTTCCCCGTCGGCAGTTGTTCGCCGAGAACGACCCGTCCTCCCGGCTCAATCCGAAGCCGAGAAATGTCAGGTTCATCGATCTCACCGACCGGTTCTGCGACAAGGAGATCTGTCTGCCTGTCGGCGGCAATGTCCTGGCCTTCCGAGATGCGCATCACATCACGGCGGAGTATTCCCGGAGCCTCGCACGTCGGCTGGGTCTGAAGATGAGGCAGGCCCGCCCCGATCTTTTCCTGTCAGCGTCGCTGGAAGATTTGGGCGGCGACTACCCCGGCGGTGCGCATCCCATGGCGCTTGAGACGACGCTGACGCGGAATGTGCCGGTCTATCCAAGAGCGGCCGCCGTCAAGTCCAGGCACCCGAATCATTGCCAGCAGAACGAGACCCAGTCGGAGGTTCTCACCTGCGTCTATGGAGAGCTGAAGAATCCCACGAAGACCATCGCACTCGTCGGCGGCTCGCATGCCGAGCATTGGCTCCCGGCGCTCGAGAGGCTCGCGCAGGAGTACAAGTGGAGGATCGTCGCCGTTACGAAGAGCGCTTGCCAGTTCAGCACAGAGGTGGAGCGGAATCCTTCCTGCGCTCAATGGAACAGGGATGTTCAAGGTGTGCTGGTCAGGATCGGTCCGGATGCAATCTTCACCACCTCGTCGCGTCGCAGGTCTTCGACCGAGTCGATCGAGTACGTCCCGGAAGGCTATCTCGACCACTGGCGGCAGCTGGCGGACAAGGGCTTTACCGTGATCGCAATCCGCGACAGCGCCCGGACGAAGGCCGATGCTCCCGACTGCATCGAAGCCAATCGGCACGATATCGCGAAATGTGCCGTGGCCCGCGATCAGCTGTTCGATGCAGTCGATCCCTCGACGAAGCTCGAGCCGAAGCCGAGCAATGTCAGCTTCATCGACCTCACCGACCGGTTCTGCGACGAGACGCGTTGCTATCCTGTCGGAGGGAATGTGCTCATCTTCCGGGACACGCACCATATCACGATGGAATATGCCCGCACTCTCGCCGGTCCGCTGGGTGAGCGTATGAGGCAGGTTCGTCCTGACCTGTTCCCGGGAAAGGCGGGGTAACGACGGGTGTGAGGCTGCCCTCGGCTAGAGCCGTTGCCACTTGCGTGGAATCAGCTCCCCTCATTGCTTTGCCGCATTTTTGACGGCGAATCGAAAAATGCTCTAGACGGAGCCAGAAGTCGACCTATGGGCTGCTGAACCTGCGAACCGCGGTCGGCAGATCCGCCATATTCAAAATGGTATGCGGCGCTCCCGCCTGTCGCAGCTTGTCAGCGTGGTCCGGTCCGCAATGCCCGCCGCCGGCAAAGCCGATCACACGCATCCCGGCGGCGAGAGCCGCCTGAACGCCGGCGGTGGAATCCTCGATCACGACGCAGTCCTCGGGACGGGCGCTCATGTGGCTTGCCGCGTGAAGAAAAAGGTCGGGAGCAGGCTTGCCGCGCGCAACCTGAGTCGAGCTGAAGATGTCGTCGAACAGGTCCGCCAATCCCGTGATGCGCAACGACAAGGCGATCCGCTCCGGTACGGAGGAGGAGGCGACGCAGCGTGGATAGGGGAGGGAGAGGATGGCGTCGCGCACGCCCGCGATGGGCTTCAGGTCGGTCTCGAAGCGCTCGAACAGGATGCGGTTGAGTTTTTCGCCAAAATCATCGGGAAGCCTGCGGTTCCGCTCGGCCTCGATGCGCGAGATCATGGTTTTCAGGCTCACGCCGAGAAATTGCCGCGCAACCTCCTCTGCCGTGTAGGGAATGCCGATCTCCGTGAGAAACTCGGCATCGATCCGGCAGCTCAACACTTCCGAATCGACCAGCACGCCGTCGCAGTCGAAGATCAGCAGCATCGAATCCTCACTTGGAAAGCAGTGTCGGATGAAACCCAAAAGTGCATTCCATTTTTGGGTCCGATCTCCAAGCAAAAAGGCCGCCTCGAGGGCGGCCTTCGAAGTCTTTCGTCCGTCAGCGAGGCCTTACTGCAGCTTCGTGCGCACGTCGTTGAGGCTCGAGGTCAGGAGCGACGTCGCGGTGGCGCCGGAGATCTCGTCGCGCAGCACGCGCTCGGAGGCCTTGATGGCGGCGTCGACCGCCGCGGCACGCACTTCCGCGGAGGCCTGGGCCTCGGCCTGGGCGATCTTCGCCTCGGCGGTGGCCGTGCGGCGCTTCACGAAATCGGCCATCTTCTCCTGCGCCTCGCGAGCCAGGCGCTCGGCCTCGTCGCGGGCGGTGGAGACGATTTCGGCGGCCTCGCGCTCGGCGACGGCGCGCTTGGACTCGTATTCCTTGAGAAGGCGTTCGGCGTCCTGGCGCAGGCGCTTGGCCTCTGCCAGTTCATCGGCGATCCGCTTGCCGCGGGAATCGAGCTGGCCCAGCACTTTGCCCGGCACGCCGTAGTAGAACAGGATGCCCCAGAAGATGACGAAGGCGACCGCGACCCAGAATTCAGCGCTTTGAAACATGCGGACCTCCCGATCAGGCCTTGATCTGCTTGAGAGCGGCTTCGACAGCCTGCGGGGCCGGAGCCTTGCCGGTCAGGCGCTCGATGATGGCGGAAGCGGTATCGCGGGCGATGGCATCCACGTGGCTCATGGCCTCCGCCTTCTTGGTCGTGATCGTGGCGTCGGATTCGGCAAGCCGCTGGTTCAGGTCCGCCTCAAGCGCCTTGCGCCTGGCGTCGCTCTCCGCGGCGAGCTTGGCGCGGGTTTCTTGGGCGAGGGCCTGGGCGCGGCCCTTGGCTTCGGCAAGTGCCTTCTCGTAGGCCGTGCCGGCCTCTTCCGCGCGGGATTTCATGGCAGCCGCGTCGTCGAGATCGTTGGCGATCATTGCGCGGCGGTTCTCGATGATTCCGCCCAGGCGCGGGAGGACCAGCCGTGAGAGCAGGGTGTAGAGCGCCACGAAGGTGATGGCGAGCCAGAGGAGCTGGCCACCATAGGTCTCCGTCTCGAAGGGCGGGAAGCCGATATCTTCGTGAGCGCCGCCGGGGGCCTCTGTTGTGGCATGGGTCGTCTGAGCCTGAGCCATGAGCAGATCCTAAAGAACGATCCTAGAAACAATGAATGACGGCGGTGTGGCCGCCGTCACCCTTGTCGAGGCGAAGCGCTTATTATGAGCGCTCCGGCCTCCCGATCACCGCGTTGAGATTAGGTGAACAGCAGAACGAGAGCGACGACGAGGCAGAAGATGCCGAGACCTTCTGCGAGCGCTGCGCCGATGAAGGCGCGGGCGAACTGGCCGTCGGCAGCCGACGGGTTGCGCAGAGCGCCGGACAGGAAGTTACCGAAGATGTTGCCGACGCCCATGGCGGCGAGACCCATGCCAATGCAGGCGAGGCCCGCGCCGAGGTACTTAAAAGCGATCGGATCCATTGTGATCTCCTTGGGAATGCTGTGATCGGGAGGGAGGAAGGTGTAACTCGGCGCAGACCTAGTGGCCCGGGTGCAGCGCGTCGTTGAGGTAGATGCAGGTCAAGACCGTGAAGACATAGGCCTGCAGAGCGGCGACGAGGAACTCGAGCGCCATGAGAGCAACCGCCATGAGAAGCGGCAGCGGAGCGAGGATCGTCAGGGCGCCGCCGGCAGCCAGGAGGCTAACGACAAAGCCCGCGAAAACCTTCAGCGCGATGTGTCCCGCGAGCATGTTCGCGAAGAGACGCAGGCTGAGCGAAATCGGGCGGGAGAGGAACGAGATGAGCTCGATCACCACGATGAAGGGCAAGAGCCAGGCCGGCACGCCCGACGGCACGAAGAGGCCGAGGAAATGGGTGCCGTGCTTCATGAAGCCGTAGGTCACCACCGTGCCGATCACGAGCAGAGCGAGCGCGAAGGTGACGATGATGTGGCTGGTGACCGTGAAGAAGCCAGGGATCATGCCGAGCAGGTTTGCCGTCAGCACGAACATGAAGAGCGAGAAGACGAGGGGGAAGAACTTCATCCCCTCCTTGCCCGTGGCATCGACCAGGGTGTTGGCGACGAAGTCATGCAGGACCTCGGCCACCGACTGGGCGCGGCCCGGAACGACGGCGCGCTTGCGCGTGGCATAGAGAAGGCCGCCCACGATCACGGCGGCAGCGCCGATCATGAACAGGGACGAATTTGTGAAGTTGATGACCGGAATGATGGGCTTGATCTGGAATTGTTCGATCGGGCTCGCCATGATCCGCTCTCAAAGTTCGCTGTTGTCCAATGCCGTTCGGCGTTCGAAAGCCTTAAGTCCGTTACCGCTTGTCGTCATACCGGGCGGATTTGACCATCCCGGCCGCTCGCATCAGGTTGAGCATCCCGGCACAGAAGCCGAGTATCAGACAAATGATCAGACCCCAAGGGGATGTCCCGAACAGACGATCGACAAGCCAACCCAGAATCCCGCCGGCGGCAACTCCTGCAACGAATTCGGCCGAGAGCCTGAAGGCTTGGCCGAGGGCGCTGGAATCTGACGTCGGACGGGCACGAGGCTCGGATTCGGCTCGCTGCGCGGAAGCTTGGGAGATCCGCGCGTCGAGCGACTTCAACCTCGCTGACAGGTCGGCATCGTCGGTGCTGTCCGGTTTCCGCTCATTTCCACCGTTCCGCTCTTGAGGGTCCGCCATTGCGATCTCCTTTGAAGCGATGCGGGAAGATGCTTGGAAGCCAGCCCCGAAAGCCGGGCGCACCATATGAGCGGGGGTCCCCCCTGTCAAGGACCGACTGAAAAGATCTAAGTCTTTGAAAATTCTAAAGTATTGGTGTTTTTGGGTGTGCCGGACCCGGAAGCGCACATGTTTTTGAGGCCGAAGCATGGCGGAGGCCTGAAAGCCTTACGGCATCGGACCTAGAGCGCTTTTCGGCGAAGTGGATCCGGTTCGCCGTTAAAAAGCGCGGCACAACAAAGGAAAGAGCCGATTCCATATCAATGGAAACGGCTCTAGAAGTGGATTCCACTTCTAGGATCCATCCGATGCCTCTCTTCTGGGCCGGCGCATCGTCCGGGGTCGACCCAACGGGCCGCGTTAGCGAAAACCGGGGCCACTTTTCGGCACGATGCGCTAGGCTACCTCAAGAATGCGCTCTGCGCTCTGCAGATCGACGGAGACCAGCTGCGAGACGCCGCGCTCGGCCATGGTGACGCCGAAGAGCCGGTCCATCCGCGCCATGGTGATCGGGTTGTGCGTGATGACCACGAACCGGGTCTCGGTCTGGCGCGCCATATCCTCAAGAAGCGCGCAATAGCGCTCCACGTTGGCGTCGTCGAGCGGCGCGTCGACCTCGTCGAGCACGCAGATCGGCGAGGGATTCGTGAGGAACACCGCGAAGATCAGGGCCGTGGCGGTGAGCGCCTGCTCGCCGCCGGAGAGCAGGGTCATGCTCTGGGGCTTCTTGCCCGGCGGGCGGGCGAGGATTTCGAGGCCGGCTTCCAGCGGATCGTCCGAATCGACCAGGGTCAGCTCGGCCGTGCCGCCGCCGAAGAGAGTGGTGAAGAGGCGCTTGAAATGGTCGTTCACCACGTCGAAGGCGGCGAGCAGGCGCTCGCGGCCCTCGCGGTTGAGGCTGCCGATCGCCTGGCGCAGGCGCTTGATGGCTTCGACCAGGTCGTCCCGCTCGCCGGCGATGTTGTTGTACTTGGTTTCGAGCTCGGTGAGCTCCTCGTCGGCGCGCAGGTTCACGGCCCCGAGGCGCTCCCGGTCGTTCTTGAGCGAGTGGAGCTTCGATTCGATCTCCGCGTGGGGCGGAAGCTCGGTCACCTCCCTGAGGCCTGCGAGCTCGATCAGGCCGGCCGGAGTCGTCTCCAGGTTCTCGGCGATATTGCGGGTGATCTCGGCGAGGCGAGCAACGGCCGCCTCGTGGCGGGCCTGCGATCCGGCGCGGGCCTCACGGGCCGCTGACAGTGCCTCCAGGGCCGCGCGGGCGGCGCGGTCGGTCTCGGCGAGGCCGGTCTCCGCATCGGCGAGGCGGTCGGCGGCTTCCTTGCGCTTCGCCTCCGCCTGCTCGACCTCCGCGATCAGGGCGCGGCGGCGCTGCAGATAGGTGTCGGGCGCTTCCAGAAGGCGCTGGTGCTCGTCCTGTGCGCGTTCCAGGCGCTCGCCCAGATCCTCGAAGGCCCTGGCGGCACGGGCGACGCGCTCGGTCCAGAGGCGGATATCGGAGGCCAGAGCGTCCTGCCGGCGCCGGCGCAGTTCGGCCTCGTGCATGAGGGATTGCAGGGCGGCGCGCGCCTCGGAGGCTGCGGCCCGGCGCTCGGCGACGCGGGTGCGCTCCTCCAGCAGGCGGCTTTCGAGATCGGGGGCGGGGGCGAGGTCCTGCAGGGCTTCTTGCGCATCCTGCACGCGCTCCAGCGCCTCCGCCTCGCTCTCGGAGAGCCGGGTCAGGCCCTCCTGCAGGGCCGAGCGGCGCTGGCCGAGCTCGGCTTCCTTGCGCTCGGCCGCCACCAGCCGGGTCCGCGCGGCGTCGAGCGCCTGCCGGGTCTGCCGGGCCGCCTCGATGGCCTGCATCTCGTGCGAAGCCGCCTTGCGGACGGCCTCGAGCGCGGCTTCCGCCTCGTGGCGCAGGTGCTCGGCCTGTTCACGGGCTTCCGCCGCCTCGCGTTCCAGATCGCCAAGGCGGTTCTTTTCCGCCAAGCGGCGGGCGGCGGGCGAGGGCGCTTCGGCGGCCGCCGTAAAGCCGTCCCAGCGCCACAGGTCGCCTTCCATGGAGACGAGCCGCTGGCCGGGCTTCAGGAGCCCGCGCAGGCGAAGGCCGTCTTCCTTGCTCACCACGCCGATCTGGCGCAGGCGGCGTTGCAGCTGCGCCGGAGCCTGGGCGAGGTCGGCAAGCGAGGAAATGCCCTCCGGCAGGGAAGGATCGCCCTCGCCGGGGGTGGTCTCGGCCCAATGATGCGGGGCCGAAGGGTTGATCGAGGCTTCGAGATCGTCGCCAAGCGCTGCACCGAGCGCCGTCTCGTAGCCCTTCTGGACCGTGATCTGGTCGACCGCCGGGGGCCAGAGGTCGCCGGTGGCGGAGGTGACGAGCTTGGCAAGCGTGCGCGCCTCGGTTTCGAGGCGCTGCGCCTTGCGCTCGGCCTCGTTGACGGGCTGGCGCAGGCGGTTTTCCGCCTCGCGGGCGGCGGCAAGGATCTCGCGCGCCTCGATCACCGATTCCTCGGCGCTCTGGGCGGTTTCCTCGGCAATCGCCGCTTCCTCGCGCATGTCGTCGAGCGACGGCCCGTCCTCCGGCGAGGCCGAGAGCGCCGCGATGTCGCGCTCCAAGCGCTCTTTTTCGGATCGGAAACGGGAGGCGCGCTCCATCTCCTCGCGCACGGCGCGTTCCAGGGCGGCGCGGCGGGCATTGAGGTCGGAGGTCTGGGCCTGAAGGGCGCTTAAAGCCGCTTCGGCCTCGGCCAGTTCGGCCTCGGCGGCCTGAAGGCGCTCATTGGCCTCGGCGCGGGCATCGTCGGCTCCGTCCGTGGTGAGCGCGATCTCGGCAGCCTCGGATTGCAGGCGCTCGATGGTGGCCTCGGCATCCGTGCGCTGGGCCGCCTCGCGGGCGATGTCGCGGTTGAGGTCGCCGATATGGCGCTCCAGCTCGACCACCCGCTCCTTGGAGCGGCGCTCTTCCGATTCGAGCTCGTTGCGGGCATGGGTCAGGCGCTGCAGGGCCGCCGCGGCCGCGGCCTCTTCCTGCCGCAGGGCCGGGATGCCATGGGCGGAGACGGCCTGGGCGGTGGCGGAGCGGGTCTGCTCCTCGGTGGCGTCGGCGACCGCCTTGAGATCTTCGGCGACCTGGCGCTCGGCCGTGGCGGCCTGGTCCCGCGCCTCGGCGAAGCTGATGGCATAGACCAGGGCTTCGAGCCGGCGGATCTCGGCGGACAGGTTCTTGTAGCGCGAGGCCTGGCGGCCCTGGCGCTTCAGGCTTTCGATCTGGCTCTCGAGCTCCCGGATCACGTCCTCGACGCGGACGAGATTGTCTTCGGCGGCCTTGAGGCGCAGCTCCGCCTCGTGCCGGCGGGCATGAAGGCCTGCGATGCCGGCGGCATCTTCGAGAATGCGGCGGCGGGCCTGGGGCTTGGCGGAGATGATCTCGCTGATCTGGCCCTGGCGGACGAGAGCCGGCGAGCGGGCGCCGGTGGCGGCGTCGGCGAAGAGGATCTGCACGTCGCGGGCGCGCACTTCCTTGCCGTTGACCCGATAGGTCGAGCCTTCCTCGCGCTCGATCTTGCGCGAGATTTCAAGGAGATCGGTATCGTTGAAGGCGGCAGGCGCCGTGCGCTCGCCGTTGTCGATGGTGAGCATCACCTCGGCCCAGTTGCGGGCCGGGCGCCCCCCGGAGCCGGAGGAGCCCGAGAAGATGACGTCGTCCATCCCCGTGGCGCGCATGTTCTTGTGGGAGTTCTCCCCCATGACCCAGCGCAGGGCCTCGACGAGGTTGGACTTGCCGCAGCCGTTCGGACCGACGACGCCGGTCAGCCCCGGCTCGATCAGGAAGTCGGTGGGCTCGACGAAGGTCTTGAAGCCGGCGATGCGAAGGCGCGTCAGCTTCATGGACGCGCCTTCCCGTCCCGCCCGGGAAGGGCAGGGTGAAGGAGCTTATTCGCCCAAGAGAGGCTTGATGACCTTTTCAATCTCATCGATCGACAGGCTTCCAGGATGACGCTGACCATTGATGAAGAAAGTCGGCGTGGAGTCCACACGGAACTGCTCAATACCCCGGTTCTTCACCGCGTTGACTGCGTCATATAGTTTCTGGTCCTTGAGGCAAGCGTCAAATTTTTCCTGTGAAAAACCTGCCTGACGCATCAGCCCGCGCAGGGCGTCCAGCGGCTTGTCCACAAAAGCCCAGTTGCGCTGCTGCTCGAACAGCAGGTCCGTGATCGGATAATATTTGTCGTTGCCGTCGCAGCGGGCGAGCATGAAGCCGGCGGTCGCGAGCGGGTCGAGCGGGAATTCGCGCAGGACGAAGCGGATCTTGCCGGTATCGATGTAGCGCTTCTTCAGCTCGGGCCAGGTCGTCTTGTGGAAATTGGCGCAGTGGGAGCAGGTCATCGAGGCGTATTCGATGATCGTCACCTTGGCGTTTTCCGGGCCGAGAGCCACATCGCCGAGGGGGCCGGGGACTGCGAGGTCCGATACGGCCACGTTCTGGGCAAGCGCCGGCAGGCTCGTGGCGAGATAGGCGGCCGCGGCTGCGGTCCCGAGAAGCTGAAGCGTCTGGCGCCGGGTGATCATCGTGGAAAGGCTCCTGAAGAGATTTCGTCCTGCGGTAGAATGCCTTGCCATTCCTGGCAAGCGCCAACCATGTCACGCTTTCGTGCTTGAACGGGAGCTGACGATGGCCTGTCCGAGCCGGTCGAGAGCAGCCCTCAGGGATTCCTCCTCGATGGGCTCGACCGCCCTGCCGACCTTCGCCCGATCCGCCGGGGTGAGAACGGGCGGGGGCGGGCGCTTGGTTTCCACCCGCCGAACCGGGCCTTGCTTCAAGACGAGCTTCCCGATGCAGCGCCAGCCGTAATAGGTGTTCACCCGGTCGATGACGGTCGGCGCGAGGTGCTGCATCTCGAGGGCGAAGGCGCTCTCGACCCTGATCACCAGGGTCGCCGGGTCGGGCCGCGCTTCCGGATCGGCATGGGGGCTTTTGCGTTTCCACTCGATCTTGAGCGGCTGGGTGAAGGCGGAAAGCCGCTCGCCGACAATATCGGGCCAGGCCATGATGACGTCCGACGTGGCAAAGCCTTGCGCCGCCAGGCTCGGGGACAGGCAGACGTCGAGAAACTCGGCGAGGGGGCGGGCAAGAGGTCTTGGTCGTCTCAATGGGGCCTCTGTCGTCTCATGTTGAATGTCCAAAAGCCGCGTTGGAATATGCGCTATAGAACGCTATTGCCAATTCCATGTTAACGCCCGCCGCGAGCGCGACCAAGCCCGACCCGCAGGATCTTCTCGCCTGGTACGACCGTCACCGGCGCGATCTGCCGTGGCGTGCCAGGCCGGGCGAAACCGCGGACCCTTACCGCGTCTGGCTCTCCGAGATCATGCTGCAGCAGACGACCGTGGCGGCAGTCCGGTCCTATTACCTGAATTTTCTCGAGCGTTTCCCCTCTGTCGAGGTCCTGGCCGAGGCGCCGAGCGAGGCGGTGATGCATGCCTGGGCGGGGCTCGGCTATTATTCCCGCGCCCGCAATCTCCATGCCTGCGCCAAGGCGGTCATAGAGAAGCACGACGGACGCTTTCCCTCGACCGAGGCGGAGCTGCTGAAGCTTCCCGGCATCGGCGCCTATACGGCGGCGGCGGTGGCGGCGATCGCCTTCGACGAGAAAGCGGCGGCGGTGGACGGCAATGTGGAGCGGGTCGTCTCCCGCATCTATATGGTCGAGGAGCCGCTGCCGAAGGCCAAGCCTTTGATCCGTGCGCTGACGGAAGAGCTGGTGCCTGCGGACCGGCCCGGCGATTTCGCGCAGGCCGTCATGGATCTCGGCGCCACGATCTGCACGCCCAAGCGCCCGGCCTGCGCGCTCTGCCCGTGGATGGTGCCCTGCAAGGCGCGCGCGGAAGGTCTGCAGGAGAGCTTTCCGCGTAAGCAGAAGAAGGAGAGCGGGCAGCTGCGCAAGGGCGCAGCCTTCGTGGTCCTGCGCGCCGACGACACGATCCTGCTCCGCACACGCCCGCCGCTCGGCTTGCTCGGCGGCATGGCCGAGCCGCCGACGAGCGAATGGGTGCCGGACTATCAGCCCTCCCGCGCGGTCCTCGACGCTCCCATCGAGGCGCGCTGGCAGCGGCTCCCCGGCACGGTGAAACACGTCTTCACCCATTTCCCGCTGGAGCTGACGGTGCTCTTCGCCAAGGTCGCAAAAGGCACGCCTGCGCCGGAGGACATGCGCTGGACGCCGCGCCTTCAATTGCACGAGGAGGCATTGCCCGGCGCCATGAAAAAGGTGCTCGTGCATGCGCTGGGGGATATTCCGGGGCCGAAGGGAAAGAGCGAGAAGCAGGCGAAGGGTGCGTGAGGTCGCCACTTTCTTCCACGTCATGGCCGGGCTTGTCCCGGCCATCCCGATCCTGAAAAACGCTGCGTCTTACTGATCGAGATCACCGGCACAAGGCCGGTGATGACGTGGTGGGAGAAGGGGAGAGAAGAGGCATCTCACCCGCCCACCAGCGCCTTCTGGTTCTGCTTGAACAAAGCCGCCAGCGCGTTCGCCACCCGCGTCACGTTCGGGCGGTTGCGGCTGCGGCGATGCATGACGAGGAAGACGTCCTCGATCAGGTCGCCTTCGGGCTTTACCACCTGGATGAGGTCCGGGTCCGAATCGCCGAGCCAGCAGGGGAGGAAGGCGGCGCCCAGGCCCGCCTTTGCCGCCTGGTAGCGGATAGGCATGTCGCCGATGCGGGCGGCGATGGTGCGGCCCTGCGCGAACTCCGCCACATAGGCGGCCTGTCGCGACAGCGTCGGGTCCTCCGGCGGCGCGATGACGGCGGTCGGGTTCTCGTCACGGGCATACATGGCGAAGGCGATCTGGCCGATCTTGCGCGCGACGAGATCGTCGGTGCCCTCCGGCAGGGACCGCATCCTGAGCCCGATATCGGCCTCGCCGGAGGCGAGATCGAGCCGCTGCCGGGTCGGGATGTAAGCGATCTCCACGGGAGTCGCCGCCTCGTGCAAAGCCGTGGAATGCAGCGACAGAAAGAGGGTCACCGAGGCGGTCGCCGTGATCCGCACCGGTGCGTCCGGGTCGGGGCGGTAGGCGGCGGCGGTGCGCGAGACGATGGCGGCAGCGTCGCCCATGGGGGCGGCGGCCTCGAACACGGCCTGTCCGGCCTCCGTCAGGTCGAGATTGTTCGGGCCGCGCTGAAACAGCGAGATCCCCAAGGTTTCCTCGAGCACCTTGATGCGCCGCGCGACCGTCGGCTGGCTCTGGCCGAGCGCCTTCGCGGCGGAGTTCATCGATCCATGAGCCACCACGGCGAGAAAGATCCGCAGATCGTCCCAGGACGGTTCGGTGAGGGCGAGACGGAAGGGATCGAGAGACGAAGAAGCCATGAGATGATGCTAAAGCGCCGGGCCGGGTCCGGCATAGGGGGAATGTTCCAGGACATGCCGCAGCATCGCGCAAAGCCCTGAAGCCCGCAGCCCGCCAGGAGCGTGGGAGAGGTCTTCAGTTTTGATGAGGAATTGGGAAAGGCATCGAGCAACGAAACTCTTACGTCATGGCCGGCACAAGGCCGGTGATGACGTAAGTGGGTGTCAATCCCAGCGACCCACAGGCGGGCGAAATATACCCATCAGCTCAGTGCCGGCTTTGGCTTGAGCCGAGTGATCGCCGGAGCGCGAGCTGGCGCATGAAGCGCCTTGGCTTTCAGATATCTGTCACCTGCCGTCTCGCAATGCCAGGGCAGGGTGCCCGCCGGCAGATACTGGCCTAAGGCATCAAGCGCGAGCATCGCGACGGTCACGACCGCGACGATCACGACCGCGACGGCGGAGGCCTGGCTCGCAAGGCCCGCTTCTTCGAGATTGTAGAGCACCACGCCGATGGTTTCCGTTCCCGCAGACCAGAGAAGGGCGGAGACCGTCAACTCGCTGAAGGCGAGCAGGAAGGCCATCAGGCCGCCTGCGACGGCAGCCGGCAGCAGCGACGGCAGAACGATGTCGACAAGCCGCTGCGTAAGGCGCGCGCCGTCGATGGCGGCGGCTTCCTCCTGCGCCATGTCGACCTGTTCCATGCCCGCGAGCACGGGCTTCAACGTCACCGACAGGAAGCGGGCGAGATAGGCGAAGACGATGATCCACGGCGTCGCATAGAGCGAGACGCCGACGAGCGGCAGCGGCTTCAGGAACAGCAGGATGCACGCGATGGCGAGCACGATACCCGGCAGCACGTAAGATATCTCGAGAAGAGCGATTGCCGCCGTTCGTCCGTAAGCCATCAGGCGCACGAGGCCATAAGCCAGCGGCACGGACAGGATCGCCAGCAGGCCTGCGGCGCCGCCTGCATAGAGCAACGAATTCGTAAACGCCCGGATCGTCACGTCCTGACGCGCCAGCACCTCGATGAAATTGTCGAGGGTGATCGTCGCGAGGTTGAGCGGCATGCCATAGGACGGCACGAGCGCCGATGCCAGCAGGGACAGCATCGGCAAAACGAGGGTGAGGCCGATGACCAGGGCGACGATGGTCTCTGTTGCCGCACGCCGCCGACCGAGCGGCCAGAACGGCTGCAGCGGCGCATCCTCTTCAAGATGCACGCTGCTCCGGCGCATCAGCAACTGGCTCGCCGCGACGCAGACGATGGCGATGACGGCAACGAGAAGGCCGAGCGCGGCCACATCGCTTAAGGTTCCCGTGCCGAAACTCGACAGGCGGCGATAGATGAGAACCGGCAGCGTGAGATAATTCACCGGCGCCCCGAGAAGCGCCGGAATGCCGAAATTGCCGATGCCGGCGACGAAGGCGAGCAGCGCCGCGCCGACGAGATGCGGGCGCAGCAGCGGCAGAAGATGATCGGTGACGATCCGCATCGGATGCGCACCATCGATGCGTGCAGCCTCGACCACGGCGGAGGGAATGCGCTTCAGACCCGCGCTCATCACCACATAGACGAGGGGTGCGTGATGCAGCCCCATCACGAGCACGATGCCGCCGCGTCCGAGCATCGGATTGGCGCTCCCCGCTTGCGGCGCAAGGCCGATGGTGTTGAGGATCGGCGAAGCGGGACCGGCGAGATGCAGGAAGGCGAGTGCCATCACCTGCGGTGAGATCATCACCGACAACACGAAGAGAAACGAGACGAGGCGTCGTCCGCGCATGTCGGTGACGCCGAGCGCGAAGGCCATGACGACGCCGAGCGGCACGGCGATCAGGCTCGACAGGAACGCGGTCTCGAGGGTCGCACGCGTCGCATTGACGGCGGATCTGCTCGACAGGGCGGCGAGCGCAGCATCGGGATTGAACACGCCGCCTGGAGCCAGCGCCGTCAGCAGCAGCCGTGCGGCGGGCAGAACGTCGAAGGCGAAGACGACCAGAACGACGAGAGCGAGAAGGCCGAAACCTCCCCGCTCCAGGAACGATCTGCTCGGTGTGGACTGTTTCACTGTCCGAAGATGTCGGCAAAGGCCGCCTTGTTCTTGGTCTCGTCGGCAAGCGCTTTTGCCGCATCGAAGCTCATGACCTTGATCTCACCGCGCGCGGGATAGCCGGCGGGCAGCGCGACGGCCGGATGGGCTGCGATGTAGCCCTGCTTCAGCGCCAGCTCCTGCCCCTCCTTCGAGAGCACGAAATCGACGAAGGCGCGCGCGGCGTCGGCGTTCTTGGTGGTCTTGAGGATTGCAACCGGCTCGGACACGGCCGACACGCCTTCCTTCGGGAACACGAACTCGATCGGCGCGCCCTTGGCCTTCTCGCGGATCGGCATGTAGTCGACGATCACGCCATAGAGCTTCTGGCCGCCGGCCACCTGCTTGAGCACGTCGCCGTTGCCGCCGCCGGCGACCGCGTCGTTGTCCTTGAGCGCCTCGTAATATTTCCAGCCGCCTTCGACATTGCCCGTGAGCGTCGCGGCATGGATGAGCGCGGCGCCGGAAGTGAGCGGGCTCGGCATCACGAGCTGGCCCTTGATCTCGGGCTTGGTGAGATCGGCCCAGGAGGCCGGCTTGAACGAGGCCTTGGTGTTGTAGGCGATGCCGGTGGTGATCAGCTTGGTGGCGAACCAGAATTTTTGAGGGTCGTGGATGCCGGCGGGATAGGCGGAGACGTCCGCCTTCTCGTGCGCCAGGAGCCGGCCTTCCTTCTTCAGGCCTTCCATGGTGACGCTGTCGGCGATCAGCAGCACGTCGGCCTGGGGCTGCCCGGCTTCGAACTCGGCGCTCAGCTTGGCGAGGATCTTTGGCGTGCCGTCGCGGACGAAGGTCACGTTGACGCCTGGGTTCTTCGCCTTGAAGGCGTCGATGGTCTGCTGGGCGTCGGTGTTGGGCTGGCTCGTATAGAGAACGAGATTGCCGGAAAGCCCCTGTGCCTGCGCGAAAGCGGGCACGAGAACGGCAAGCAGGGGCAAAATGCGCTTCATGGACACGGGGCGATCCCTCTCTCTAGGTAAGGCTTCCCCGCGCTAGCGGTGTTGGATGACGCCTCTGTGACGAAAAGCTAGCGCATCGTGCGGAAAAGTGGACCCGGTTTTCCGCCCCGAACGATGCGCCAGTTAAGCTGAGCATCGGGATTGATCCCAAAAGTGGTTTCCACTTTTGGGCCCGATGCTTTGGCGCGGCAAAGCAAAAAGGGCCAGCGCACGGCCAGCCCTTTAACAGATTTGAGATGTCGCTGGAAACCCTTTAGGCCGCCAGCTCCGCCCGCACCTTGGCGCGGAACTCGTCGATGGAGACGAGCTGCCCCTTTCGTTCCACGTTCCAGAACGTCCAGCCGTTGCAGGAAGGAAATCCTTGGGTCAGTGCGCCGATCTTGTGGATCGAGCCGACGATGGCGCCGAGTGCGAGCGTTCCGTCGGCGCGCACCACGGCCTTGTGGCGGCGGCGCTCGTCGACCAGGGTTTCGCCGGCCTTCACGTGGCCGGCTTCGATGAGCGACAGGAAGGGCACGCGCACTTCCGTGCGCTTTTCCGGCGCTGCGGCGATCGACACATCCGAGAGCGGCTCGACCGCATCGATGCGCTTGCGCGCAGCCTTGGCGTAGATCGGATCGCGCTCGAGGCCGATGAAGTTGCGCCCGAGCATCTTGGCGATTGCGCCGGTCGTGCCTGAGCCGAAGAAGGGATCGAGCACCACGTCGCCGGGATTGGACGAAGACAGCAGCACGCGGGCGAGCAGGGCGCCCGGCTTCTGCGTCGGGTGCACTTTCCGTCCCTCGGCATCCTTCAGGCGCTCGTCGCCGGTGCAGATCGGGATGAACCAGTCCGAGCGCATCTGCACGTCTTCATTGCCGGCTTTGAGCGCGTCGTAATGGAAGGTGTAGCCCTTCGAATCGGCGCCCTTCGAGGCCCAGATCATGGTCTCGTGCGCATTGGTGAAGCGGCGGCCCTTGAAGTTCGGCATCGGATTGGCCTTGCGCCACACGATGTCGTTGAGGATCCAGAAATCGAGATCCTGCAGGGCTGCGCCCACGCGAAAAATGTTGTGATAGGAGCCGATCACCCAGAGCGTCGCGTTCTTCTTCATCACGCGGCGCACGGCGAGGAGCCAGGCGCGGGTGAACGCGTCGTAGTCGGCAAAGCTCGCGAACTTGTCCCAGTCGTCGTCGACCGCATCGACGAGGCTCTGGTCGGGGCGCGTCAGCGCCTGTTCGAGCTGCAGATTGTAGGGCGGATCCGCGAAGACCACGTCGACGCTCTCAGGGGGAAGCTTCTCCAGATTGGCGATGCAGTCGCCGAGAAGAATCTCATTGAGAGGAAGAGAGGGCGGCAGAACGGAGAGAGGCGCTTGACGCCTCGTCCGAGGTGCCGACGCAGCCCGCCCGGTACGCGAGACATGGATCCGGGAGGCGGCGCCAGCAACCCCGGTACGCGAGGTACCCATGGGTGATCACCGGTTACGCAACTGACACTCCGGATCATGATGGGATAGGGTAAAGAGGAGGTTTCCAAACCTGCCGAAATCCAAATATTTTGGATCGGCAAAACTTGCCTACGCTTTGAAAATATTGAGGTATTTCGTTAATCAGCGTTAAGGGAGGTTACAGATCCAGTAACCCTTGGCGCAAGGGTGAGAAACTCAGGCGATGGAAGGGGCATGGACCCTCGCTCGCGATCACCGTGAGATGCGCCTTCGTCGAGTAGCCCGCGTTGCTGGCAAAACCATAGGCGGGATAAGCCTCTCCGAGCCGCGCCATCATGCGGTCGCGAACCACTTTCGCGACGATCGAGGCCGCCGCGATCGAGGCGATCAGCGAATCACCCTTGATGATGGCTTCCGTCGCGCAGGGAAGGCGCGGCGGATCGTTGCCGTCGACGAAGGCGATGTCCGGCGTGCAGGGCAGGGCGGCGAGTGCCCGGCACATGGCGAGCAGCGAGGCCTGGCGGATGTTGATGGTGTCGATCTCCCGATGCGACACAGACGCGATGCCCACATGGGACGTCGCCATGATCTCGGCGAACAGAACCTCGCGCCGCGCCGCCGTGAGCGCCTTCGAATCGGCCAGACCCTGCGGCACTTTCGCGAGATCGAGCACCACCGCCGCCGACACCACCGGCCCCGCCAGCGGGCCGCGTCCGACCTCGTCGAGTCCGGCAATGCAGGTATAGCCCTGCGCACGGGCGGCATGCTCGCGGTCGAGGCCGAGGTCGGGGAGGCGAGGAGCGCGAATCGGTGCGGTCATGTGTGGATGAAAGCGGGAAGGGAGTGGCTTTGTCATCCCCGATGAGCTGATAGGAGAGTCGCAGGCCGCTCGCCGTCATCCCCGGGCTCGTCCCGGGGATCCACGTCTTTGCAGCACTGCGGTTCCTCAAGACGTGGGTGGCCGGGACAAGCCCGGCCATGACGCCGGAATGATAGCGTGCAGCGAGACATCTAGAAAAGGTTCAACTGCCCCGTCTCCTTCGGCGGCACATTGAACAGGTCCTTGCGCAGGCGCAGGTTGCGCTTGTTCAGGCCGAGGCGTTCGGCGGCGGTCTCGAATCGCCGGCCGAGCATCCAGGCATAGGGGCCGACGCCCGATTGGCGGGTGCTCCAATCGGCATCGTAATCCTTGCCGCCGCGCGCCTCCTGCAGCAGCGTGAAGACGTGCTTGAGCTTGTCGGGGTAATGCTCGGCGAGCCAGTCGCGCATCAGGTCCTTGAGGTCGTGGGGCAGGCGCAGGAGCACATAGCCTGCCTCCCCGGCGCCGGCCTCAGCCGAGGCCTTCAGGATCGCCTCGATCTCGTGATCGTTGATCGCCGGAATGATCGGCGCAACCAGCACCGTCACGGGGATGCCGGCCTCGGTGAGCGTGCGGATGGTCTCGAGGCGCTTCGAAGGGGTGGCGGCGCGAGGCTCCATCCTGCGGGCGAGCTTCGGGTCGAGGGTCGTGATCGATATCGCGACCTTGGCGAGCTGCCGGTCGGCCATCCGGCTCAAAATATCGATGTCGCGGGTGACGAGGGCGGATTTCGTCACGATGCCGACGGGATGGTTCATCCGGTTCAGCACCTCGAGAATCGAGCGCGTGATGCGGAAGCGCCGCTCAACCGGCTGATAGGGGTCGGTGTTGGAACCAAGCGCGATGGTGGTCGGCTGGTAGTTCGGCGCGCGCAACTCCTTTTCCAGAAGCTCCGCCGCATTGGGCTTGGCGAAGATCTTGGTCTCGAAATCGAGACCGGACGACAATCCCTGAAACGCATGGGTCGGGCGCGCGAAGCAATAGGAGCAGCCATGCTCGCAGCCGCGATAGGGATTGATCGACTTGTCGAAGAGGATGTCGGGCGAATCGTTCTTGGTGATGATCGTGCGCGGCTTCTCGACGATCACCTAGGTGGGAAGCGCGGGAAGCTCGTCCTCGATCTCCCAGCCATCATCGAAGGCCTCGCGCTGAGCCGGCTCGTAGCGGCCGGACGGATTCGCCGAGGCGCCGCGGCCCCGGCGTCGATCCACCTCCACGCGATAGGAGGGATCGTCCATGCGCCGCCGCGCGGCCTCCGCCGCCTCCTGAGGCGTGCGCTTGGCAGGCCGCAGGCGGAGGGCATCGCGGGGTGAATCTTTGGCGCGGGCGGTCATGGCGGCCTCGAACGAATCCAGCTTCGGAAGAGCCGACATTATTGGAACAAAACAGGAACAAAATCAAGACCCGGGGCGGCAAGAATGTCCTAGCGACGCCGGCTAAACGACGGGCTATAAGGTTCACATGATAACTGTTCTCGTTCGCGTCACGCATGGGCCCGAGGCCCTGGCGGCTACCCTGGGTGCGCTTGTCCCGGCCGTTGCCGCCGGGCTGATCGGCGATGCCGTCATCCTGGCGGACAAGCATGACGACATCCTGGAGCGCGTCGCCGATGCCGCCGGTGCGACCCTGGTCGTGTCGCGGGATGCCTCCTGGTTGGAAGGCGCGAAGGCTGCACGGCGCGACTGGCTGTTGTGCCTCGACGACGGCGACATCCCGCAGGAGGGCTGGATCCGCGTCCTCGACCGTTTCGTCGCCCTCTCCAAGCCCGAGCGCGGGCTGGCGCGGATGCGCCGGCCGGGCGGCGGCGCGGTCAGCGTGTTCCTGAACCTGCTGGCGCCCTCATCCGTTCGTGGCGGCGACCTCGTCCATCGCCGGGTTCTCATGAACGAGGTGAAGGCGCGCGCGCCCGTCCGCCTTGCGGCGAGCATCGAGCGCGATCCGATCTTCCGTTAAGAGCCCGCAATGCCCCCTTCATCTCCGACGATCGTGTTCTGTCCGGATGCGGAGCTTGGCTACGAGCGCAGCCGGACCCGTTTCGAAACAGGCGACGGGCTCGCCCTCGATGAAACCTACCGGCTCGCGCATCTGCCTCTGGTGGCGCCGGACCATCCGCGCGTCATCGCAACGCGCGAAGGCTCATCCTACGTGATGGGCCGGCACGAGCGGGTGTACTCGCTCGTGCTGCCGGTTTTCAGCGATCTTCTGCTGCAATCGCCAGCCTATCGAGAGCTCGACGCCGCGATGAGGGCTGCACCTTTCGCGGGCAAGATCGCCTGGGATCTGCTGGAGCGGCGGAAGGACAAGCTGCACGCGACGATCTGCGGCTCCCTTTCCAAGGATACGCCGCCGTTGCTCGATCGGGACAGGCGCCGTGCATTGACGGAGTTCGGGCCCATCACCGTCGAGCTGCGCGGCCTGTTTTCCGGCAACGTGAATCGCGGCCGGCTTTATCTGCGCGCCTATCCGGAAAGCCGCAACGGCGAGAACGTGTTCCGCCTCATCCAGCGCAGCCTGGGTTGCCGCGAGACCGATCTCTACGTGGTCGGCCTCTACAACATGACCGACGATCTCGATGTGGCGGAGACGCCGGCGCTCGCCGCTATGATCGAACGCTGGTGGGATCGGGCGATCCTGCGATTCGAGGTCGATCACCTCTGGCTGCTCGGTGCCAGCGACGATCTGGTCCTGGATTCCGCGATCGAGGAGAGCGTGTCGCTCGTATGATCAAGCCTTCAGCTTGCTCCGCTTCAGGTGCTCGTCGAGGCGCGGCATGATCTCGACGAAATTGCAGGGCCGGTGCCGGTAATCGAGCTGGTTTACCAGAATGCCGTCCCACGCATCCTTGCAGGCGCCGGGAGAGCCCGGCAGCACGAAGACGAGGGTGGTGCCGGCGACACCGGCCGTTGCCCGCGACTGGATCGTCGAGGTGCCGATCTTGTCGTAGGAGATGCGGTGAAAGACGGCCGAAAAGCCCTCCATCCGCTTGTCGAACAGAGGCTCGATCGCTTCGGGCGTCACGTCGCGGCCGGTGAATCCCGTGCCGCCGGTGGTGATAATCACATCTACACCCGTATCGGCGATCCAGCCCTGCACCTTGCTGCGGATCGCATCAATGTCATCGGTGACGATGGCGCGGTCGGCGAGCTTGTGGCCGGCCTTTTTCAGCCGCTCGGCCAGCGTCGTGCCGGATGTGTCCTCCTCCAGTGAGCGCGTGTCGGAGATCGTCAGCACGGCGATGCTGAGCGGGACGAAGGGGAGGGATTCATCGATGCCGGGCATGGGAGTGATGCTCTTGAAGACGCGGCGTTCATTTAGCGCAGGAAGAGGGGCGGTTCCACATGTGTCATCCCGGACGGAGCGTAGCGAAGATCCGGGATCGCATGAGGAGAGTGGCGCGGGTGTCCCCTCCCTCCTTGTGGGGGAGGGCTAGGGAGGGGGGTGCAGCGCCGGAGCCTGATCGGTTAGCGCTCATACCCCCCTCTCCAACTCTCCCCCACAAGGGGGGAGAGGGCCTGTGACGTTTCGCTTGTTAAGCGATCCCGGATCGGCTTCATCGTCCGGGACGACACTCGTCTCTCGCGCTCAAAGCCTGCTCGCCCTGAACGTGTCGCAGGCCTGGATCGAGCCGGTCTTCAGACCGGTGGTGAGCCAGCGCGTGCGCTGCTCCGAGGAGCCATGGGTGAAGCTGTCGGGCATCACGCGCCCCTGGCTCTGCTTCTGCAGCCGGTCGTCGCCGATGGCTGCTGCTGCCTGGATCGCCTCCTCGATGTCGCCCGGCTCGAGCGACTTCCAGCGCTGGTCGGAATGATGCGCCCAGACGCCGGCGAGGCAATCCGCCATCAGCTCGACGCGGACGGAGAGCTGGTTGGCTTCCGCCTGTCCGACCTGCCGCTGGCGTTCCTGGACGCGGGGCAGGATGCCGAGCTGGTTCTCGACATGGTGCCCGACCTCGTGCGCGAGAACATAGGCATAGGCGAAATCTCCGCCGGCGCGGAACCTGCGCTGCATCTCCTGGAAGAAGGAGAGGTCGATATAGACGGTCTGGTCGAGGGGGCAGTAGAACGGCCCCATGGCCGATTGCGCGCCGCCGCAGCCTGAACGGGTGGCATCGGAGAACAGCACCAGCTTCGGCGGCTTGTACTGAATGTTCGCCTGCTGCGGCAGGACATCCTTCCACACGTCTTCCGTATTGCCGAGAATGGCCGAGGCGAAGCGGCCCATCTCGTCCTGGGGCGCACCCTGGCGGCCCTGCTGTTGCTGCTCGTAACCGGAGCCGCCGCTCATCATCTCGGCGCCGCCGATCAGGATGCGCGGATCGATGCCGAGCGCCCAGCCGATCAGGCCGAGGATGACAATGGTGCCGATGCCGAGCCCGCCCGCGCCTCCGGGCATACCCATGCCGCGACGGTCTTCTACGTTCGACGAGGTTCGAAAGTCTTCCCAGCGCATGATCCACCTTCCGGCAGCGGCATTCTTGGCCGCGAATGCTTAAGGCTTAAGCATATGAACCGGTTCCGGAACGGTCCGGAAGAGCGCCTTATTCCCTACCGTCGAGTGCGCGCCGCAGCGCCTGGAAATCCCGCCAGCCAAGCCGCTTCTGCAGGGGTTGGCGCAAGAGGTAGGCGGGATGCAGGGTCGGCAGCGTGCGGATCTCGCGTCCGTCCTCGGTCTTGTAACTATACCAGCGTCCGCGGGTGCGGAGAATGCCGTCCTTGATGCCCAGAAGATTCTGGGCCGCGGGGCCGCCGAGGCAGATGACGAATTCCGGGCTCGCCAGCTCGATCTGCCGCGCGATGAAAGGCTTGCAGATCGCAACCTCCTGCGGCGTCGGCGTGCGGTTGCCCGGCGGGCGCCAGGGCACGATGTTGGCGACGTAAACCTGGGTGCGGTCGAGCCCGATGGTCGCGAGCATGCGGTCGAGCAGCTGGCCGGAGCGGCCCATGAAAGGCTTGCCGATCCGATCCTCGTCTGCGCCCGGGGCTTCGCCGACCAGCATGACGCGGCCTTCGGGATTGCCGTCTGCGAAGGCGAGGTTCTTGGCCGAGAATTTCAGGGCGCAGCCGTCGAAGCCGGCGAGAATCGCTTCGAGTTCCTCCAGGGACCGGGCGTGGCGCGCCTGCTCGCGGGCCATGTTCGCCACTTCCTCCGGCGCGCCGGCGGCAGCCTTCGGCAGGGCGCGGGGAGAGGGAGCGGATGGCTGAGATGGAGCCGCTTTCGGCTTCGCGGTTTCGGCCTTCGGCTCGGCGAAGCGGTTGTTCGGGGTCTCGTCGAGCGCAAGATCGACACCTGCCTCGACATGGAAGTCGAGCAGCGCCTGGAGAGCATCGCGGTCGGAAGGGGCACCCTGCATGGGCTCTATGTAAGCGTCCGGAGGAGAGTGGACAACCGAAGCCTGCAAAGGACACAAGGAATCTCGCTCTTAGAAAGCGAGTAAAGATCGGCATCCTCCTAAGCCCTCATCCTGAGGGCCGCCGGAGGCGGCGTCTCGAAGGATCAGGGCGCCTCCAGAGAGCACTGGAACCTCCTTCGAGACGCAGCTTCGCTGCTCCTCAGGATGAGGTTGGTGATGTACGAAGGCAGCCCTTCACGAGATCAAATCGAAAAGCGTCGGGCTCTCGTCGCGCCTGGCGTCTTCGATGGCGAGCAGCCGGCGCTTGGTCGTGCTGCCGCCATGGGCCGAGAAGCCTCCCAGCTTGCCACCCGCCGCGACGACCCGGTGACAGGGCACGATGACGGCGATGGGATTGCGGCCGAGGGCCTGGCCGATCGCCCGGGCATTGTCGATGCCGAGCCGGGAGGCGACCTCGCCATAGGTCAGCACGCGGCCCGGGGGAATGCTGCGGGCGATCTCGTAGACGCGGCGGTCGAAATCCGGCACGCCTTCCATGTCCAGCGGGACCGCGGACAGATCGCGCGCTTCACCCTGCATCAGCGCCACGACGTCGGCGATGACGCCTTGGATGTCGGGCGGCGGCGCGGCTTCGACGATGCCGGGAAAGCGCCGGGCGATGCGGCCGCGCATTCGGGACGGGTCGTCTTCGGGCAACTGGAAACCGATGATGCCGCGCTCGTTCCAGGCGAGCCCGCAGAGTCCGATGGCTGTCTCGAAAAGCGTATAGGACGCGGCGTGATTGGGATGCTGCGGCATGCTTCTTTTTAGACCTCCCGGACCTGCGGAACAACTTGGGCTGGCATTATCCACCGGCTGATTGCATTTCTCGACCCGATCCCTGCTTCGCGACACGACTGCGATAATTGAGTTTCCGTATGACCTTATGCGGAAACGGAACTTTCGGCTTTGCGGCAATACGGCTAGGAGAGGTGCTGGTTAGAATGACTTGAGAAATCGCATAGATGGTTCATATGTAAACCATATATGTCATGAAGCGTTGACGCCGCGTATCAGGAGGAAGCCATGTCCGATCTGCCTGCCCGTGAATCGATGGAATTCGACGTCGTCGTCGTGGGCGCAGGTCCGGCCGGTCTCGCCACCGCGATCCGCCTCAAGCAGAAGGCGGCCGAGGCGGGAGCGGACATCTCCGTGGTCGTGGTCGAGAAGGGCTCCGAGGTCGGGGCCCATATCCTCTCCGGCGCCGTGGTCGACCCGATCGGCCTCGATGGCCTGCTGCCGGAGTGGCGCCAGGACCCGGACCGGCCGCTCAAGACCGAGGTCACGGCCGACGAATTCCTGTATCTCGGCCATGCCGGCGGCGTGAAGCTGCCCAACCTGTTCATGCCCAAGCTCATGAACAACCACGGCAATTTCGTCGGGTCGCTGGGCAACGTCGCCCGCTATCTCGGCCGCAAGGCGGAGGAGCTCGGCGTAGAGATCTATCCCGGCTTCCCGGCGTCCGAAGTGCTGGTCGAGGACGGAAAGGTGGTCGGCATCGCCACCGGCGACATGGGCGTCAGCCGCAACGGCGAGCCCAATGCCAACTTCACCCGCGGCATGGAGCTGCGCGCCAAATACACGATCTTCGGGGAGGGCGCCCGGGGCTCGCTCACCAAGCAGATGGTCGAGCGCTTCGGCCTGAACCAGGGCCGCGATCACCAGAAATACGGCATCGGCATCAAGGAGCTTTGGCAGGTCAAGCCGGAGCATTTCCGGCGGGGCCTCGTGCGCCATTCCATGGGCTGGCCCTTGCCCAACAATGCCGGCGGCGGCTCCTGGCTCTACCATTTCGACGACAACCTCGTCTCGGTCGGCTTCGTGGTGCATCTCAACTACAAGAACCCGACCCTGTCGCCCTTCGACGAGTTCCAGCGCTTCAAGACGCATCCGATGGTGCGCGACGTGTTCGAGGGCGGAAAGCGCATCGGCTATGGGGCGCGGGCCATCATGGAGGGCGGCTGGCAATCGGTGCCGCGCTTGAGCTTCCCCGGCGGCTGCCTGGTCGGCGACTCGGCCGGCTTCGTCAACGTGCCGCGCATCAAGGGCAGCCACAACGCCATCCTGTCGGGCATGCTGTGCGCCGACCATGTCTTCGACGCCCTGCAGGCGGGCCGGGCCCATGACGAGGTCGCGGCCTACGAGGAATCCTGGCGCGCCTCGCCGATCGGCCACGATCTGAAGCGGGTCCGCAACGTCAAGCCGCTCTGGTCACGCTATGGCACCGCCATCGGCGTGGCGCTGGGCGGGCTCGACATGTGGCTGACCGAGCTCTTCGGCTGGTCGCCCTTCGGCACCATGAAGCACGGCAAGCCTGACCATGCCTGCACGCTGCCGCTCGATCAGGTGACGCCGATCAAATACGAGCGGCCCGACGGCGTGCTCACCTTCGACAGGCTGTCCTCGGTGTTTCTGTCCAACACCAACCACGAGGAGGACCAGCCGGTCCATCTCAAGGTCAAGGATATGGGGCTGCAGAAGGCCTCCGAGTTTGAGGTCTATGGCGGTCCTTCGCAGCGCTACTGCCCGGCCGGCGTGTACGAGTGGGTGGAGGGCGAGGGGGGCGTGCGCTACCAGATCAACGCCCAGAACTGCGTCCACTGCAAGACCTGCGACATCAAGGACCCGAACCAGAACATCAACTGGGTCACCCCCGAGGGCGGCGGCGGGCCGAACTACGTCAATATGTGAGGCACCTCTCCCTCCCCCTTGCGGGGAGGGGCGCAAAATCAAGGCTGTGCTTCAGAACTCTCTCGACGTCATCACCGGCCTTGTGCCGGTGATCCCGATTCTGTGAAGCGCCGCGCTCTTCCAATCGAGATGGCCGGCACAAGGCCGGCCATGACGTGATGGGGTGATGGGAAGAGGGGCCACCCGGTCATGCCGCCCCCAACCTCAATCCCTCCCCGCAAGGGGGAGGGAAGAAAACCCATCACGACGCTTTTACGGCCCCAGCGGCAATTGTCCCCTTGCGGCTGCCGGAGGGAGGCGCCATTCTCCGGCCTGATTTGACGCACATCTCCACATCCAAAGATGTTGCGATATTGGAGCCGCGCTTCGTGCCCATTTTGAAACTGCCTTTGGCTCGCAAGGGCCTGCCTGCACTGCTGTTCATGACCGCCGGCCTGCTGGCCGTCCCCGCGCTCGCCAACACGGCCGAGGACGAGATGCTGAGGCCTGCCCAGAGCCTCGAAGGCAATTTCCTGTCGGCCTATGTGGCGGGCTCCGCGCGGGATACCGAGGCTGCGACGATCTTCTTCCGCGAGGCGATCCAGGAGGATCCCCGCAACCAGGAGCTTCTGGAGCGCGCCTTCGTCGCCTTCCTCGCCAACGGTTCCATGAGCGAGGCCATCCGCTCGGCCGAGCGGCTCTCGGCGCAGGATCCCTCCAACAACCTGGCCCAGTTCGCCCTCGCGGTCCGCTCCCTGAAGGCGCAGAAATACGCCGATGCCCGCACCCGCCTGTCGAAGGGCATGCGCGGCCGCCAGGCGGACCTGACGGCGACGCTTCTGACCGCATGGACCTATGCCGGCTCCAAGGACGGCAAGCAGGCGCTTGCCACCGTCGACAAGCTCAAGAACGAGCGCGCCTTCGACCAGTTCCGCGAGTACCACGCCGCTCTCATCGCCGACGTGGTGGGCAACTCCGCTGAGGCCGAGAAGCGCTTCAAGGCCGCCTATGAGGGCGAGCGCAACACGCTCCAGGTGGTCGATGCCTATGGCCGCTTCCTGGCCAAGCGCGGCCGCAAGGACGAGGCCCTGAAGATCTACAAGGCCTTCGACGATGTCGCCCCGCGCCATCCGGTCGTGCGCGCCGCCATGAAGGCGCTCGAGGAGGACAAGCCTCTCCTGCCGACCGTCACCAATGCGCAGGACGGCGCGGCCGAGCTGCTCTACGGCCTCGGCGTCGTCGGCAACACGCAGGGCGACGAGCTGACCGCGATCATCTATCTGCGCCTCGGCCTCGACCTGAAGGGCGATCATCCGCTCGCCCTCGTCACCCTCGGCGACGTCTATGAGCGCCTGAAGCAATACGACAAGGCCAATGCCATCTTCGAGCGCATCCCCAAGGAATCGCCGGTGCGGCCGAGCGCGGACATCTCCATCGGTCACAATTACGAGCTGATGGGCCGCGGCGAGGATGCCATCACCCATCTCGAGAAGCTCATGAAGGAGCGTCCGGACGACGTCGAGGTCGTCATGGCGCTCGGCAACGTGCAGCGTTCGCGGAAAAAATTCGCCGAGGCGGCCGAGACCTACGACAAGGCGATCAAGCTGATCGGCCAGCCGGAGCGCGGCCACTGGATCCTCTATTTCTACCGCGGCACGTCCTATGAGCGCGCCAAGCAATGGGACAAGGCCGAGGCCGATCTGAAGAAGTCGCTCGAACTCGTTCCCGAGGGGCTGCCGGCCGGCCGGGCTCAGGTGATGAACTATCTCGCCTATTCCTGGGTCGACCAGAACCTGAACATCGACGAAGCCTTCAAGATGCTCACGAAGGCGGTGGAGCTCGCGCCCCGCGACGGCATGATCATCGATTCCCTCGGCTGGGCCTATTACCGCATGGGCCGCTACGACGACGCCGTGCGGGAACTGGAAAAGGCCGTCGAGCTGAAGCCCGGCGATCCGACCATCAACGACCACCTGGGCGATGCCTATTGGAAGGTCGGTCGCAAGCTCGAGGCGAAGTTCCAGTGGGATCACGCCAAGACCTCCGATCCGGAGCACGAGGAGCTGGTGAAGATCCTCAAGAAGATCGACAACGGTCTGGAAGACGATCCGAAGCCGGCCGCCGCCGAGAACGCGCCCGCTCCTCCGCCGGAGGAGCCGAAGAAGAACGGCGGGTAGTCAAAGCAGCCCGCTCGCGTCATGCCCGGCCCTGTGCCGGGCATTTTCGTTTTTGGACAAGCCGCAACCCAAGCCCTCATCCTGAGGAGGCCGTCAGGCCGTCTCGAAGGATCAGGGCGTGTCCAGTGCTCTCTGGAGCCTCCTTCGAGACGCAGCTTCGCTGCTCCTCAGGATGAGGTCGAGGGATCTGGAGACTTGGTTATGATTGGCATAGCGGGGCTACTCTTCCCATCGGCCCCGCTCTCGGGCATGGAAGCGCCATGCCTCAGCCGCTCGCCACCCGCGCCCCCGCCAAGATCAACCTGACGCTTCATGTGCTCGGGCGGCGGGCGGACGGCTATCACGCGCTGGAAAGTCTCGTCGCCTTTGCCGGCACGGGAGACGACCTGCGGCTAGAGCCGGGCTCGGACCTAGCCCTGACCATCGAAGGGCCGACCGCGCCTTTGGCCGGAAGCGATACCGATAATCTCGTCCTGAAGGCGGCCCGTCTCCTGGCGGAACGCGTGGAAGGCCTGAAGGTGGGCGGCTTTCACCTGACCAAGCGCCTGCCGGTAGCAGCAGGGATCGGCGGCGGATCCTCGGATGCGGCGGCGGCGTTGCGTCTGCTCGCGCGCCTCAACGGCCTGCCGCTGTCTCACCCGGGGCTTCGCGAAGCAGCGCGCCTGACCGGCGCCGACGTACCCGTCTGCCTTGAGCCGCGGGCACGGATGATGCGCGGAGTGGGCGAGGTTCTAGGCCCTGCGCTCGACCTGCCGCGCCTGTTCGCGGTGCTGGTCAATCCGCGCGTTCCCATGGAAACGCCGGCCGTGTTCAAAACGCTCGATCTGCGGCCGGGACAAGTGTTGTCCGGAGCGGCTCATCCTGTGCTCGTGGCGCAATCCGCGCAGGAGATTCTTGCGGCACTGAAGACTGCCCGCAACGACCTCGAACCGCCGGCGCGCGCATTGCAGCCGTTGATCGGCGAAGCGCTTGCCTTGTTGCGGGGGACGGCAGGTTGTCGGCTGGCACGCATGTCGGGCTCGGGTGCGACGGTGTTCGGGCTCTACGACGATTGCGAAGCGGCGGCCGAAGCGGGAAAGCAGATGCGGCGTGAGCGGCCGGATTGGTGGGTCAAGGCGACGAGCCTTCGGTAAACATCTCAACGTCAGCACACCCTCCCACGTCATCCCCGGCCTTGTGCCGGGGACCCACGCCTTTGCCGCGCTGTGGTTCCCAAGACGTGGGTGGCCGGGACAAGCCCGGCCATGACGTGTGGCGGTTGTTGGGTAGCCGCTCACCAAGCCGGAATGATCGCACCCTTGAAGCGTTCTTCCAAAAATTTCGCGACTTCGGGCGACTGGTAGGACTCGACGAAGATCTTGATCTCCGGGCGAGCGTCTCCCTCGCGGGCGGCGACGAAATTGGCGTAAGGATTGCCCTCGCGCTTTTCGACCGCGATCGTGTCCTTGCGGATGTCGAGGCCGGCATTGAGGGCATGGTCGGTGTTGATCACCGCCGCGTCGAGATCGGGCAGAGCGCGCGGCAATTGCGCCGCGTCGAGCTCCGAGAATTTTACGCCCTTCGGGTTCTCGGCGATGTCGAGCAGGCTCGGCGACAGGCCCTTGCCGTCCTTGATCGTGATCACGCCCTGGGCCGCGAGAAGGTTGAGCGCGCGGCCGCCATTGCTCGGATCGTTCGGGATGCCGACCTTGGCGCCCTTCGGGAGATCGGCGACCGATTTCATCTTGCTCGAATAGAGGCCGATGGGCTGCACGAAGGTGAAGCCGACGGGCACGATCTTGTAGCCGCGCGCCGCGATCTGCGCATCGAGATAGGGCTTGTGCTGAAAGGCATTGGCATCGAGATCCTTGCGATCCAGCGCCTCGTTGACGAGTGCGTAGTCGGAGAACGGCACGAGCTGGACGTTCAAGCCCTTCGTCGCCGCAACCTTTTTCACGACCTGCGCCACCTCTTCCTCTGCACCGGACATGACGCCGACCTTGATGCTCTTCTGTTGTGCCGCGACCGGCAGTGCAGCGGTGAGAGCGACGCCAAATGCGACGGTAGCGGACAACAGGGTACGACGGGTGAAAACGGACATGGGAGGTCTCTTTCAGACAAAGTGCGTCGCGGCTTCGACACGAAGCCGGACAGGTTGTTCGAGCGTTTGGGAGATTTCAGGCCGCGTTGCGACGACAGCGTTCAGCCAGGAAAGGCTGATGGGAAGGCATGAAAAGGCGGCGCGTCATAGCTATCGATCCTCGTGAACCACGAGGCGGGATTCGCTCGTGGCGCTCCAGCGCATCGTGCGGAAAAGTGGATCCGGTTTTCCGCGCCAACGATGCGCCTTCCTAAAAGCGAAGCATCAAATGGGTCCCAAAAGTGGTTTCCACTTTTGGGTTTGATGCCCGAGCCTTTGATCACGCGGGGCAAGCTGCTCGTCTCAAATCGCCGCGGTCTAAAGAAGCTGGCTCGTAAAGCTCCCACCTCATCCTGAGGAGCAGCGCAGCTGCGTCTCGAAGGAGGATCCAGCTTGCGCTGGAGACGCCCTGATCCTTCGAGACGGTCACTGACGTGACCTCCTCAGGATGAGGGCTGGGGGTTGTAAACCCTCTATGGGCCAGCCTCCGAGGTGGTGAAAGCCACCTCAAGACAGGATCGGTTTTAGCACAATCGGATTTTCTGTCAACCGTTTTGTTCTGTAAAAAGAACAAACCTGCTATGCTCAATGCGCCCGGGCGATGCAGAACTCGACCGCATCGAGGAGCGCCTGCTTCATCGGGCTCGACGGGAAGAGGGCGAGGGCGTCGCGGGCCATGGCGCCGTAATGGCGGGCGCGTTCGACGGTGTCCTCCAGTGCCCGGTGGCGGCGCATGATGGCGATGGCCTGTTCGAGATCCGCATCCTCGATGTCGCCCTGTTCGAGCACCCGCTTCCAGAAAGCGCGCTCCTGGTCCGAGCCGCGGCGGAACGAGAGCACGACGGGAAGCGTGATCTTCCCCTCGCGGAAATCGTCCCCCACGTTCTTGCCCAGCGTCGCGGCCTTGCCGCCGTAATCGAGGGCGTCGTCCACGAGCTGGAAGGCGATGCCGAGATTCATGCCGTAGGAGCGGCAGGCGGCCTGCTCGGCCTTTGGGCGCCCGGCGATGACGGGGCCGACTTCGCAGGCGGCTGCGAAGAGCTCCGCCGTCTTGCCGCGGATCACGGCGAGATATTCGTCTTCCGTCGTCTCGGTGTTCTTGGCGGCAGCAAGCTGCATCACCTCGCCTTCGGCGATCACGGTCGCGGCGGCGGAAAGGATGTCCAGCGCCCGAAGCGAGCCGACTTCCACCATCATGCGGAAGGCCTGGCCGAGGAGGAAGTCCCCAACGAGCACGCTCGCCTCGTTGCCCCACTTGATTCGGGCGGCGATCTTGCCCCGGCGCATGTCGCTCTCATCCACCACGTCGTCGTGGAGGAGGGTGGCCGTGTGCATGAATTCGACGGCGGCCGCGAGCTTCACATGGCCGTCGCCCTCGTATCCCGAGAGCCCCGCGGTGGCGAGAGTCAGCATGGGGCGCAGACGCTTGCCGCCGGAGGAGATGAGGTGGTTCGCCACCTCCGGAATCATCGTGACATCCGAGCCCGTGCGCGACAGGATCATCGCATTGACCCGTTCCATGTCGGAGGCCACAAGGGATATGAGCTTCTCGATGCTCGCATTCTTCTCGGGATGCTTGTCTTCGAAAGGAACGACGACGCCCACTGTCACGACCCGGGTTGCCGGCCGGGATGGCCGGTAGGAATATGAACTGGCATGGCACTTTCCATGCTGCAAAGCAAACGCTTACCGCACGGGAAGGATCGCACGCCGATGGTCGAAATCGTCCGAACCAACGATCTCGTTCTGGTCGGCTTCCTACAATCCCTCCTGGAAAACGCCAATATCCCCGTGCTCGTCGCCGACGCGCATATGAACGCGCTTGAGGGCATGATCGGAGTCTTTCCGCGCCGTATCCTGGTGCCGGACGATCATCTGGCACAGGCCCGCCGCCTGATCGCCGATGCGGGGCTCGAAGGCGAGTTGCGCCATGCCTGAGGTGACCGAGGATCTGCTGCTCGGCGGGCGCATCCGCCTGCACCAGCCGGCCAAGGGCCACCGCGCCGGCACCGATGCGGTGCTGCTGGCCGCGTCCGCGCCGGCGCGAGCGGGCGACGTGGTCGTGGATGTCGGGGCGTCTACCGGCGCCGTCGGGCTGATGGTGGCGTCAAGGCAAGGGGAGGGCCGCTTCATTTTTGTGGAGCGTGATCCCGCTCTCGCCGAACTCTGCCGCCAGAACTGCCGGGACAACGATGTGCCGGGAGACATCGCCGTTGCCGATGTGCTCGACAAGGGATCTCGTCTCGCCGCAGGGCTGCAGCCTGAGAGTGCGGATATCGTCCTCACCAATCCGCCTTTCCTGGAAGAGGGGCAGGCGCGGATCTCGCCGGACAGGGGGCGGGCGGCCGCCCATGCCCTGCCGGCCGGCGGTCTCGAGGCCTGGCTGAAGGCCTGCGCCGGGCTTCTCAGGCCCAAGGGGCGGCTTGTTCTGATCCACCGGGCGGACCGGGTTGCCCAATGCCTTCGGCTTCTGGAGCCAGGGCTCGGCGGCGTCGAGCTGCGCTTCGTCCATCCGGATATGAGCCGGCCGGCGATCCGCTTCCTGCTCTCCGGGATCAAGGGCAGCCGGGCTCCCCTGACCATCCTGCCGCCGCTGATCCTGAACGGTCCCGACGGGCGCTTCATGCCAGAGGCCGAGGCCCTGCATCGCGGGGAGACCACCCTCATATGAAAAGGGCGCCTCATGGCGCCCTTTCTTTTCTATTTAATAGCGGTAGCCGGGCCTGCCGACCGTGCGGCAGACCTCGATCGGGCGGCGCACCCAGCGGTAGCCGTTCCAGGCGCGCCGGGGCTCGACCCAGCAGCGGCGGGCCGTGCGGACCGGGCGATAACCCCCATAGGGACGGCCGTAATAGGGACGTCCATAATAGGGGCGCCCGTATTGAACGCGCACGGCCGGGGCAGGGCGGTCATAGCGGTATTCGACTGCCCGGTCCCGGTAGCCATAGCCGGGGTAATAGGGCTGGGCCGCAGCCGGCTGCGCCGAGAGAGCGCCGAAGCCCAGGGCCGCGAAACCAAGAAGACCGAAGACGAGCTTACGCATTGATTCTTCTCCTCACCTCCGCCGTTGAACCGGAACGATCCGGCATCACGGCGGGGCTTTTTCCATGGTGAGAGGTTTAAACCTTCCTAACTGAACGAAGCCCGACTATTTCCCTAACGGGATGTTCATCTTGGGAAGCCGGGCCATACGCCCTACATATCGGCCATGGCCTCAACATCCGTTTCCTCCCTGCTCCCGGCGCGGCTGCAATTCCTCCTGCCGGGCAAATTCCGCACCCACCATCCGTATCCGATCGTCCCGGTGGTGCGCCTCTCCGGCGCCATCGGCGCCGTGATGCCTTTCCGTCAGGGGCTCGCCATGTCGAGCGTGGCGCCCCTGATCGAGCGGGCCTTCTCCGTGCCCGGTGCGAAGGCGGTGGCGCTGGTCATCAACTCTCCGGGCGGTTCCGCGGCGCAGTCGCACCTGATCTTCAAGCGCATCCGCGCCTTCGCCGAGGAGAAGAAGCTCCCCGTCATCGCCTTCGTGGAGGATGCTGCGGCCTCCGGCGGCTACATGATCGCCTGCGCGGCCGACGAGATCTATGCCGATCCCGCCTCCATCGTCGGCTCCATCGGCGTCGTCTCCGCGAGCTTCGGCTTCCATGAGCTGATCGAGCGCATCGGCATCGAGCGGCGCGTGCACACGGCCGGCAAGAGCAAGGCGATGCTCGATCCGTTCCGGCCCGAGAACCCCGACGACGTGGTGCGCCTGAAGGGCCTCCAGCGTCGGATCCACGACGTCTTCGCCGATCTCGTCCGAGAGCGTCGGGGCGAGAAGCTCAACGATTCATACGACGATCTCTTCTCCGGCGCCTTCTGGGTCGGGGCGGAGGCGCTCGATCTCGGCCTCATCGACGGCCTCGGCGACATCCGCACCATCCTGCGCCAGCGCTTCGGCGACAAGGTGCAGTTCCGCATGATCGAGCCGGCCCGTCCGCCGCTGCTCGGCCGCCTCTTCGGCCGCCGTTCGCTCGGCCAGAGCAGCCTGATCGACCCCCACGAGGTTGTCGGCGCCCTAGAAGAGCGTGCCGCCTGGGCGCGGCTGGGGCTTTAGCACGGCGTCATCCTCGGGCTTGTCCCGGGGACCCACGTCTTTGCAGCGTTGTGGTTCCAGGGCGTGGGTGGCCGGAACAAGTCCGGCCATGACGGCGAGATTGCCCCAACGCTTGACTTGAGCCGCCCATCATCCCAAGGGTTCGCCTGACCTTTTCAAAGACGGACCGGACGCCGACATGACGAGCGAACCCGCGCATATGAACCCTGCGCGCTCCTTCCAGGGCCTGATTCTCACGCTCCAGCGCTATTGGGCCGAACAGGGCTGCGTCATCCTCCAGCCCTACGACATGGAGGTCGGCGCGGGCACCTTCCATCCGGCCACGACCTTGCGGGCGCTCGGCCCCAGGCCCTGGCGCGCAGCCTATGTGCAGCCTTCCCGCCGCCCCAAGGACGGGCGCTACGGCGAGAACCCGAACCGGCTCCAGCACTATTACCAGTTCCAGGTCATCCTGAAGCCGAACCCGCCGAACCTGCAGGAGCTCTATCTCGGCTCGCTCAAGGCCATCGGTATCGACACCGCCCTCCACGACATCCGCTTCGTCGAGGACGACTGGGAGAGCCCGACGCTCGGCGCCTGGGGTCTCGGCTGGGAATGCTGGTGCGACGGCATGGAGGTGTCGCAGTTCACCTACTTCCAGCAGGTGGCGGGCTTCGAATGCGCGCCTGTCGCCGGCGAGCTGACCTACGGCCTCGAGCGCCTCGCCATGTATCTGCAGGGTGTCGAGTCGATCTACGACCTCAACTTCAACGGCCTCGACGGCGACCAGAAGGTCACCTACGGCGACGTTTTTCTGCAGGCCGAGCAGGAATATTCCCGCCACAATTTCGAATATGCCGACACGGAGATGCTGTTCCGGCATTTCCGCGACGCGGAGGCAGCCTGCCGCAAGTACCTCGCGGACGGCGAGCCGAAGGCGGGCTCCAACGACAACCGCCACCTGATGGCGCTGCCGGCCTACGACCAGTGCATCAAGGCGAGCCACATGTTCAACCTGCTCGACGCGCGCGGCGTGATCTCCGTCACCGAGCGCCAGAGCTACATCCTGCGCGTCCGCGAACTGGCGAAAGCCTGCGGCGCCGCATGGCTGAAGACCGAGGGAGGAGGCGTGGCGGCTTGAGCCTTCACCCTCCGGCTTCTCTCCATCAGACGTAAAGTTTTCCGATGCCCGATCTTCTCCTCGAACTCTTTTCCGAAGAAATCCCCGCCCGCATGCAGCGTCGTGCGGCGGAGGATCTGAAGAAGCTCGTCACCGATGCGCTGGTCGAGCGCGGCTTCCTTTATGAGGGCGCCAAGGCCTTCGCAACGCCGCGGCGGCTCGCCTTGCATATCGCGGGCCTGCCCGTGAAGGGGCAGGACGTGCGCGAGGAACGCAAAGGTCCGCGCGTCGGCTCGCCGGAAGGCGCGATCCAGGGCTTTCTGAAGGGGGCGGGACTCACCTCGATCGATCAGGCGAAGATCGAGAGCGATCCGAAGAAGGGCGAGTTCTACGTCGCCGTGATCGAGAAGCCCGGCCGCTCGACGCCGGACGTGCTGGCGGAGATCGTTCCCGCCATCGTCAAGAACTTCCCGTGGCCGAAATCCATGCGCTGGGGCGCGGCTTCCGCCGAGCCCGGTTCGCTCCGCTGGGTGCGTCCGCTTCATTCCATCGTCTGCACCTTCGGGCCCGAGACCGAGGATCCGGAAATCGTGCGCTTCGAGGTCGACGGCATTGCGACCGGCGATGTCACGCAGGGCCACCGCTTCCTCGCGCCGGGCGAGATCCGCGTGAAGCGCTTCGACGATTACGCGCCGGCGCTGGAGCGCGCCAAGGTCGTGATCGACACCGACCGCCGCAAGGACATGATCCTGCACGACGCGAAGGACCTCGCCTTCGCGCAAGGACTCGAGCTCATCGAGGACGAGGGCCTGTTGGAAGAGGTCGCCGGCCTCGTGGAATGGCCCGTGGTGCTCATGGGTTCTTTCGACGAAGCCTTTTTGGACATCCCGCCGGAGGTGATCCGCACCACGATCCGTGCGAACCAGAAATGTTTCGTCCTGCGCGATCCCAACACCGGCAAGCTCGCCAACAAGTTCCTGCTCACCTCGAATCTCGTTGCGTCCGATGGCGGCAAGACCATCGTCGGCGGCAACGAGCGCGTGGTGTGCGCGCGTCTCTCCGATGCGAAGTTCTTCTGGGAGACGGACAAGAAGGTGAAGCTCGAAGACCGGCTCGAGAAGCTCAAGAGCATCGTCTTCCACGAAAAGCTCGGCACGCAATACGAGCGCGTGGAGCGCATTGCGGCGCTCGCCAAGGAGCTCGCTCCGGTCGTCGGCGCCGATCCCGCATTGGCCGAGCGCGCCGCGCGTCTCGCCAAGGCCGATCTCGTCACCGAGATGGTCGGTGAATTCCCAGAGCTGCAGGGCCTCATGGGCCGCTATTATGCGAGCCTGCAGGGCGAGCACGCATCCGTCGCCGCCGCCGTCGAAGAACACTACAAGCCGCTCGGCCCGTCCGACCGCGTGCCGACCGATCCCGTGTCCGTCGCAGTCGCGCTCGCCGATAAGATCGACACGCTCGTGGGCTTCTGGGCCATCGACGAGAAGCCGACAGGGTCGAAGGATCCGTATGCGCTGCGTCGTGCGGCGTTGGGGGTTATCAGGCTTATCTTGAGCAACGAAGTCCGGCTTCAGCTGAATTCGCCCATCGATTCCGCCGTCGATGCACTCGCGTCTCAAACTCGCCTAGCTGAAGTTCTTGATGCTCTCGATGCAGGTCAGAAGCTTTTTGGAGAGGTGCTGTCGCCTTCGGGGCTTATTAGACTGATCAATCAAAAGAATGCTGCTCAGCGTGATGCTTTGACGGCCGACAAACTCTCCTTCTATCTGCGCTTCGATGACCTCCTCTCCTTCTTCGCCGACCGCCTAAAGGTCTATCTCCGCGATCAGGGCGCGCGTCACGATCTCATCGACGCGGTATTCGCGCTCGAAGGGCAGGACGACCTCCTCATGATCGTCCGCCGCGTCGAGGCGCTCGGTCGCTTCCTCGACACGGAGGACGGCAGGAATCTGCTCGCGGGCTATCGCCGCGCGGCCAACATCCTGCGCATCGAGGAGAAGAAGGACGGGCGGGCCTATAACGAGGCGCCCGATCTCCAGGTCGTCAACGATCAGGGCCAGATCGAGGAGAAGGCGCTCGCCGTGGTTCTCGCCAAGGCGAAAGAAGAGGCTGCCGCGGCAGTCCGGAACGAGGATTTCGAAGGTGCGATGCGCGCCCTGTCCCGCCTGCGCCAGCCTGTCGACGCCTTCTTCGACAAGGTGACGGTCAATGCGGAGGATCCCGCGTTGCGGGCGAACCGCCTGCGGCTCCTGAACGATATCCGCGAGGCGACGCGCACGGTGGCGGATTTCTCCCGCATCGAGGGATGATTCCGCGAGAAGGGTTGCACTACGCGCATGGGGCAGCCAAGGTCAGTTAATTCATGTTAAGGTGTGGCCCAGGGGGCACAGCCAACCGACTCCCTAGGCTCTAGGTAGGCGGCAACTGAATCACTTCAGAAGACCGACCATGATTCGACGCATCCTGATCGCCGCTCTCCTGAGCGCTCCCCTCGCTGCCTGCCAGACCGCGCAACAGCCGGTCGCCACGGCAAATGATTCTGCTTGGTATATCGGGGCCATCCCGGACAAGCCGCACAACATCCCGCTGGTCGACCGCCGCAAGATGGAGGCCAAGTACGCCCGCCAGAATGTGGAGTACAAAGGCCCCGAGAAGGCGGGCTCCATCGTGGTCGATATCGACGAGCGCATGCTTTATCTCGTCCAGCCCGAAGGCCGGGCGATCCGCTACGGCGTCGGCGTCGGCAAGCAGGGCTTCTCCTGGAAGGGCATTGCGTCAGTCGGTCGCAAGGGCGTGTGGCCGAACTGGTCGCCGACAAAGACCATGGTCGGCATCAAGCCGGAGCTGCCGCGCCACATGGAAGCCGGAATCGACAATCCGCTCGGGGCCCGCGCCCTCTACCTGCACCAGAACGGCGCCGACACGCTCTTCCGCATCCACGGCACCAACGAGCCGTGGTCCATCGGCGAGCAGGTCTCCTCCGGCTGCGTGCGCATGCTGAACGAGGATGTGGCGGACCTCTACGAACGCGTCCCCGTGGGAACGACGGTCTACGTCAAGCGCAACGGGCGCTACCGGGTTTGATACAAGGCGGCCTCCGGGCCGCCTTTTTGTTTGCTCGTCCGTCATGGCCGTCCCCGGACTTGATCCGGGGCTCAGTCCCAGCCATCCCGACGTGGTGAAGCGCCGCGCTTTTCGGGCCGAGATCACTGGCACAAGGCCGGTGATGACATGCCGGGAACTCAGAGCTCCGCTGCGCGGCCCCGGAATGACAGGGTAGGAGAGAGGCGGCGGCTCTACCCCCATCGGAAAATGCCGGAACCGTGGCTGTTCAGCTTGCGTTTGGGCTCCACATGTTTCAAGCCAAATCCTGCGCTGCAGCAGGGCGTGTTCAGAGCCAAGGGATCGAGCGATGACGCAGTGGGTCTATACCTTCGGGGACGGTAAGGCCGAGGGCCAGGCGGGGATGAAGAACCTGCTCGGCGGCAAGGGGGCCAATCTGGCCGAGATGTCGAACCTGGGCCTGCCGGTGCCTCCGGGCTTCACCATCACCACGGAAGTCTGCACCTATTACTACGACCACGGCCGCGCTTATCCGCAGGAACTGAAAGCCCAGGTCGAGAAGGCTCTCGACTACGTCGGCAAGCTCACCGGCCGCACCTTCGGCGATGCCGCCAATCCGCTCCTCGTCTCCGTCCGCTCCGGCGCCCGGGCCTCCATGCCCGGCATGATGGACACAGTGCTCAATCTCGGCCTCAACGACGTCACCGTCGAGGCGCTGGCCAAGGGCGCGGGCGACGAGCGCTTCGCCTACGATTCCTATCGCCGCTTCATCACCATGTATTCCAACGTGGTGCTCGACATCGAGCATCACCATTTCGAAGAGATCCTCGACGAGTACAAGGACCGCAAGGGCTACACCCTCGACACCGACATGAGTGCGGCGGACTGGAAGGCCATTCTCCCGCGCTACAAGGCGCTGGTTGAGAAGGAGCTGGGAAAACCCTTCCCGCAGGAACCGCAGGAGCAGCTCTGGGGCGCCATCGGCGCCGTGTTCGGCTCGTGGATGAACAGCCGCGCCATCAAGTACCGCGAGCTGCACGCCATCCCGGCAAGCTGGGGCACGGCGGTGAACGTGCAGGCCATGGTCTTCGGCAATATGGGTGAGACCTCCGCCACAGGCGTCGCCTTCACCCGCAATCCATCCACCGGCGAGAAGGAGCTCTACGGCGAGTTCCTGATCAATGCGCAGGGCGAGGACGTGGTGGCGGGCATCCGCACGCCGCAGGACATCACGGAAGCTGCGCGCGTGGCCTCGGGCTCCGACAAGCCTTCGATGGAAAGGGCGATGCCGGATGCCTACAACGAGCTGGTGCGCATCTACGGCATCCTCGAGAAGCATTACCGCGACATGCAGGACATGGAGTTCACGGTCGAGAAGACCAAGCTCTGGATGCTCCAGACCCGCAACGGCAAGCGCACGGCAAAGGCCGCTTTGCGCATCGCGGTGGAGCTCGCAAGCGAAGGCCTGATCACGCAGGAAGAGGCGATCACGCGCGTCGAGCCGGCGGCCCTCGATCAGCTCCTTCATCCCACCATCGATCCGAAGGCGGAGCGCAAGATCCTGGCGACCGGCCTGCCGGCCTCGCCGGGTGCGGCCTCGGGCGAGATCGTGTTCAACTCGGATGATGCCGAAGCGGCCAAGAAGGCCGGCCACAAGGTCATCCTCGTGCGCGTCGAGACGTCGCCGGAAGACATCCACGGCATGCATGCGGCGGAAGGCATTCTCACCACCCGCGGCGGCATGACCTCGCATGCGGCGGTGGTCGCGCGCGGCATGGGCAAGCCCTGCGTCTCCGGCGCGGGCCAGATCCGCGTCGATTACGCGGCGCAGACGCTGACGGTGGCGGGCCAGACCCTGAAGAAGGGCGACATCCTCACCATCGACGGCTCCAACGGCCAGGTGCTGCTCGGTCAGGTGGAGATGCTGCAGCCGGAGCTGTCGGGCGAGTTCGCAACCCTCATGGGCTGGGCCGACAAGGTGCGCCGCATGAAGGTGCGCGCCAATGCGGAGACGCCGCTCGATGCAAAGACCGCGCGCAATTTCGGCGCGGAAGGCATCGGCCTGTGCCGCACGGAGCACATGTTCTTCGAGGGCGACCGCATCGTCGCGGTGCGCGAGATGATCCTCTCCGACGACGAGGCGGGCCGTCGCGCGGCGCTCTCCAAGTTGCTGCCGATGCAGCGCAAGGACTTCGCCGACTTGTTCTCGATCATGAGCGGTCTGCCGGTCACGATCCGCCTGCTCGATCCGCCGCTGCACGAGTTCCTGCCGCACTCGGAAGAGGAAATGCAGGAGGTGGCGAAGTCCATGAACGCGCCCATTGACAAGCTCAAGCACCGCGCCCGCGAGCTGCACGAATTCAACCCGATGCTCGGCTTCCGCGGCTGCCGTCTCGCCGTGGCGTATCCCGAGATCGCCGAGATGCAGGCGCGCGCCATCTTCGAGGCGGCGGTGGAGGCAGGCAAGACGACGGGGCAGCCCGTCGTGCCCGAGGTGATGGTGCCGCTCGTGATGACGAAGCCCGAGCTCGACCTCGTGAAGGGTCGCATCGTTGCCATGGCGGAAGCAGTCGCAAAAGAAAGCGGCGTGACGGTCGAATATCAGGTCGGCACGATGATCGAGCTGCCGCGTGCAGCTTTGCGTGCGGCCGAGATCGCGGAATCGGCTGAGTTCTTCTCGTTCGGCACCAACGACCTGACGCAGACGACGCTCGGCATCTCGCGCGACGATGCGGCTTCCTTCCTCGGCCCGTACACGCAGAAAGGCCTGCTGCCCGCCGATCCGTTCGTGACCATCGATCAGGAAGGCGTGGGCGAGCTGGTGAAGCTCGCGGTCGAGCGCGGCAGGAAGACCCGGGCAAACATCAAGCTCGGGATCTGCGGCGAGCATGGCGGCGATCCGGCCTCGATCCATTTCTGCGAAGAGACGGGCCTCGACTATGTGTCCTGCTCGCCCTACCGCGTGCCGATCGCGCGACTTGCGGCGGCGCAGGCAGCGCTCGGCGGCAAGGCCGCGAGCCAGGCGTAAGATCAGATGGCGTTGTCGCGCACCCGTCTCATCTACATCGCGGCGGTGCTGATTTCCGGCATCGTCATCGGCCTCGTCCTTCTGCAGCGGCCCGCGTGGCAGGAGGCCGCCGTGCCGCCGGCGGCCTGGCCCTTCGCCGTGTCCCTGCTGCTCGATCTCGCGATCGGGCAGCTCGCGGCGCAGGGCAGGACGGAACCTTTGACGATGGGCGACCGCTTCGTTGCGGTGATCGGCGCAGGTCTGATCGTCACGCTGATGGTGGCATTGGGATAACGACAAAAGGGGAGGGGGAAATGGCACAGCACAAGGGTTCATGCCATTGCGGCAGGGTCGCCTATGAGGTCGAGACGGATCTCAGCCAAGTGATCGAATGCAATTGCTCGATCTGCCGGCGCAAAGGCTACCTGCTCACCTTCGTGCCGCGCGAGGCGCTGAACGTTCTGCGCGGCGAGGACGATCTCTCCACCTACACTTTCAACACGCACACCATTCATCATCGCTTCTGCGCCAATTGCGGTGCCGCCACCTTCGGCGAAGGCAAGATGCCGACGGGCGAGCCTATGGCGGCAATCAATGTGCGCTGCCTCGAGGCGGTGGACCTCTCCGAGATCAAGCCGGTCCCGTTCAACGGGCGGGATCGGTAAAGGCAGTTCCATATCGTCATCCCGGACGGCGTGAGCCGAGCCGGGATCGCTGGACGAGAATGGCGCGGTGTCCCCTCCCTCCTTGTGGGGGAGGGCTAGGGAGGGGGGTGCTGGCGCAAACCTTTATTGGCTATTGCTCATACCCCCCTCTCCAACTCTCCCCCACAAGGGGGGAGAGGGCCTGTTGCACCACATCCTGCGCACGATCCCGGATCTCGCTTCGCTCGTCCGGGATGACACGCGATGTGTGGGCAATCACGCCATCGCCTCCCGCGACCGCCGCAAGCCCAGGTACTGAAACTCCGCATACATCAGCACCACGAGCGCTTGCGCAATCACGAAGGCATAGCCAGCGTTCGTCGGCGACACCCAGCCGCTTGCGAGCAGCAGAGCGCTGTCGAGGACCCAGAGCGCGTTGCCGAGCACCACAGCCCAGGCGATGGGCTTGCTGATGGTCTCGCGCAGGCCGAGCCAGCCGATGAAACCCGCATAGGGCAGCAGGACCAGGCCGGCGATGCGCAGCAGCATTTCCGGCAACCCGAAGATTCCGCTCAAGGGCCCTGCGCCGATCAGCATCATGAGGCCGAAGAGGGCGCTGGTTGTGGCATCGGCCACGAGAGCCTGGCGCAGGAGCGGGGAGGATTGGATGTTCATCATGATCGTCTCCTTGTCGACCGGTTGAGAGCTTCAACCTTGTCCCAAGGATTTCGGATGGATTGCGCGCCGTCGATTACCTCCGAGGTCATGGAAGATGAGACGGTCGCGCGTTATGGTCCGTTCATGACAACAGCGAGCACCCAATCCGTGAGCAATGACCGACATGTGGGCGATTACCTGCGCGAATGGCGTCAGCGCCGTCGCCTGAGCCAGATGGACCTCGCCCTCGAGGCCGAGATCTCGACGCGGCACTTGAGCTTTCTCGAAACCGGACGCTCGCAGCCGAGCCGCGAGATGGTGCAGCTCCTGGCGGAGAAACTCGACATGCCGCTTCGCGAGCGCAACATCATGCTGGTCTCGGCCGGCTTCGCGCCGGTCTATTCGGAGCGCTCCCTCGACGACCCTGCGCTCGCGAGCATGCGCAAAGCCGTGGATCTGGTGCTGAAGGGGCACGATCCCTATCCGGCGCTCGCCGTCGACCGGCACTGGTCGCTGATCTCCGCCAACGACGCGCTCGTGTCGCTGATCGGCGACGTGGATCCGGCCCTCATGAAACCGCCCGTGAACGTGCTGCGCCTGAGCATCCATCCGGCGGGGCTCGCGCGGCGCATCGTGAATTTCACCGAATGGCGCAACCATCTCGTCGCGCGCCTGCACAAGCAGGTGGATGCGACCGGCGATGCGAGGCTCGCAGCTCTGATCGAGGAACTGCGCGCCTATCCGACGCCGGATGCGGCGGCGCGCGGGCCGAAATCGAGCCACGATTATGCCGGCATCGTCGTGCCGCTGCAGCTCATGACGGGGGAGGGCGTGCTGACCCTTTTCAGCACCACAACGATCTTCGGCACGCCCGTCGACGTGACCCTGTCTGAACTCGCCATCGAGGCCTTCTTCCCGGCCGATCAGGAAACGGCGGATGCCTTGCGGCGCCTCGCCGAAAAGCGTCAGGCTGCCGCAGCCGGGTAGGGCCTTAACCACCCATCAACCTTAACCCGCGATAACTTTAAGGCATCGGAGCCCTCCTGCTGGATGCTCCGGGATGTTCACGAGTTTATTGCAGGGTGTGGCGCGTGCGTCTTCCGAACCGTCGATCTCGGGTGAAATGGATCTGCGCCACCACGGCCCCCTGGGCGCTGGCGACCGGCTTGCTGATCTCCTTCACCGCCTCTGCCAGCAACGACCTGCATTCCGGCGTGAGCTTCTCGCCGCGCAGCGCCACCGCCCGTCTCGTCGACACGGCGCTCGTGCCTCCGACGGGCGCCTCCATCGCGGACGGAAGGCTCGGGATCGAGCGCGACGTGCTGCGCTCCCTGCCGCGCTACGACCTGCCCGTTGAGGCGGCCGATTCCGAACCGCTCAAGGCCGACCGGAAGGCGGATGCAGGGCCGGATGCGATCGTCGACCGCTCGGCCAAGGGCAATCCGCTCGTGGCGCCCCAGGCCACCCTGTCGCGCCGCGCGAAGCAGCTGCGCCCGATCCTCAGCCAGATCGGAAGCGCAAAGCTGCTCTACAGCCGCGATGAGAACCTTCTGCCCCCCACCGTTCTCATGGAGGGGCAGCTCGAAGCGACGGAGACGGAGCAGGTTTTCGAACCCTGGCAGGCGCCGGAATACACCACGACCCGGCAGGCGACCTCGGTCCAGTCGCCGGCGGCGGCCGCCGCCGGTTCGACGGGCGCCGCGGCGAGCCCGACGACCCCCATGGTGAAGCGGGCGATCGCCCTGTCCTCTGCGACGCCGGCGCCGATGGATGCCACGCCCATGGAGATCGCGGCAGCGCCCGTCTCCCTGCAATCGCCCCGCCTCGACCGCCCCGGCGACGTGACGCTGCTGCCGAAATCCGACGACGAGGATCGTCCGCGCTATGCTGACCTGATCGATCCCGACAACCTCAACAAGGAGCAGCGCTGCCTTGCCGAGGCGGTCTATTTCGAAGCCCGCAGCGAGTCCGTGGAAGGGCAGGCGGCCGTCGCCCAGGTGGTGCTGAACCGGGTGAAAAGCGGCCTTTATCCCTCGAACATCTGCGGCGTGGTCTATCAGAACCGCCACCGGCATCTGGCCTGCCAGTTCACCTTCGCCTGCGAGGGCAAGGCCCTTCGCATCCGCGACACCGAATCCTGGGAGCGGGCAAAGCAGGTGGCGAGCGCCGTTCTCGAAGGCAAGACCTATCTGGCCGATGTGGGCGGGGCGACCCATTACCATGCGGATTACGTGAAACCCTACTGGGCGCGCCGCCTGAAGAAGATGGATGTGATCGGCCGCCACATCTTCTACAAGTTGAAGCCCGGGCAGACTTAAGAAAAAATCCCGCCCCGTGTGTTTCGGCACTTTTAAAAATGTAATAACGTAATAGAACGATGCGCATGGCCGCTCTCGGGGGAAGGCTCATGGCAACTGTTCGCAATTTCGTTCCAGGCTCCGGCTACGGAAGCCAGTACGTCGATTCCATCATTTGGGGCAATACGGCTTGGGATCTGAGCACCGGGCCGGTCAAGGTCTGGCTCGGAGAGAGTGAGGATGTCGACCGGGCGCTCGACATTCATGGTCCAAGCGACATGCTTCAGAGTGGCGACCAGGCTTACAGCTGGAATCTCGATGAGGCGGAGACCTTCGCATACGCTCTGAACCTGTTCTCGTCGGTCTGTGGCATCACGTTCGCCGTGGCGGATTCCGTCGAGGATGCGAACATGGTCTTCTGGAAGGTCGCCATCGATGGGTTGGTCGGCCGCCACGAGATCCCGACCCAAGACCAGAACTGGGGCTATTTCAATTCGGAGGCCGAATCCTGGCAATATCGCTATATGGGCGGCGATGGCCTTCACACCGTCATCCATGAGCTTGGGCACGGCCTCGGCCTGTCTCATCCGCACGATGGAGGTTCAGAGCCGGACGCGACGACCTTCCCCGGCGTCAGCGATCGCTTTTCCGTCGGCGACTTGGGCCTGAACCAAGCCATCTGGACCGTCATGTCCTACAACACCGGTTGGGACTTTACCGGGTATAATCTGACCTATGGCAGCCAGGGCGGGCTCGGGGCCTTCGACATCGCGGCATTGCAGGCGCTCTATGGCCCGAACTATACGACGGCCACGGTCAGTGACACTTATACGCTGCCCACCGGCACGACCGGGTGGTCCTGCATCTGGGACGCCGGCGGAGCCGATACGATCGCTGCAGCGCCCGATTCCTTCGGGTCGACAATCGACCTTCGCGCGGCAACCCTGCGGAACGGCGACCCGAACGCGGGCGGCTTTCCCTCGTCCGAAGATTTTGTCGCCGGAGGCTTCACGATCGCGAATGGTGTATTCATCGAGAATGCCACAGGCGGTGGCGGGCCCGATGGTCTGATCGGCAATGCCGGCGGCAATACGCTCACCGGCAACGCCGGCATGGACACCCTGTGGGGCGACGGCGGCAACGACGTGCTCAACGGCGGCGCGGGCAAGGACTATTTTGTCTTCGACACGAAGCCGAACAAGAGCTCGAACAAGGACCATATCGCCGATTACAATGTCTCCGCCGATACGATCTGGTTCGACAACGCGGCTTTCTCGAAGCTCGGAAAGGGCTCCTACGACAAGCCGGTCAAGCTCAAGACCGATATGTTCGTGAAGGCTTCCAGGGCCCAGGACCGGGAAGACCGGATCATCTACGACAGCAAGAAGGGCGTGCTCTATTACGACCCGGACGGCACCGGCAGAAACAAGCAGGTCGAGATCGCGACCCTGAAGAAGGGGCTCAAGATGACCTACGCCGAGTTTTTCGTGGTTTAACGGCCCATTCCGGGACAGTTCGCGGGATTCCTGGATTGCGACGTCATGTGCGCAGGTGGACATCTTGTACGTAACGTAATTTCATATATCCATTGGGAAACAGATTCGAGAGGTTTCCCCTATGGCAGGCTTTCGTCAAATTCCTGGCGCCGGTTACGGCAGCGCTTATATCGACGGACTCATCGCGGGCGGCGCAGTTTGGGACACGAGCGTCTCACCGCTGACGATGAGCTTCGGCAACAGGTGGCAGGCCAATACATGGGAAGACAACCACGGCCCGTCCAAGGTGGGCAGTAACGGGCCGTATCTCAAGCGCACGGTAGAGGGGAACCCTCCCAGCAATGAATGGGCGGTATCCAGCTGGTTCAGCTGGGACTTCCCTCCGATCCTCAACGCCGTCAACGAGCTCCTCAAGATCACCAACATCAAGTTGAATCCCACCTGGGAGAGTTATGGGGGTGCCGCGCGTACCGACAATCTCATCCTCTGGCTGACGGATTTGCCGATCGAGTCCACGAGCCAGGTCTGGGTCAGCGCGGATTCTCCCCAGCAGGTCTTCGACACGAACAGCGCTTACGATCAAGCGTGGCTTTATGTTCACCCTGGTGACGGAGCGTGGAGTTATCCGAATAAAGGCGGCCTCGGCTACACGATGCTGCTGAACATGTTCGGCTCCGCTCTCGGCTTGGAACAGGCCTTTCGCGGTTTCCCTGGGGTGACGAGTGCGTCCGATCCGGGCCCGCTCGGCCTCAACCAGGCGCCATTTACCGTCATGTCGGGCAATTGGAACTATCAGGGCTTCGGCGACCCCTTGGGGAGATGGGGCTCCATGAAGTCCTATGGCGCCTTCGATATCGCCGCCCTTCAGAAGATCTACGGCACCAACACCACGGCCGCTGCGGGCAACGACGTCTACACGCTCTCGTCGAACAACTACTACACCAATGTCTGGGGCGGCGATTCGGGTTCCGGCTGGACCTGCATCTGGGATTCTGGCGGCATCGACACGATCAGCGGCGGGATCACGTTCCAGAACGTGAAGATCGACCTGCGTGCCGCGACACTGGCCGATAACGATCCGAACGCCGGCGGATTTCTCTCGCAGCATATCGACGTCGCCGGCGGTTTCACCATCGCCAATGGGGTTGTCATCGAGAACGCCATCGGAGGCAACGGCAACGATACGCTGATCGGCAACAGCGCCGCCAATCGGCTCAGCGGCGGCAAGGGCAAGGACACCCTCACCGGTTTGGGCGGGCGCGACAGCTTCGTCTTCAATACCAAACTGGACAAGTCCCGAGACACGATCACCGACTTTTCCGTCCGCGACGACACGATCTGGCTCGACAACAGCATCTTCAAGAAGCTCGGAAGCAAGGGATCGGAAAAGTCCCCTGCGAAACTCAAGGCCGCCTTCTTCAAGATCGGGACCAAGGCAACCGACAAGGACGATTACGTCATCTACAACAAGAAGACGGGCGTGCTGTCCTACGATGCGGACGGTTCGGGTAAGGGCAAGGCCATCGATTTCGCCATGCTCAAGAAGAACCTCGCGCTCAAATACGACGACTTCGCCGTCATCTGAGGGGGAGGGGCGTCAAGCTCGGGCGGCCTCCGGTCGTGGCTCAGTTTGCGTTCTGATGGGGGCCGGCACAACGTCATTCCGGGGCCGCGCAGCGGAACCCGACCCGAAGGGCCGCGCCGCAGGCGTGGAAACCCATAACCACGACGGCTCAAGAAGAGGTGAGCGGCGGTGCGCCGCGTTCTGCAAGGTTGGTGGTTATGGGTTCCGGGTTCGCGCCAAAGGCGCGCCCCGGAATGACGGCGCAGAAGCAGACTTAAGTCACGACCCGTGCTCCGAATCGCCGCTCGCGTGCCTTTGCGACCTATAACAAAACCTCATACCAAAACCGACAAACTTTCAATGTTGCTGATGGACGACTTGGAGTAGTCTGCGCGCCCCTGTCTGTCCTTGAAGGGCCGAGTGCATGTCAGCATCTCCCGTTCGTTCCCACGTCTCGCCGGAAATCATCGTCCTCGCCGGCTGCCTGATTGCGCTGATCACCTTCGGCCCACGCGCTTCCGCAGGCCTGTTCCAGCTGCCGATGATCACGGAATATGGCTGGGGCCGCGACACCTTCGGCTTCGCCATCGCGATCCAGAACCTGCTCTGGGGCGTCGGCCAACCCTTCGCGGGCGCGATCGCCGACCGGTTCGGTGCCTTCCGGGTGCTCTGCACGGGCGCGCTTCTCTACGCTCTCGGCCTCGTCGTCATGGCCTACGCGACCACGCCCGGGGTGCTGCATATCGGCGCCGGCGTGCTGATCGGCTTCGGCCTGTCCGGCTGCTCGTTCAACCTGGTGCTCGGCGCCTTCGGCAAGCTCCTGCCGGCGAAGTGGCGCCCCATGGCCTTCGGTGCCGGCACGGCGGCGGGCTCCTTCGGCCAGTTCCTGTTCCCGCCCATCGGCAACGTGCTGATCGATTCCTTCGGCTGGCATCAGGCGCTTCTGGTCTTCGCCGCGAGCGTTCTGCTCGTCATGCCGCTCGCGCTGGCGCTTGCGACCCGGCCGACCGGCGATACCGCTCTGGGTGAAACCGCATCGGTTCCGAACCAGTCGATCCGCCAGGCCCTGACCGAGGCGTTCCAGCACCGCTCCTATGTGCTGCTCGTGCTCGGCTTCTTCACCTGCGGCTTCCAGCTCGCCTTCATCACCGTGCACCTGCCGGCATACTTGAAGGATGCGGGCCTCTCGGCCGCCATCGGCGGCTGGACCCTTGCGGTGATCGGCCTTGCCAATGCGGTCGGTTCGCTCGCTTCCGGCTGGCTCTCGACCCGGATGTCGAAGCGCTGGCTGCTGGCCTGGATCTATCTCGGCCGCTCGGTGGCGATCGCGGCCTTCATCATGGTCCCGGCGTCTCCCGTCACCTCGATCCTGTTCGGCATCTCCATCGGCCTGCTCTGGCTCTCCACCGTGCCGCCCACATCCTCCCTCGTGATGCTGATGTTCGGCACCCGCTACATGGCCATGCTCTACGGCTTCGCCTTCTTCTCGCATCAGGTCGGCGGCTTCCTCGGCGTCTGGCTCGGCGGCGTGCTCTACGAGATGAACGGCAATTACAGCATGGTCTGGTGGCTCTCCGTCGTGCTGGGCCTCGCCTCGGCCCTGATCAACCTGCCGATCAAGGAACGGCCGGTGCAGCGCGAGCCTGTCCTGCAGCCGGCGGAGTAGGAGCATCTAACACAACATCTCCTCATCCTGAGGAGCCGCGAAGCGGCGTCTCGAAGGAGGTTCCAGAGCACGCTGGAGACGCCTCGTCCTTCGAGACGCTACGCTCCTCAGGATGAGGCTGGCTTTGTTAGGCATTCTAAGTCCCGCACTGCTGCGAAGGGCTAAGCGTTTGTTCCTTGCCACGATCCTCCGCCGCGCCACAAATGGGTGCGGGCAAGGAATGCGGGAGGAATCGGCATGAGCGCTTTCAAAGCCGTCGTCATCGACAAGAACCAATCGGGCCAGAGCGTCGCGATCCGCTCGTTCGACGAAGCTGATCTCATGGACGGCGACGTCACCGTGCGCGTGTCGCATTCGACCCTGAACTACAAAGACGGCCTTGCCATCACCGGCAAGGCGCCGGTGGTGCGCCGCTTCCCGATGATCCCCGGCGTCGATCTCGCCGGCATCGTCGAAGCCTCCTCCAATCCTGAGTTCAAGCCCGGCGACGCGGTCGTCCTCAATGGTTGGGGCTTGGGCGAAACCCATCTCGGCGCCTATGCGGAGAAGGTGCGGGTGAAAGGCGATTGGCTGATCCCGCTGCCGCAAGGCCTCTCGGCCGAGCAGGCCATGGCCATCGGTACCGCAGGTTACACGGCGATGCTCTGCCTGATGGCTTTGGAGCGCCATGGGCTGAGCCCTGAGCGCGGTCCCGCCATCATCACCGGCGCCGTCGGCGGCGTGGGATCGGTGGCTGTGGCATTGCTCGCGAAAGCCGGATGGCACGTGATCGCGTCGACCGGGCGGCCGGAGGAGGCGGATTATCTGAAGGGCCTCGGCGCTGCTGAAATCCTCGACCGCGGCGAGTTGACAGGACAGCCACGGCCGCTTGCCAAGGAGCGCTGGGCGGCCGGCGTCGATACGGTCGGCTCGACCACGCTCGCCAATGTCCTGTCCATGACGAAATACGGCGGCGCCATCGCCGCCTGCGGTCTCGCCGGGGGAATGGATCTGCCCGCGACCGTCGCGCCCTTCATCCTGCGCAACGTGGCGCTGCTCGGCGTCGATTCCGTGATGGCGCCGAAGGCCCTGAGGATTGAGGCCTGGAACCGGGTCGCCCGCGAACTCGACCACGATACGCTCGCTGCCATGACCTCGACGATCCCGCTCGATCAGGTGCTCGAGGCAGGGCAGAAGATCGTCGACGGCAAGATCAAGGGGCGGGTCGTGGTGGAGATCGGTTAGACTGTTGAGCCAACGACCCTCCCACGTCATCACCGGCCTTGTGCCGGTGATCCCGATGCGGTGAAGCGCGACGCTTTTCTGCATCGTCATGGCCGGGACGAGCCCGGCCATGACGCCATGAGGCGCGAAACCTTGGCGACTAGACCGCCGGCACCGGCATCGGCACTTTCTTCCCCGCCCCCTCGATCTGCCTCTTCTGCTTGGCGATCTCGCCTGCCATGAAATCCATGAAGGCGCGCACGCGTGCCGATTGGCGCAGGTCGGGATGGGTAAGGAGCCAGAGGCCGGCGGAGAAATCGGGGTTGCTGTCCGCGAGCCGCACGAGGTTGGGGCTGGCATCGGCGATGAAGCAGGGCAGGGGGCCGATGCCGATGCCCGCCTCCACGGCCTCGGAGAGCCCGAGCACCGTGTTGACCTTGTAGACGATGTTTTCGGGAGCCACGTGCTCGCGCACGAAACGGGCGACCTTCATGGCGGCAAGATTGTCGCCGAGCGCGAGCCAATGCCGGTCGAAGAGATCGGCGATGGTCACGTCCTCGGGGCCCTGCACGTCGGGAAAATCCTCCACCCGGCCATAGATCGCCCAGGCGATGGTCGCCACGCGGCGGCCGACGAGGGTTTCGGGCGGATCGTCGGTGGCGCGGATCGCCACATCCGCGTCGCGCTTCGACAGGTTGAGCGCCTGGTTGGCGAGCACCACGTCGAGCCGCATCTCCGGGCAGGCCTTGATGAAGCGGGCGAAGATCGGCGTCAGGAGGTGGACGAGGAGGGTGTCGTTGGTGGTGACCCGCAATTCACCCGCAGGCGCCACGGCCTGGCCTGCAAGCTTGCGGGTGAAGGAGGTGACGTTCTCGTCCATCTGTTCGGCGAGAGCCGACATCTCCTCGCCGGCGGGGGTGAGGACATAGCCCGTCCGGTGGCGCTCGAAGAGCTTGATCCCGAGATTGTCCTCCATCTGGCCGAGCCTGCGGAAGACGGTCGAGTGGTTGACCCCGAGTCGATCTGCGGCGCCGGCGAGGCCGTTGGCCTCGGCGATGATCTTCACCAGTCGGAAATCGTCCCAGTCGAGATGCTGCTGCTTGGCCATCTTTATGCATTCACGCAAGAGGAACCCTGCATATCTACCACTGGTTTTGCAGAGAGGAAAGCTTATCCTCCTGACCGTCCAACAACGGCAGGCGATGTTCCTCCGGCTCAAGGCAACCGAGGCCGGACCGGATCGTTCTGCATCCAACCATATCGGAGTTCACATGGCCAAGGTTCTGGTTCTGTATTATTCGTCCTGGGGGCACATCGAGCAGATGGCCTATGCCGCCGCCGAGGGCGCTCGCGAGGCCGGGGCCGAGGTCGTGGTGAAGCGCGTGCCGGAGCTCGTGCCGGCCGAGATCGCCCAGGCTGCCCATTACAAGACCGACCAGAAGGCTCCCATCGCCACCGTCGAGGAGCTGCCCGAATACGATGCGATCATCATCGGCACGCCGACCCGCTATGGCACCATGACGGCGCAGATGAAGAACTTCCTCGACCAGACCGGCGGTCTGTGGGCGCAGGGGAAGCTGATCGGCAAGGTCGGCTCGGTCTTCACCTCCACCGCCACCCAGCACGGCGGCCAGGAAGCCACGATCCTCACCACGCTGCCGGTGCTGCTGCACCACGGCATGGTGGTGGTCGGCCTGCCTTACTCCTACCAGGGCCAGATGGGCGTCGACCAGATCCGCGGCGGCTCGCCCTACGGCGCCTCGACGGTTGCCGGCGGCGACGGCTCGCGCCAGCCGAGCGAGATCGATCTCGACGGCGCCCGCTTCCAGGGCAAGCACGTGGCCCAGATCGCGGCGAAGCTCGCTGCGAAGTAAGAAGCGGCTTCTGTCCCCTAAGCCCTCATCCTGAGGAGGACCGATAGGTCCGTCTCGAAGGACGAGGGCGCCTCCAGAGATCGCTGGATCCTCCTTCGAGACGCAGCTGCGCTGCTCCTCAGGATGAGGTTGAGTGTGTGACCACTGTCTAAGGGGTTAGCTACCGCTCCGCTGCGGCCCGTCTCAGGCGGTCATTGATGGCCTCGCCCAAACCCGATTCAGGGATCGGGCTGACCGCAATGGTCGCAGCACCCGAGGCATCGAGCTGCCTCAGATAAGAAAACAGATGAGCGGCGGCCTCCACGAGGTCGCCGTTTTTGCTGAGGTTCAGGGCGGCACGGGCCGCCTCGGTGCCCTCAGGGGCCTCCGCGCCGAACAAAAGGGCCGCCTCGCCCGGCCCGATGCTCGACGCATCCAGGCGAACCTGCGCCCGCGGCGCGTAGTGTGAGGCCATCATGCCCGGGGCGAGCAGCTTGGCACCGGCCTCCGGGCCACCCTCGAGCTTCACGCCGATCAGCTTTTCGATGGCCTCGCGCGGCACGCCGCCGGGGCGGAGCAGGCGAGGGGCGCCGCCGAGGCACGAGACGATGGTCGATTCGACTCCGACCGGGGAGGCTCCGCCGTCGAGGACGGCCTCGATGCGTCCGTCAAGGTCACCGAGCACATGGTCGGCGTCGGTCGGGCTCACGCGCCCCGAGCGGTTGGCGGAGGGTGCTGCGACCGGGCGCCCGGTCTCCTGCAGCAGCGCGTGGGCAAGGGGATGGGCGGGCACGCGCAGGCCGACGCTGTCGAGGCCGGCGCGGGCGAGATCGGAGATCGTGCAGGTCGGGGCCACCGGCACCACGAGGGTGAGCGGGCCGGGCCAGAACGCCTCTGCCAGCTTTTGCGCCATATCGTCGAACACGCCCTGCCGTTTCGCGGATTCGAAACTGTCGAGATGGGCGATCAGGGGATTGAAGCTCGGGCGCTCCTTGGCGGCATAGATCCGGGCCACCGCTTCCGCGTCGGTCGCATCGGCGCCGAGGCCGTAGACCGTCTCGGTCGGGAACGCCACGAGGCCGCCGCTCCGCAGGATGGCGGCTGCCCGAGACAGTCCGGAGGCATCGGCCGACAGACGCTCCGTTTGGCGCATTGACCCGTGATCGTTCACGTCTAAACTATTCCTTGCTCCAGGGGGATTCACTTGCGGGATCTGCTCTTACGAGATTGGCCCTTGCCGGGCGGGTTTAACGGCGCGAGAACACGCGTCAACATGAAAAGCCCCATGTTCGAGAGGAAACGTCGATGACCTACCGCGCGCCTGTCCAGGACATTGTCTTTACCATGCGGCACGTAGCAGGCCTCGACCGCGCCGTGGCGGACGGTGTCTATGGCGATCTCTCGGCGGATCTGGCGCAGACGATCCTGGAGGAGGCGGGACGCTTCGCCAACGATGTGATCGCGCCGCTCAACGCCGAAGGCGACCGGCGCGGCGCAATCTTCAAGGACGGCGCGGTCACCACCGCGCCGGGCTGGAAACAGGCCTACAGGTCCTGGGCGGAAGCCGGCTGGAATGCGCTTCCAGGTCCGGTGGAATACGGCGGGCAGGGCCTGCCGGTGCTGTTGAATTCCGCCTGCGTCGAAATGTGGAACTCCGCCTCCATGGCCTTCGGCATCGGCCCCGTGCTGACCATGGGCGCCATCGAGGCGCTGGTGCAGCATGCCTCCGACGAACTGAGGAGCCGCTATCTGGAAAAACTCGTCTCCGGCGAGTGGACGGCGACCATGAACCTCACGGAGCCGCAGGCCGGCTCCGATCTTGCCGCGATCCGCTCCCGCGCCGAGCGCGCGGGCGACGGCACCTACCGCATCACAGGCCAGAAAATCTTCATCACCTACGGCGAGCACGATCTCACCGACAACATCGTGCATCTCGTGCTGGCGCGCCTGCCCGATGCGCCTCCCGGCACGCGCGGCATCTCGCTCTTCCTGGTGCCGAAATTCTTGGCCGACGGCACGCGCAACGACGTGCGCTGCCATTCCATCGAGCACAAGCTCGGCATCCATGCCTCGCCCACCTGCACCATGATCTTCGGTGATCACGGCGGCGCCGTCGGCTGGCTGATCGGCGAGGAGAATCGCGGCCTTGCCTGCATGTTCACGATGATGAACAACGCCCGCCTCGCGGTCGGCCTGCAGGGCGTGGCGATCGCGGAACGCGCCTATCAGCAGGCGCTAGGTTACGCCAACGAGCGCCGGCAGGGACGCGCCATCGGCACCGCTGACGGCATGAGCCCCATCGTCGCGCATCCGGACGTGCAGCGGAACCTGCTCACCATGAAGGCGCTCACCGCGGCTGCGCGCGCGATCTGCTACATGACGGCGGAAGCCATCGACCGCGCGCATCTCGAACAGGATCCCGCGCGCAGGAAGAAGGCCAACGAGCGCGCTTCGCTTCTCACGCCGGTGGCAAAAGCCTTCTCGACCGATATCGGCATGGAGGTCGCGTCCCTCGGCGTGCAGGTCCATGGCGGCATGGGCTATGTCGAGGAGACGGGCGCGGCGCAGCACCTGCGCGATGCGCGCATCGCGCCGATCTACGAGGGCACCAACGGCATTCAGGCCATCGATCTCGTCACCCGCAAGCTGCCGCTTTCCGGCGGCGAGACAGTGCGGGCGCAGATCGCCTCCATGCGGGCGACCGTGACGCGTCTTCTGAAAGAGAACATTCCGGCCTTCGGCGCCACCGCGCCGCGGCTGCGCGATGCCATCGAAAGCCTTGATCGCGCGACGAGCCATCTGCTGCAGGCGGTCTCCTCCAACGCGCAGGGTGAGGCACTCGCCGGCGCGACGCCATATCTGCGCCTCTTCGCGCTGGCGCAGGGCGGCGCGGCTTTGGCCGAGATGGCGCTCGCCGCCAACGCGCAGGCTGCCGCCGGCGACGGCGATCCGGCCCATGCCGGCCGCATTGCCCTGTGCCGCTTCTTCGCCGAGAACATCGCCATCGGCGCGAAGGGCCTCGAGGATACCGTGCTCGGCGGCGCGGGGTTCCTGCAGGACGCAAATCTGGCACTGGCGAGCTGAACTCATGAGCCTCAACGGAAAAACACTCTTCATCACCGGCGCCTCGCGCGGCATCGGTCTTGCCATAGGGCTTCGTGCCGCGAAGGACGGCGCCAACGTGGTCATCGCGGCGAAGACCGCCGAGCCGCATCCGAAATTGCCCGGAACGATCTACACGGCGGCGCAGGAGATCGAGGCCGCAGGCGGCAAGGCCTTGCCGCTCGTGGTCGACGTGCGCGACGAGGAGGCGGTGAAGAATGCCATCGACAAGACCGTCGAGACTTTTGGGGGCCTCGACATCGTGGTCAACAATGCGAGCGCCATCAGCCTCACGCCGACGCCGCAGACCGACATGAAGCGCTTCGATCTGATGCACCAGATCAACACGCGCGGCACCTACATGGTCTCGAAATACGCCATTCCGCATCTCGAAAAGGCGGAGAACCCGCACATCCTCATGCTCTCGCCGCCCCTCGACATGAGCGAGAAATGGTTCGCGCCGCATCTCGCCTATTCCCTGGCGAAATACGGCATGAGCCTGTGCGTGCTCGGTCTCGCCGGCGAGCTGCGGGGCAAGGGCATCGCGGTCAATGCGCTCTGGCCGCGCACGACCATCGCGACCGCCGCTGTCAAGAACCTGCTCGGCGGCGATGCGCTCGTCCAGGCGAGCCGCACGCCCGAGATCCTGGCCGATGCCGCTCATGCGATCTTCCAGAAGCCGTCGAAAAGCTTCTCGGGCCACTTCCTCATCGACGACGTGTTCCTGTCGGGCGAGGGCGTCAAAGATTTCGAGAAATACCGCGTCGATCCGTCAAAACCCCTCGCGCCCGATTTCTTCGTGCCTGACGACACGCCGCCGCTGTCATCTCTGTGACAAATGTCAGGTTCTTCGTCATCCTCAGGCCAAGCCGAAGGCGAGGGAAGGGGATCCCCTCGAAACGCCGCGCCTGATTGTGGATCCCCTTCCCCTTCGCTACGCTCCGGCCGGGGATGACAAGGCGACGGGATCCAGGTCAATAGAGTTGAAGAGGCAGGAACGCGTATGATTCTGATCCACAGGCCGGCGGAGTTCATCGGGCCGCATGGCGAGTCGCTCGATCGCAATGTTCTTCCGCCCGGTGAGCCGATTCCGGCCGATGCCCTGTGGATCGACCTGATCGAGCCGACCCGCGAGGAGGACAAGCTCGTCGAGGCCCATCTCAACGTCGAGATTCCGACGAGGGAAGAGATGGCGGATATCGAGCCGTCCGAGATCCTCTACAACGAGAACAACGCGCGCTACATGACGGCGCGCGTGCTGTGCAGCTCGGACACGGAGACGCCGCGGCTCATCGACGTCTCGTTCATCCTCACCGAACGGGCCCTCGTCACCGTGCGCTACGGCGAGCCGCGATCCTTCAACATGTTCATGGCCCGTGCCGTGAAGCCCGGCGGCTGCCGGCACCAGCCGGAAGCCGTGCTCGACGGCCTGCTCGAGACGATCATCGACCGCGCCGCCGAAATCCTGGGGACGATGGGAACGCGCATCGACCGCCTGTCGCAGGGGATCTTCGAGAACGAAAAGAAGGGCACGCGCCGCGCCGCCTCCTATCGCGCGGCGCTGCGATCCATCGGCCGCAAGGGCGACATCATCTCCAATGTGCGCGAGAGCATGGTGTCGGTCGAGCGCATGCTGCTCTTCCTCTCCGCCAGCATGCCGCGTCCACAGAAAACCGCCGGCTACAAGACCGAGTGGCGCACGGCTTTGCGCGACGTGCAGTCGATCGAGGAGCACGCGACGTTTCTCTCCAGCAAGGTGCAGTTCCTGCTCGATGCGACGCTCGGCTTCGTCACCATGGAGCAGAACGACATCATCAAGATCTTCTCGGTCATGTCGGTGATCTTCCTGCCCCCGACGCTGGTGTCGTCGCTCTACGGCATGAACTTCAAGCTCATGCCCGAGCTCGATTGGGAATTCGGCTATCCCTGGGCCATCGCCCTGATGATCCTCGCCGCCGTGCTGCCCTATCTGTTCTTTCGATGGAAGCGGTGGCTTTAATTGCGACACCGTCATTCCGGGGCGGCCAAAGGCCGAGCCCGGAACCCATAAACACGACGTGCCATGAAAAGGCGAGCAGCGTTGCGTCTCTTTCTGCAATGCTCGCGGTTATGGATTCCGGGCTCCGCTGCGCGGCCCCGGAATGACAGCGTCGGGTAAGTTAAGGGAGGCAACTCATGTGCGGCCGCTACGTCATCAGCGTCGATCCCGAGACCTATCGGATCGAATACGGCTTTACTGAGCGGCCGAACTTTCCCGCCCGATACAACGTGGCTCCGACGCAGCCCGTGCCGATCGTGCTGGAGGACCGCGGCGTGCGGCATTTCATGCTGGTGCGCTGGGGCTTCCTGCCGTCCTGGCTGAAGGACCCGAAGGATTTTCCGCTTGTCATCAACGCGCGCGGCGAGACCCTGCAGACGAAGCCCACCTTCAAGGCCGCGCTGAAGCGGCGGCGCTGCATCTTCCTCGCCGATGGTTTCTACGAGTGGCGGCGGCAGGGGCGCGAGAAGACGCCGTTCCTGATCCGCATGCGCGACCGCGGGCCGATGCCGATGGCGGGCCTGTGGGAGACCTACAGCAGCCCCGACGGATCGGAGATCGACACCGCCGCCATCGTGACCACGGACGCGAACGGCACTCTCTCGGCCGTGCACGACCGCATGCCGGTGATTCTCTCAAAGGACGACATCGCGGCTTGGCTCGACGTGCGCGACGAGCGCGCCGACGTGATGCCCCTCGTGCGCCCCTGTCCCGACGACTGGCTCGACATGGTCCCGGTCTCGAGCCGGGTGAACAAGGTCGAGAACGACGATGCCGGTCTGATGGAGCCGCTGAGCGCGCCCGAGCCCGCGCCGGTGAAGGAGAGCAGGAAGGCGAAGAAGCCGCTCTCCAGCGACGAGGACGAGCAGGGGAGTTTGTTCTGAGCCTGTGAGCGCGTCATCCCGGACGGCGAAGCCGATCCGGGATCGCGAGTAAGGTGTGGCGCTTACACCTCAACACTGTCATTCCCGCGTAGGCGGGAATCCATAAACGCTGACGGCGCCGAATTGGTCTAAGGTGGTGGTTATGGATCCCGGCCTTCGCCGGGATGACAGTGCTGGACTGGTCATACGACCCCGGATCTCCGCTACGCTTCGTCCGGGATGACGATTGGGGTTACCGCCGCTTCTTCGCCACGTCGCGCCGCAGGATCCCCACGACTTCCAGATGCGGAGAATACTTGAACTGGTCGACCGGGATCACGCGTTCCAGGCGATAGCCGCTGCTCATCAAGATCGCGGCGTCGCGGGCGAAGGTGGCGGCGTCGCAGGAGACGCTGACCACGAGCGGAACTTTTGAAGCCGCAAGCTGCTTCGCCTGCGCTTCTGCGCCCGCGCGCGGTGGATCGAGCACGACCGCGTCGAAGGCGTTGAGCTCGGGCGTCAGCAGCGGGCGGCGGAAGAGGTCGCGTGCTTCCGTCGAAATGCGGCGAAGGCCAGGCGTCGCGCGTGCTGCCTTGTCGAGCGCGGTCATCGAGCCCTTGTCGAACTCGACCGCATGAACCTCCGCTTTTTCCGCGAGCCTCAAGGAGAAGGGGCCCGCTCCGGCGAAGAGGTCGGCGACGCGCTTGGCTTTCGCGCAGGCCTCCGTGACGAGGCCCGCGAGCACGTCCTCGCCACGCTTCGTCGCCTGCAGGAACGATCCGGGAGGCGGCACGACCGAGGTGCGCCCCATGACAATGGCAGGCGGCCGGCGCTCCACGATCACGTCGCCATGAACCGACAGGCGCGAGAGATCGAGGGAGCCTGCGAGATCGATCAGGCTGAGGCGATCCGCATCCTTCAACGGCCCGTGCCCGCGCACATCCACGTCGAAGCCGGTCAGCGTCGCGGTGATCTGGATGTCGAGCGGCTTGCGCGGGCCTTTGAGGTGCTCGCCGATCACGCGCGCGATCGCCGGTGCCCGGTCCTTCAAGGCGGGTTCGGTGATGGGGCAGAAGGCGATCTCGACGATCCGGTGGCTGCGCGGGGCCATGAAGCCCACATGCATGGCGCGGTCGGGAAAGCGCACATGCAGCGTGACGCGCCGCCGTCCCTCGCCATGCGCATCGACGAGATCCTCGACGGGCGCCTCGATCCGCGCCTGCTTCAAGGTGTGAACGAGCGTGCCATGCTTCCAGGCCTGGTAGAATCCGTACTGCATGTGCTGCGTCGCGCAGCCGCCGCATTCGTCGAAATAGGGGCAGAAAGGCGTCTCGCGCTCGGGCGACGGCACATCGATGCTGACGAGATGCGCATGCGATCCGTCGCGCTCGATGGTGACCGTTTCCCCCGGCAGCACCTTTGGCACGAAGACGGGCCCCGACGACGTATCGGCGATTCCGTCCGCTTTCGCGCCGAGGCGCTTGATGATGACCTGTTCAGCCACGGCGGGCTCCCAATAAGAATTCGCGATTGCCGTCCCCGCCTTCGATGGGCGAGGGGACGAGCCCGATGACGGTGAAGCCGAGCGAGGCGACGAAGGTTGCCATGTCCTCACACACGGCGCGATGCACGGCCTCGTCGCGCACGATACCCTTCTTCACGTTGTCGCGCCCGGCTTCGAATTGCGGCTTCACCAGAACGGCGAGGTCCGCGCGCGGTTTCAGCAGGGCGATCGCGGTGGGCAGGACGAGCTTCAAGGAGATGAAGCTCACGTCGGAGACGAGAAGGTCCGGTGTTCGGGGAACGAGGTCCGTGGTCAGCGCACGGGCATCGGTGCCCTCGAGATTCGTCACGCGCGCGTTGCCGAGAACAGTCGGGTGGAGCTGGCTGTGCCCCACATCCACCGCGTAGACATGGGCCGCCCCGCGCTTGAGCAGGACTTCCGTGAAGCCGCCCGTGGAGGCGCCGATGTCGAGGCAGATCCGGTCCCTCGGGTCGATGTGGAAGGCATCGAGGGCGGCCGCGAGCTTGAGGCCGCCGCGGGACACGTAGGGGTGCGGCTGCTCGGCGGTGATGACCGCCTCCTCGGGCACCGCATCGGAGGCCTTGCGGATCACGGCCCCGTTCACGGTGACGAGGCCGGCCGCGATCGCCTCCTGCGCACGGGCGCGGCTCGCGAAGAAGCCGCGCTCGACCAGAACCACATCGGCACGCTTGCGGGTCATCGGAGTCTCAAATCCATCACGATCTCTTCATGGGCCGGAACCAAGGTCCGCCCTAGAACATCTTTCGTTCACAATTCACACAGGCCAACGGAGATCCCATGATCAGCCGCCGACATCTCCTGACGGGTGCGACCCTGCTCGCCGCCAGCGCTGCCATTCCCCGGGCCTGGGCGCAAGCCCCGTCGGGGCCCTTCAAGCTGGATCCCTTGCCCTATGCGCCGTCGAAGAACGAGCCGCATATCGATGCCCAGACCATGGAGATCCACCATGGCAAGCACCATGCGGCCTATGTCAACAATCTCAACGCGGCGCTCGCCCAGAACGCCGAGGCGGCCAAGATGCCGCTCCAGGACATGCTGGCGAACCTGAGCAAGGTGCCCGAATCGATCCGCACGGCCGTGCGCAACAATGGCGGCGGGCATGCCAACCACACCATGTTCTGGCAGATCATGGGCGGATCGGGCGGCGAGCCCTCGGGCGAGGTGAAGGCCGCCATCGACCGGGATCTCGGCGGGTTCCAGAAGTTCCAGACCGACTTCAACACCGCGGGCGAGCGGCAGTTCGGCTCCGGCTGGGTCTTCGTCACGGTCACCCGCGACGGCAAGCTCGCCCTGGTGGCGAAGCCCAACCAGGACACGCCCCTGATGGAGGGGCAAAGGGTCCTGATGGGCAACGATGTCTGGGAGCACGCCTATTACCTGAAATACCAGAACCGCCGGCCGGATTATCTGAAGGCGTGGTGGAATGTGCTTGATTGGAGCAAGATCAGTCAGCGCTATGCTGCGGCGAAGGCGGGGACGCTGACGGTTTAAGCTCCACTGTCATTCCGGGGCCGCGTAGCGGAGCCCGGAATCCATAGCCGCTGACGATGCAGGACAAGGTGCAACGCTACTCGCCTTTGCTTGAAGCGTCGTGTTTATGGATTCCGGGCTCGCCTTTCGGCGCCCCGGAATGACAGCGCACTGTATCGGGATGGCCGGCACAAGGCCGGCCATGACGTGAGAAATACTCTAAGCCCTGACCTTGCGGCTCTCTTCCTGCCCCAGCGCCTCGAACACCTTGCTCACGATGCCCGCGGAATCGAGCCCGGCCTGGGCGTACATACGCTCGGGCTTGTCCTGGTCCTGATAGATGTCGGGCAGGACCATGGAGCGCACCTTCAGGGTGCCGCGGTCGAGCGCGCCCTTGTCGGAGAGAAGCTGCAGCACCTGGGAGCCGAAGCCGCCGACGGAGCCTTCCTCGACGGTGATCAGCACCTCGTGGTCGCGGGCAAGCCGCAGAATCAGCTCCTCGTCGAGGGGCTTGGCGAAGCGGGCATCGGCCACCGTGGTGGAAAGCCCGCGCGCCTCCAGTTCCTCCGCCGCCTTCAGGGCCTCGCCGAGGCGTGTGCCGAGGGCCAGGATCGCGATGCGGCTGCCGTCCTTGACGATGCGGCCCTTGCCGATGGCAAGCGGCACGCCCTGTTCGGGCATGTCGACGCCCACGCCCTCGCCGCGCGGATAGCGGAAGGCGATGGGGCCTGAATCGTAGGCCGCGGCGGTCGCCACCATATGCACGAGCTCCGCCTCGTCGGCGGCCGCCATCACCACCATGTTCGGCAGGCAGGCGAGATAGGCGATGTCGAAGGAGCCCGCATGGGTCGCGCCGTCGGCGCCGACGAGGCCTGCCCGGTCGAGGGCGAAGCGAACGGGCAGGTTCTGGATCGCCACGTCGTGCACGACCTGGTCGTAGGCGCGCTGCAGGAAGGTGGAATAGATGGCGCAGAAGGGCTTGTAGCCCTCCGTCGCCATGCCGGCGGCGAAGGTCACCGCGTGCTGCTCGGCGATGCCCACATCGAAGGTGCGGGCGGGGAATTCCTTGCCGAAGAGGTCGATGCCGGTGCCGGAGGGCATGGCGGCCGTGACGGCGACGATCTTGTCGTCCTTCGCCGCTTCCTTGATCAGGCTCTCGCCGAACACCTTGGTGTAGGAGGGGGCGTTGGCCTTGGCCTTGGTCTGCGCGCCGGTCACCACGTCGAAGGTGACGACGCCGTGATACTTGTCGGCGGCGGCTTCCGCCGGCGCGTAGCCCTTGCCCTTCTTGGTGACCACGTGGACGAGCACCGGCCCGGTCTCGGTGTCGCGCACGTTCTTCAGGATCGGCAGGAGGTGGTCGAGGTTGTGGCCGTCGATGGGGCCGACATAATAGAAGCCGAGCTCCTCGAACATGGTGCCGCCGGTCCAGAAGCCGCGGGCGAATTCCTCGGCCTTGGCGGCCTTGTCGTAGAGAAATTTCGGCAGCTTCTTCGCCAGCTGCTTGGCGGTCTCGCGGATGCCGCGATAGGTGCCGCCGGAGACGAGCCGGGCGAGATAGGACGACATGGCGCCGGTGGGCGGTGCGATCGACATGTCGTTGTCGTTGAGGATGACGATCAGGCGCGAATGCATGGCGCCGGCATTGTTCATGGCCTCATAGGCCATGCCGGCCGACATGGCGCCGTCGCCGATCACGGCGATCACGTTGTTCTTTTTGCCCTCCAGATCCCGCGCCACGGCCATGCCGAGGCCGGCCGAGATCGAGGTCGAGGAATGGGCGGCGCCGAAGGGGTCGTATTCGCTCTCCGACCGCTTGGTGAAGCCCGACAGGCCGTCGGCCTGCCGAAGGGTGCGGATCCGGTCGCGGCGGCCGGTAAGGATCTTGTGGGGATAGGCCTGGTGGCCCACGTCCCAGATCAGCCGGTCGCGGGGCGTGTCGAACACGTAATGCAGCGCCACCGTCAGCTCGACGACCCCCAAGCCCGCGCCGAGATGCCCGCCGGTGACGGAGACCGCGCCGATGGTCTCGGTCCGCAGCTCGTCCGCCACCTGCCTGAGCTGGTTCTCGGGCAGATGCCTCAGATCGTCGGGGGTCTTGATGGTGTCGAGGAGGGGTGTGGACAACGTTATACTCGCCAAGCTTCAGCCGGAGGCCGTCCCAAGGAGATAAGGTCCGGGAGGGCCCCGGTCAAACGCGACACGAAGGCCGTCCCTGCCAAGTCGGGTTATTCCGCAACGTCAAGCGGAGCCGTTCCGGAGGCTGCGCCGTCGGGGCCGATGGTGATCTTCTCGATGCGGGCCTCGGCCTTCTTGAGCAGCTGCTCGCAATGCTTCTTCAGGGCTTCGCCGCGCTCGTAGATCGCGATCGAATCCTCCAGGGGCACATCGCCGCGCTCGAGGCGGCGGACGATGTCCTCGAGCTCGGCCAGGGCCTTCTCGAAGGGGAGGGTCTTGATGGAGGCGGTGTCGGTCATGCGGATGTCCGTCAAATGTCTGTCCTTAAGCGATATCACGATGGGATTGCGGCATCGCTGGGTCGGCGTGCGAGGAGTCTCTGATAGACGAGACCGATGCCGATGAGAACAAGTCCGAGGCCGATAAATGACAGGGCGCGCATCACGCCCTCCAGATTGGCGAGGTCGACGACGAACACTTTCAGCACGGCGAGAATGAGATAGACCCCTGAGGCGAGGCGGGCGAAGCGGTTGTTGAAGACGAGGCCAAGGCCGAGCAGCAGGATGCCGATGGCGATAAGGGCGACGGAATAGCTCCATTGCTCGCCCTGCGTGAAGCCCACCCAGGAGGCGAGCTGCGGCCCGGCGAAGATCCGGCGGATCGCGAGCCCGAGATAGGCCGAGAGCAGGAGAAGGCTTAAAATGGCCGAGGACAGGCCGTACCAGCGGGGTCGGGCGCGGCGCTCGACGAGGGCCAATCCGGCGGCGAGCAGCGCCGGCAGGAGATAGGCCGGGATGAGGGCGTTGAAGACGGGCCCGCCGAGGATCTCCTCCTCCGACAGCAGCGGGTTGGCGATGAGCAGGAGCCCGCCGGCGCAGAGCGTGAGCGACAGGATCTTGAAGATCAGCGAGCCAAAGCGATAGACCGGGTCGCTCTGCCGGAGGTCCATGCGGGTCAGGAGAATCGCGAAGACGAGGCTTTCGGTCGCGACGAGGCCGATTTCCAGGAGATCGGTGGTCGCGGCCAGCGGATCGCCGGCGCGCAGGGCGTGGCGGATCTCGAAGAAGACCAGGAAGGCGGCAAAGGCGATGCCGAGGCTCTCCGTCAGCCGGACGACCCAGTCGCGGCCCGTGCGCTCGAGCATGCGGCTCGCGACGATGAATGAGAGGGCCGGAACGCCATAGCCGAACAGGAGCCAGTTGATCAGGATCGGGCCGGGATCGCCGCCGACGATGGTCGGATCCCAGACCAGCCTCCCCAAGATGAGCAGGCCGATGGCGCCGACGGCATATCGAAGCGCGGGGATGGAGACCCTTACCGCGACCCAGGCCGTTCCCAGGCCGGTCAGGGCGAAGGCGACCGTGAGCATGCCCTTGTCGAGGGCGAAGGTCAGGCCGAGGGCAAGCGCCGCCAGCGCAGCCGAAGCCGTCGCGCCGAGCGCGAGCCGCAGGGCGCCCGCCTCCTCGAACATCCGGCGGTCGAGGAAGCGGGATGCCGCCATGAAGGCAAGCGCGAGGATTCCGGCGACGAGAGCGAAGGACAGGCTGCGCTCGAGCTCCGCCACCCGCCAATAGGCGGCGATCAGCACGAGGAGCGGCCCGACGGTCGCGGCAATCGCATACCAGGCGGCGGTCGGCAGGCTCAGGTGGGGCCTGTGCACGAGGCGAAGCAGCGAAGAGCCGGCGATGGCGGTGGGCGCCAGCACCGCGAGGGCGAGATAGGCCGAGAGGGCGTGCGGCCGGACGGCGAAGGCATCGCCGCTCTGGTAGAACAGGTTTTCGGGCGTGCCGCCGATCTCGCTGCGGATCGGCCAGACCAGAAGCGCTCCCGCGACGGTCAGGGCGGCGGAGGCCGCAGCCGGGGCCGCCGGCGCGAATCGCAAGCTTGTGGTCAGGAGGATCAGAACCAGGGCGGCGACGAAGACAGGGCGGCCGTCCCCGGCGATCACGGAACCCGATATGGCGATGCCGGCGAGGGCAAAGGCGAAGAGCAGGCCGCTGGCGGCCCAGTCCGTTCCGGAATCCTCGTCCTCCGCATGCCGGTAGGGGGCTGCGACCAGGAAGTAGGCGGCAAGGCCTGCCTGAAGCACGAGATGCACCATCGCCGGCAGGGCGTCGCTTCCGTCGAGGATGAAGATGAGGAACGTCCAGGCCAGGACGCCGGTGGCGGCCGCAAGGGCCAGCCAGCGCCACAGGCGCAGGCGCGCGACCCCATAGGCGGGCAGGACCACGAAGGCGAGATAGATCACCAGCGCCCAGGGCTGAGGCTTGTCGGAGGAGACTAGGAGCGGACTTCCCATGGCGCCGAGCAGGCCGAGTGCGGCGAGGATCGGGCCGTGGAGCGTCGAGGCGACCATGGCGAGGACAGCCACGAGGCCGAGCAGCACGAAGGTCGTCGCCGGGCCGATCAGGCCGTAGAGAGCGTAGGCCGCATAGGCCGAGGCGAAGGCGCTGCAGGTTCCGGCCGCGGTGAGGATCGCGGGCACGTTGGCCTGCGGAAGGGCGGGAAGGACGAAGTCACGCTCGCGCCGGCGCAGCCATTCGCCGGCGCCGATCAGGGCCAGCGCGAAGAGGCCGCCGAGCGCGATCCGGGTCGCGGGGCTGAGCAGGTTCTGCTCGATGGAATAGCGCACGAGGAAGATTCCGCCGAGCGCCAGCGCCACGCCTCCGACCCAGACCGCCCAGCGGGCTCCGAGCTTCTCCTCGAGATCCTGGCGCGCGGCTGCCGGCTGCGGAGCTGCCGCCTGAATGGTTGGGACGGAGACGGCCGGCCGGGGCGGTTCGGCGGCGACGGTGGGCTCCTCGATTAGCGCCTCGGGCGCGGCGGCCGGCGGGGCTTCCGCTGCCGGAGTGACAGGCTGGATGCCGGCATGGGCCAGCTGCCCTTCGAGATGGGCGATGCGCTGCTGCAGGATGTCGAGCTTGGTCCGCGCGGAGAGGCCGAGGACAAGTCCCGCGATGGCGCAGACCGGAATACTGAGCACCAGCAGGGCGAGGAGGATCATTTCCACGAGATGGCCTCGGACGTCTCAAGCGCGCGGCCGTTCCGGATGGAATCGGCTAGCAATCGTTAAGCTGTAACATGAAGGGCGTGCCCTCCATAGCCTCGGTGCCCCGGCCGATCGTGCGGATCGCGTCGACCATCCGGCCCTGCCGGCCGAGGATGTCGTCGGCGAGCGCTATGAAGCGGGCATTCGGGGTTGCGCTGGGGGAGGCCTCGCGGAGGATTGCGGCAAGGTCCGCCTCGCCCCGCTCCGGCGCGAGCGCACAGGCCGCGATATAGGCGGCGGCGGTCGAACGGCTGATTCCCGCCCAGCAGTGAAACAGGAGCGGGCTCTCCCGGCCCCAGGCACGGACGAAGGCAAGCAGCGTCTCGATATGCTCCGCCGCCGGCAGGACATAACCCTCGCGCGGCTCGACGATGTCGCTGACGCCGATGAAGAGATGCCGCTCCGCCGCAATCGCCGCCGGGCGCTGCACGTCGGCACCCACTCCCATGAGGCTCACCACATGGCTCGCGCGGGTCGCGGTCACGGTGTCGTGCAGGCGGGAGAGGGGGCAGACATGGAGAGTAGGCATGAAGTTCGTCTCAAGGCTGGCGGGTAGGGTTGCACGATTCGGATCGTAGATATGAATTGATGCGCAATGTCATTCCCGGCCGGAGCGCAGCGGAGGGGAAGGGAATCCACTCATACACTCAACGCCATGGATCCCCTTCCCGGCCTTACGGCCGCCGGGGATGACAACCACCACGTCATGGCCGGGCTCGTCCCGGCCATCCCGATAGTGAAGAGCGCAGCGCTCCAATCAATCGAGATCACCGTCACCGATCCCCGGATCAAGTCCGGGGAGGTGATGACGTAAGAGAGCGGAGCTTCACCCCCCCAACGCCCCCGTCACCTTCCGATGGTAGCGCTCCTCCGCCTCCGACACCGGCCAGGGTTCGAGCAATGTCAGCACCGTGCGCGGCAGGGGGGCCGGACGGCCGAAGAACTTGATCGCCTCCTCGCGGGAAAAGCCCGCGAGGTGCGTCGCCTCGAGAAAGGCTGCTTGCCGATCGGCCTGCTTGATGAAGCGCTTGAGTGTTGCGGTGGGTTGCGCCGGCAGCCCGAAATGGAGGTGGATCGCCGCGAGCAGGCCTGACTCGATGGTCTTGTAGGCATCGCCGATCACCGCCTTGAACGGCGAGATGATGTCGCCGATCACATATTCCGGTGCATCGTGCAGCAGCACTGCGAGACGCCGCTCGCGCGACATGTCCGGATCGATGTGGCTGGCGATCGCCTCCACCAGCAACGAGTGCTGCGCGACGGAGAAGATGTGTCCGCCCACCGTCTGTCCGTTCCAGCGGGCGACGCGAGCGAGCCCGTGGGCGATGTCGTCGAGTTCGACGTCGAGCGGCGAGGGGTCGAGCAGGTTGAGGCGGCGGCCGGAAAGCATCCGCTGCCAGACGCGCGGTTCCTTCGCCATTCAGAGCTTCTCGGCGAGAACGGCGCATTCCGCGTGGCGGAAACAGCCGGTCAGATGATCGTTGGTCATGCCCACCGCCTGCATGAAGGCGTAGACGATGGTCGGGCCGACGAAGTTGAAGCCTTCCTTCTTCAGCGCCTTCGAGATTTTTCGCGAGATCTCGTTTTCCGTCGGCACGTCCCCGCGGGTCTTGGCATTGGTCTGCACGGGACGTCCGTCGATGAAGTCCCACAGGAAGCGCGAGAAGCCGCCGCGCTCCTGGATGACGAGCCAGGCGCGGGAGCCGGCAATGGTCGCCTCGATCTTGGCGCGGTTGCGCACGATGCCGGTGTCGAGCATCAGCGCTTCCACCTGCGCCTGGTCGAAATGGGCGATCACGGCCGGATCGAAACCGGCGAAGGCCGTGCGAAAATTCTCGCGCTTGCGCAGGATGGTGATCCAGGACAGGCCGGCCTGGAAGCCGTCGAGGATGAGCTTCTCGAACAGGGCGCGGTCGTCGAATTCCGGCACGCCCCATTCCGTGTCGTGATACGCGACATAGAAGGGATCGGTGCCGGGCCACCAGCAGCGGGTCTTGTGGTCGGGATGCAGGATCAGTCCGTCGCTCATGGCACGTGTTTAGCGGGAGAGCGGGGAAACGGGAAGATCTGGTTCATAAGTAACCACCTCATCCTGAGGAGGTCGCGGAGCGACCGTCTCGAAGGAGGCTCCAGTGTTCTCTGGAAACGCCCTCGTCCTTCGAGACGCCGCCTACGGCAGCCCTCAGGATGAGGGCTTAGGGGTTACAGTTGGGCCAAAGTTGGGGACTTGGTCACGACGCCAGCGGCTTGCGGTAATAGACGACCCGGTCCGTCTCCTCGAAGCCGAGGGCGCGGTGCATGTCCTGCGAGCCTGTGTTGTGGATGAGGACGTCGGAGGCGAATTCTCGGCAGCCCTGGCGTCTCGCCCAATCCTCTGCCGCCCGGCACAGCAGCCGGGCGAGACCGCGATGGCGATGCTCGGGCTTCACGTAGATGTCTTCGAGAAACCCGACGGGAGAGGTGGAGCAGCCGTTCACGTAGTCGTGGCGCAAAGCCGCTTCGGCAAAGGCCGCCACCGTGCCGTCGTCGAGGCGCGCGAGGAGGGCGACGGCCTGCTTCTGCTCCCAGAGCATGGCCTGCGCCTCGGCGCGGTGCTCCTGTTCGGAGCCTTCGGGCCACAGCGCATGCCGCAGGGCGCTCCACTCGTCGAGATTCTGCAGGGTGCAGGGCTCGATCCTAACGCCGGTCCCATCATTCACGAGGGCGGGCTCCGCGCGCATCGACCATCTCGGCCATCCGATGGGCCTCGTCCTCCGGCGACAGCCGCAAGCCTTCCGCAACGCCCTGGCGGTCGGCCTCCGACCTGTTCTGGCTCACCTTCCACTTGCCCTCGATCCGGGTGATCTCGATCTCGACCCCGACGATGCCTTTCAGCTGCGCCGCGACGAAGGGAGGGGGCGCATCGCTGACGGCCCAGGGCTCGGAACGCAGGTTCTCCTGGGTTTCCGTCATGGCGGCGATCTGCTGCCGCAGCCAGTCCGGATCGTCCTTGATCCGGATGCGGCCGCGGGCCTGCACGATGGCGTAGTTCCAGGTCGGCACCACCTTACCATGCTCGCGCTTGGCCGCGTACCAGGACGGGGTGATGTAGGCCTCGGGCCCCTGGAAGACGACGAGCGCGTCCTGGTCGGGGTCGAAATCCTGCCATTGGGCATTGGCGCGCGAGAGGTGGGTCTTGAGCGTCCCCATGGGCGATGCTTCGGCATCCAGCACGAAGGGAAGGGGATTGGCCAGAAGTCCCGTGCTGCCGAACGTCACCAGCAGGCCGAGGGGATGGGCCTTGATGAGGGCATGCTGGACCGCAAGGCTGTCCTCGCGGAAATGAGGCGGCTGATACATGGCATTTCCGTCCGATTTCGCGCGGATGCTAGCGTTTCACGCGAGCGCGAACCAATCAAAAATCCCAATGGTGCGCATCACATGCGGCGATAGGCGTCACCCGCCGGTGCGCAGCGTCCGCAGCTTCTCGGAGAGCTCCGTCCAGCGATAGGGCTTGCTGATGAAGGAGACGCCCGCGCCGAGCCCCTCGGAGGGCAGGGCCGACATGGGATAGCCGGAGGCGAGCAGAATCTTCAGGTTGGGCCGCATCTCGCGTGCCCTTCGCGACAGTTCGACCCCGTTCATTCCATTCGGCATGATCACGTCGCTGAACAGCACGTCGATGACGGCAGCGCCCTCCAGCACGGCGATGGCCTCATGGGCATCGGTGGCCGTGACGACGTCGTAGCCCAGGCTGTCGAAGATATCGCTGGCGACCTCGCGCACGGAGGGATCGTCCTCGACGATCAGGACGGTCCCGGCACTGTCCCGTGCAGTCCGCTCCGCGGCGACGTCGCTTTCCGTCGGCTCTTCCCCACGCTCCTGAGCGGGCAGCAGCATGATGACCCTGCTGCCCTTGCCGGGCTCGCTCTCGATCTCGATGTGGCCGCCCGACTGGGTCATGAAGCCGTAAACCTGGCTCAAGCCGAGACCCGTGCCCTTGCCGACCTCCTTCGTGGTGAAGAAGGGCTCGAACACGCGCTCCACCATATCCGGAGTCATGCCGATCCCCGTATCTTCCACGATGATCGACACATAGGGGCCCGGCTGCAGGCTCGCGGCGGCACGATCCCCGTCGCCGAGGGTGACATCGCCGGTGGCGATCGTCAGAGAGCCGCCATTCGGCATGGCATCGCGGGCATTCACGACGAGGTTGAGAAGGGCCGACTCGAATTGCGGCCCGTCGACGGAGATCCACTTCACCCGCGGGGCGAGCGAAAGCTTCAGCGCGATCAGCTCGCCGCAGGCGCGGCGAAGAACCGTCTCGAAGCCTTCGATGAGCGTGTTCGGATTGTGCGAAACAGGCTGCAGCGGTTGACGGCGGGAGAAGGCGAGAAGCTGCTGCGTCAGCTTCGATCCGCGCTCCGCCGCGCGCTGCGCGCTTTCGATCAGCTTGACGTCGCGCGGATCGCGCGCATTGCGCGTGAGCAGATCGAGATTGTTGACGATGATCGTCAGAAGATTGTTGAAGTCGTGGGCGACGCCCCCGGTGAGCTGGCCGACCGCCTCCATCTTCTGGGCCTGGAAAAGCGCGGCCTGCGCCTGTTGCAGAGCCTCCTGCGCCTGCCGCCGTTCGGTGATGTCGCGGGTGATCTTTGCAAAGCCGATCAGGGTGCCCATGTCGTTGTGGATCGGGTCGATGACGACGCTCGCCCAGAAACGCGTGCCGTCCTTGCGCAGACGCCAGCCCTCGGCCTCGAACTTGCCTTCGCGCACGGCCGTTTCGAGCGCGCGACGCGGCAGGCCGCTGGCGCGGTCCTGATCGGTGTAGAACTGCGAGAAATGCCGGCCGACGATGTCTTTTTCCGAGTAGCCCTTGATCCGCTGCGCCCCGGCATTCCAGTTCGTCACATAACCTTCCGGATCGAGCATATAGATCGCGTAATCCGTGACGCCCTGGACCAGAATGCGGAAGCGTTCCTCGCTCTCCTTGAGCGCCTGCTCGGATTTTTTCCGCTCGGTGAGATCACGGGTGATCTTGGCGAAGCCGAGCAGGCTGCCACCGGCATCGCGGATGGGGTCGATGACCACATGCGCCCAGAAGCGCGTGCCGTCCTTGCGCACACGCCAGCCTTCGGCCTCGAACTTGCCTTCGCGCGCCGCCGTGTCGAGTGCCCGTCGCGGCAGGTTCGTCGCAAGATCTTCCTCGGTGTAGAAGCGCGAGAAATGATGTCCGAGGATCTCGCTTTCCTTATAGCCTTTGAAGCGCTGCGCTCCGGGATTCCAGCTGACCACGATACCGGTCGGATCGAGCATGTAGATGGCATAATCGGTGACCGCATCGACGAGGAGTTGGAAACGTCGCTCCAGCGTCTTTGTCGTATCCCCTGGCACAGCATTCATCGAAAGTTCCCCAGCGGGACCGTTTGTGCGTCTTCTCGGCACATGATCCGGCCCAGTGGTCTATAACACCGACGGGTTCCCCTTGTTCCTCAAGCTTCGCTAGAACTTAAGGCGCAGGGTCGGCCCCGCCCGGAAACGGGAAGCCGATCCAGGACGGCTTCTCCAGCCGCACGGGGATGCCGCCCGCCCGGATGGTCTCGCCGGCCTTGAGGGCATCGTCGGCCCGGTCGAGGCGGATCATCAGCAGGCCCCGTCCTTCCGCTCCGGTACCCGTCTTGCCGAGCGCCTTATTCCCGGCCGTGACCTCGACCCCGACTTCGGCCGCGAAGCCGCCTTCATAGACGGCCGGCACGATCCGGGTGCGGGCGGTGCCCCGGTGCTGCATGCGCGAGACGACCTCCTGGCCGACATAGCAGCCCTTGTCGAAATCGACCCCCTGGAGCTGGTCCATCAGGGCCTCGTGCGGGAAGGCGTCCCCGAACAGGAAGTCGCGCCCGCCTTCGGGCACGCCGAGCGCGATGCGGTGGGCGTGGTAGGCCTCCGCCGGGTCCTTGCCGAATTCCGCCGCGTCCTGCGCCGCGACGATGGCGCGCCAGCCGAGAGCGGGGAGGCGGGGGTCCTCGGCGACGAGGCCGGTTTCGTCCTCAGGCTTCGGGGCATCCCAGCCGGCCACGACGGCGAGGCTGTCGGAGAGGTCCTCGACAGCCACCTTGGCCCGCAGCTTGTAGAAGCCGAGGCGCTTGGCCAGATCCGGCGCGAAGACCTTCAGAACGTCCAGGTAATAACCTCCGCCGATCTCGGCCGGGGCCTGGAAGACGAGGAAATCGAACAGGATCTTGCCTTGTGGCGTGAGCAAGGCGCCGAGGCGCGCATTGTGCGCGGACACACGGTCCAGGTCGCAGGTGATCAGGTTGTCGAGAAAAGTCTTGGCGTCGTCACCCGAAACCCTTACCACGCCCCGGTCGGCCAGATGGACTGACGGCATATGCCCCGCTCCCTTGTTCTCACACAGTAGCGTCACATATGCCCCTTCCGCAGCCGCCTCAAGAGATGAGATTGCTATGCCCAAAACCTTCGACCTGATCCTCAAAGGCGGAATCGTCGTGAACCACGACGGACGCGTGGAGCGCGACATCGGCGTGCGCGCCGGCCGGATCGCCGCCATCGGCGACCTGTCGCATGCATCCGCCAGGCGGGAGATCGATTGCCGGGGCCTGCATATCCTGCCGGGCGTGATCGACAGCCAGGTGCATTTCCGCGAGCCCGGCCTCGATCACAAGGAAGATCTCGAAACGGGCTCCCGCGCCGCCGCCATGGGCGGCGTCACGACGGTGTTCGAGATGCCGAATACCGATCCTCAGACGACGACGCCCGAAGCGCTCGCCGACAAGGTGCGGCGCGGCCATCACCGCATGCATTGCGACTTCGCCTTCTGGGTCGGTGGCACGCACGAGAACGCCAAGGACGTGCCGGAACTCGAGCGTCTGCCCGGTGCCGTCGGCATCAAGGTGTTCATGGGCTCGTCGACGGGCTCGCTCCTCGTCGAGGACGACGAGGGCATCGCCAATATCCTGAGCCGCACCCGCCGCCGCGCCGCCTTCCATTCCGAGGACGAAGCCATGCTGCGCGAGCGCAAGAACCTGCGCATCGAAGGCGATCCGCGCTCGCATCCGGTCTGGCGGTCCGCGGAAGTGGCGCTCGCGTGCACGCAGCGCCTCGTGCGCATTTCGCGCGAGACGGGCGCGCGCATCCACGTGCTGCACATCACCACCGCCGAAGAGATGGCGCTCCTGCGCGATTACAAGGATCTCGTGACCGCTGAAGTCACGCCGCATCACCTGACCCTCGCAGGCCCTGAGGATTACGAGCGTCTCGGCACCTACATCCAGATGAATCCGCCCGTGCGCGACGAGCTGCATCGCGCCGCGCTCTGGCAGGGGCTGGACGAAGGCATCGCCGATGTCCTCGGCTCCGATCACGCGCCGCATACGCGCGAGGAGAAGGACAAGACCTATCCCAACACGCCGTCCGGCATGACCGGCGTGCAGACTCTCGTGCCGATCATGCTCGATCATGTGAATGCGAGCAGGCTCACGCTCGAGCGCTTCGTCGACATGACGAGCGCAGGCCCCAAGCGCCTTTTCGGCATCGCCAACAAGGGCCGCATCGCGGTGGGCTACGACGCGGATTTCACCGTGGTCGATCTGAAGCGCACCGAGACGATCACCAACGACTGGATCGCCTCGAAATGCGGCTGGACGCCCTATGACGGCAAAAAGGTCACCGGCTGGCCTATCGGCACGATCGTGCGCGGCAACGTGGTGATGTGGGACGGCGCGCTCGAGACGCCGTCGCAGGGCGAGGTGGTGCGGTTCGAGGAGACCCTCGGCGGCTCCTGAACGGAACCCGAGCGCAGCTTCTATGCTCTAGCGGCGCATCGCCGATGCGTTGCCGCCGAGCGCGAGGCGCAGGCCGAGGCCGACCATGATGAGGCCGGCGAAGCCTGTACCCCCATAGCCTCATCCTGAGGAGGGCCGTCAGGTCCGTCTCGAAGGACGAGGCGTCTCCAGCGCCCGCTGGACCCTCCTTCGAGACGGTCGCTTCGCGACCTCCTCAGGATGAGGTCGAGTTTATGCTCCTCAGGAGGAGGTTGAGGTTACATGGATTTGCGTTAGTCCCCGTCGGAGCCTGACCGACGGCCAGAGCGATGGCCTTTCGACAATCCTGGAAGAGCGTCGAAATCTCCTCTGATCAACGTTTCCTTCTTGGCTCGCGACCAGCCTTTGACCTGTCTTTCATACGCAATGGCTTCGATGATGCTGTCGAAATGGGTTGAGTGGACAAGCACTACGGGACGACGCCTTGCCGTGTAGCCTCCGAAATAACCCTGATTGTGCTGACTGATGCGCGTTTCCAGATCGTCGGACCGGCTTGTTCCAATGTAGTAGCTGCCGTCGGCGCAACGGAGGATGTAAAACCAACATCCATCCATTCCCTATCCGCCCTTATGGACCACTACGCCTCATCCTGAGTGCCTGGCTCGTAGATCTCTGCCCTCATCCTGAGGAGCAGCGAAGCTGCGTCTCGAAGGAGGATCCAGAGTGCACTGGAAACGCCCTCGTCCTTCGAGACGCCGCCTTCGGCGGCCCTCAGGATGAGGGTTAGGGGGCTGAAACCCTTTTCGAGCCAGCCTCTTAGGATGAAGGCTCGGGCCTCAGGATGGGCTCGTTTCTTGCAAACGCCTCAATGCTTCAGCGACATCGCCATCGAGAAAGCCCCCGTGCGGATCTTGTCCGGCAGGGTGGCGGCGTATTCTGCAACGGCATCTTCGCCATAGGTGGCGACGAGCTCGGTAAAGGCCGCGAAGAGGGCGGCCTGGGCCATGCAATCGCCGTCGAGCCCGTCGAGCTCGGCCTCGGCGAAGGCATCTGTCACATAGCTCAGGGCCGCCTGCTTGAGGGCGCTGAGTTCGGTAAGCTCGTCGTGAGGGACGTCGTTATCGTTCATGATCCAGGCCCCTTGAAGGGGCGGCGCGCGAGTTCGGTTGAATCATTTGTAGACGTCGCGCCGACCCGCCGCCAGCATCACCTTGCAAGGAGGTTAACGCGAGAGGGACTTTCCGGAAAAATGTGGATAAGAGGCGTTGCTGCAACACCTGTTTTGCTCCCCTCTGTCCCCACCACGTCGTGGCCGGCCTTGTGCCGGCCATCCCGATACGGTGGGGCTCAGCGCGTCTCATCATCGGGATCACCGGCACAAGGCCGGTGATGACGTGGTGGGTGTAACGGGACGGTCTCACCCGGTTGCAGCCAGTTCTGAGCCAGACTCTCCGATGAGGGGCTGAGCGAGCGGTCCGTGCTTCCTGTCACCCGCCGTAGCGCCCGGTGATGCTGCGCGCGAGCTGCTCGCCTTCCCCTAAGAACCGGACGGAGGCCTCCTGCGCGGACGGCGTGCAGACCCGGTAGGTGAGGGCATAGGCCTGGTAGCCCTTGTTGTAGGCGCCGGCGAGGCGCTCGCGCCGGCCGGGCGTGGTTCCCTCGGCTTCGAGCAGGATCTGCATGCGTCGGCCCCATTCGGGTGCGTCGGGGGCGCTGCAGAGAGGGCGCAGCATGGCGAGCGACCCCATGATTTCTGCCAGCCGCAGCAGCTCCTTCTCGTAGGGAGCCGGCGGCGGCTCGACCACGGGGGCCGGCTCCGCCTGCTGTTGCGGCGCCTGCTGCGGGCGCTGCGATTGCTGGGGCCGTCGCTGCTGTTGCTGCTGCGGCGGACGAAACTGCGGCTGCGTGCGGTATTGCTGCTGCGGGACCGGCTGTCCTGGCTGCGGCTGCGGCCGGACGCCGAAGAGGCGCTCGAAGAAGCTCTGGGCCGCTGCTGGCGATGGCGCGGCCAGCAGCAGCGCGGGAACGGCGAGAAGCAGACCCGCACGCCTCAAGCGTCGGAATCCATCCGCGCGAGCCTGAAGACCTGCGCCAGAATTCCGGCGAGCCCTGCCGTCATCGGCAGATCGGCAATGTCCCGTTCCGTGACCCAACGGATTTCCTTTGCTTCCGGACCTGTCTGGGGTTCGCCCGAGACCCAGCGGGCAGCATGGGCGGCGATGACGACATGATGTCTTATATGGCCTTTCTCGTCCCTTTCAATGAATTCGACGGGCGCGATCAGGCCGATAAGCTTGGCCTCAACTCCGACCTCTTCGCGAAGTTCCCTCAACGCGGTCTCGGCCAGCGTCTCGCCGGTCTCCACCATGCCGCCGGGCAGGGAGAACAGCCCCTCGCTCGGCGGCTTTCCGCGCGCGGCGAGCAGGATCCGCCCATCCCGGATCACGGCGACGGAGGCGGCAAGGATCGGGCGGGTGGGGTAGAGGCGGTCGTCGGTCACGAGGATGTCCGGGCAGAAGTTTCATCGGCCGCGATATAGCGCGCCCGCGGCCGGATGAGAGTCGCCTGGCTGCGCTGCTCGATGGCGTGCGCCAGCCATCCGGCGGTGCGTCCGATGGCGAAGAGCGTAAACGCCGCCCCCACAGGCAGTCCATAGGCCCGCTCCATCATCACGAGCGCCACATCGATGCTTGGCCCGGCATTCGAGGCCATGGTCATCGCCCTTAAGGTCGTGGCATCGGAAGCAAGCAGGGGAACACCTTGCAGAAGGGCGGCCGCCCGTGGGTCGCCCTCCGGATAGAGACGGTGGCGGGTGCTGGGGGAGGGCGAGGTTTTCGGGTTGTCGAGATAAGCCCGGAACCGCTCGGTCATGCCGCCGTGATAGGGGCCGCTGAGCGCCGCGAGGCCCGCGATCACCGCATTGCGCAGCGACGCGCCGGTCGAGGCCGTGACCCGTACCGCGAAGGCGGAGGAGCTGAGCTCGTGGTCGGCACAGAGCACCAGCGCGCGCCTGATCGTCTCGGCGGCGCGCGGCGGGGCTTTCCAGGCCGAGGCCAGATGGCGGTGGAGGGGCTCGGTTCCGGGATCGGCGCCGCTCGCCGCCGCAGCGACGAGGCGCAGGATCGCGGCCACCTCCGCTGCCCGGGTTTCCTTAGGGGCCGGCTCGGAGAGAAGGCGAACCGCCTGGGCGACGAAGTCATGCGGGCCGAAAGCCGGACCGGCGAGCGGGACCGGCAGTCGCGAGGGGCGATTGAAAGCGTCCTTGTCCAAGCCGCCGATCAGGAGATGCGCCACGTCCTCGAGCGTGGCGGTCCCGGCCAGGGCGATGGCGTCCTGCCCGCGATAGAAGAGCCGCCCGTCCCGGATCTGGGTGATGCTCGTCTCCAGCACGGGCAGGCCCCAGTCGAGAGCGGTCGCGGCCGCGACGGCAGGGCGGCGGAACCGCGCCTTGCGCTCGGCCAGGGTCTCCACGTCTTCAAGAGCATAGAGACGCTGGCGCGGATCGTGCGGTGAGGAGAAGGAGCGGATCAGGCCCCGGCTCACATAGGCATAGAGGCTCGCCCGGCTGATGCCGAGGCGGGACGAGGCCTCTTCGGCGGTCGCGAGGTCGAGGGATGAAGCGTCCATATGTTGATATGTTGATTCAAGATTGACCGCACGGCAAGGCCGGCGTGAAGCTCTCCGAAACAAGGAGAAAGCTCATGACAATCGGACTCGACGACGTGGTGGCAGCCGAGACGTCCCTCAGCCATGTGGACGGCGAGGCGGGACGCCTGATCATTGCCGGGCACGATCTGGAGGAACTCGCCGGTCATGTGGCGTTCGAGGACGTCACGGCGATGCTCTGGGAGGGATTGGTCCCGAACGCCTCGGCTGACCCGCGGGCGCGTCTGGGCCAGGCCCGCAAAAGGGCATATGCCCATCTCGCGCCGCTTGGCTCTCAGCTCACAGGCCTGACGCCCGTCGAGGGCATGCGCCTGCTGCTGGCGAGCCTGCCCGATGCGGAAGACGATCATGCCGCCCTGGCCGTCGGTGCCGCAGGTGTTGCCGCGGCCATGGCCGTGCGGGCCGCCCAGGGTCTTGCGCCGGTCGCGCCCGATCCATCGCTGAGCCATGCCGCCGACATCCTGCGCATGATGCGCGATGCGCCGGTCTCGGCCGGCGAGGCAAAGGCCCTCGACACCTATCTCGTGACGGTGATCGACCACGGGCTCAACGCCTCCACCTTCACGGCGCGGGTGGTGGCCTCGACACAGGCCGGTCTCCTCTCCGCCGTGGTGGCGGGGCTTTGCGCGCTCAAGGGGCCGCTCCATGGCGGGGCGCCCGGTCCGGTGCTCGACATGCTCGACGCGATCGGCTCGATCGACAATGCGGAGGCCTGGCTCGACGACGCCATCGTTCGGGGCGAGCGCCTCATGGGCTTCGGCCACCGCATCTACCGGGTGCGCGATCCGCGGGCGGATGTGCTCATGGCGGCCGTCGGGAAACTGAAGGGACGGGACAACCGCATCGCCTTTGCCGAGGCCGTGGAGATGACCGCCCTCAGGGTGCTGCAGCGCCGCAAGCCGGGACGCCGGCTCGACACCAATGTGGAATTCTACACCGCCATCCTGCTCGACGCCCTCGGCGTTCCGCGCGAGGGCTTCACCTCGCTCTTCGCGGCAGGCCGCACGGCGGGCTGGGTCGCCCATGCCATCGAGCAGGCCGGAACCGGCCGCATCATCCGTCCGCAATCGCGCTATGTGGGAGCGTGGCCGGCGCAGGCGGCGTAATGCCAGTCCTCAGGCCGTTGGAGAAGGCATCCCGCTGCTCGTTTGATATCCTGAGTGTCTGGCTCGTAAACCTCGCACCTCATCCTGAGAGTCTGGCTCATAGAGGGTTTCTGCCCCCTCAGCCCTCATCCTGAGGGCCGCCGCAGGCGGCGTCTCGAAGGACGAGGGCGCCTCCAGAGATCACTGGAGCCTCCTTCGAGACGGTCGCTCCGCGACCTCCTCAGGATGAGGTGAGTGATTTATGAGCCAGCCTCTCAGGATGAGGGCTTAAGTGGCAGAAACCCTTTATGAGCCAGATTCTCAGGAGGACTCGAGCTTCCGTCTCGATCCACGATTCCTTAGACCAGGTGCTTCTGGCCGGTGAGTTCGGAGATGGCGGTGGTGTCGCGGGAGCAGGTCATTCTGCAGACCAAACCGCGATACGATCACGACCTTCCCGCTTGGCATCGTAAAGCGCGGCGTCCGCATGGCGGACCAGGGTATCCACGCTATCGACGTCATCAGCGCCGACGGTGGCCAATCCCATGCTCGCGGTCACACGCTTGTCGATGCCGCGGGGGTGGGGGATGGCCGCCGTCTCAAGGGCGGCTTTGAGGACCTTGGCGAGGCCCAAAGCCTCGTCGCCGTTCATGTCGGGAAGGATGAGGGCGAATTCCTCTCCCCCATAGCGCGCTGCCAGGTCGTCTGCCCGGCGCGCTGCCTGTGACAGGATCCGGGAAAACTGACGAAGAACCTCATCGCCGGCTCTGTGGCCGGCGTGATCGTTAAGAGCCTTGAAATGATCGAGGTCCAGCATCAGAAGGGACAACGGTTGCCTTGTGCGCTGAAGCCTCAGCCAGGCTCGATCGAGAGCGGCATCGAAGGCGCGTCGATTGGCCAGATCGGTCAAGCCGTCTCTTTCGGCTGCCCGACTCAATTCTTGATTGTGGCGCCACAGCTCGAGCTCGTCCATCGCAATGGCGCCAAGGTCCGCCAAGGGCGAAAGGTTGAAGGTGTCCGTAGGTTGCGGCTCGTGCTTGAGAATGCACAACGAGGCTACCGCTGCTCCGTCATGCGTGAGGAGCGGTACGCCTGCGTAGAAGCGGAAGGGGAGAAGGGGGACGATGGGGTGCCCCTTCAGCCGTGAATCCGTCCTCATATCGCCAACGACAAGAGGCTCTCCGGACGCGATCACGAGCTGACATACGGACTGATCTCGCTCGATCCATGGGCCAACGCCGTCCCCGCGGATGGACTTCATCCATTGATAGCGATCGTCGACGAAGCCCAGGAAGGCAGCATCCGCCGCATAGAATTGGGCAGCCAATCGCGTCACGCGGTCGAACCGCTCGTCACGGGGGGTATCGAGGATTCCGCAGGAATACAGGAAGTCGAGGCGCTCGACTTCATTCGATGGCGGCTGAGGCACGGCAAACACGTGATATGTCCTGTCGAGCGGCTGGTGAAATCATGTTCCAAATGTCCTTAGAGGATTTCACCCAGGCAATCAAAGGAGCGCCAACTGACTCACCCGTTGCCCGTTATGGATGTGGTGTCGCGGGAATAGGTCGTGGGGAGGGTGCAGCGGGGAGGGATAAAGAGAGAGTTGAGCCCAGGGCAGAGAAAAACCCCGACTTAGCACCGGGTCCAGCTGGTTAAGGATAATATTGCGAATGCAAGGCATGAATCCTATAAGCATGCCATAAAGGTGGCGCTTACCCTCGCCTAGAAGTAGCTTTAATCAACTCCAGGTAGAGGGATTGGGGGGATCTAGTGCCTATTCCGGGGTTCAATACAGGCGGACTCATACCGCCTTTTGTCGGGACCGAAGCAACAACGGCTGAGCGGTCGCCCTATATCGTCACTATGAGCGAATTTGCGGCGACCTTTGGCACAACTCCACATAGGCGCGTTCTGATACGCAACTTTATTGCTTATAGGTCCCTGCTGGCGACTGACGGCTACGAAAGTGGCATCCAGTTTGTGGATGGCAGTTTTGTGGAAAATGTTGAGGTTATTCAAGGTCGAGATCCAAAAGACATAGATGTTTTCAGTCTGTTGAGTGTTCCTAAAAAGTATTTTTCGGATTCAGCGGCATGGCACGCAAATGGATTTCCTTTCTGGCAGAACGAGATTGTAGATCAAGCGAAGAATAAAGACCGATTTTCTCTTGATACCTATGCGATGCTTTATGAGGAACTGCAGCCTGTCAGCCTAATTAAGAACGTGATATATTGGTACGGACTGTTTTCTCATCAGCGAGACACATACGCTTGGAAAGGGTTTGTTGCTGTATTGCTCAATCCAGCAGAGGATAAATCTGCACTTGTTTCGATGGGGGGCGCGTGATGCCGACCCTGCTAGCAATTGAAGCGCTTGAAGCTGATAGGATGTTCGTCGAGCGAAATCTCAAGGAGACTCCAAATAATCCTTGGGGAACTACCCGCTTGATGTGGCAAAATCGACTTGCGGAGATTGACCGGCTTATAGCTGAGACTGCAAGGCAAAGGTCAAACTATGCGTCTGTGGCACTTATCTTTGATGGTGTCCCGGTAATTGGGTCGAATGATATCCGCTTAGACTTTGCTGCTAATGCACTTGATAGCTATCAAAAGATTATATCTCTGTCTCTTGCGGCTAAGCTGGCTGAAGACCTGCCGCAAAAAGGACCCTTGCCAGGCTCCGATCGATCTCGTTTGTTCATAAGAGATTTGGTTCGAGGCTCCATGGGGTTCATCCTTGAGGAGCTTGCTCCCGAGCAGGAGGAGATGCTGCCATCAGTGCTGAAGGACGCCGTAGAGAACTCAACCAATCTACTCAGTGTCTTCAGCAATGCTGCAGATGAGGCTTTTGAGTCCACTCTACAAGCCACGCAACCTAGGCTCGTGTCCGCCGTTCAGAAGTTCGCCAAGCTATTGTATGAAGCTGGAGCAAGTACCCGGATTGTCGGCGACGAGAACAGGCTTTCACTGAGTACCGACGACGTTGGCAGTCTATCGAAACGGTTAAATGAGGTCGAGATTGTTGAGGAAATTGAGCCTGCCGAAGGAGTTCTACTAGGTATCCTTCCAGAGTCTCGGCAGTTTGAACTCCGGCCGCTGGGTGATGACGGAACTATCAAAGGCACGATTTCTGAAGATCTGGCCCTAAAATACACGGCTGACGCTGCCTTCAAAGAGCGTCTCCTACTTCAGCCTGTGATGGCACAAATCAAGCATATAAAGACTATGCGAAATGGCCGCTTCGTCCGTGAGCAAAGAGTTCTCGAGGCTGTAGAGCCAAAACTTTGATCTTCGCAATGATGGTGCGAACGCCGCGGTGTCGCCCCATTTGCGACAGGGGCGAGAACGCCTTGGCCGCATCCCTAGGACTTTCGCCCACCCGAGCAATAGACGTCGGCGATCCGCCATCTCGTGCGTCTCGACAGAGATGGCGGGCGAGGGAGTAACAGCCCTAACTAGTCGTCCCTGAACAATGCCGTTTGATCAGGCAGCGATTGGATTCCAGGGTTCGTGGGCAGTATCCGATTGCGCTGATGAACCCATCAGGGCTGCGATGAGCCAAGCAACACAAAGCCTGA